>OUNJ010003857.1_pt1 | contig 19046 bp, 23 predicted proteins | sample 1755361 | NCBI WGS metagenome assembly OUNJ01 (sample SAMEA3914825, study PRJEB12502) | metagenome | biome: forest; material: soil | place: USA | collected 2012-03-12 | depth 0.1 m
GGGCGCTTAGCTCAGCGGGAGAGCACTACCTTGACATGGTAGGGGTCACAGGTTCAATCCCTGTAGCGCCCACCATCTTCCCCGACAAAAAAGCGCCCGGCGTCGATGCCGGGCGCTTTTTTGTTGTTCTGACCACCACTAGCTCAGGCCGCGATCAGGCGCTCAACCTCGGTCACGATCTCGCGCAGATGTACCGGCTTTTCCAGCACCTTGGCGTTGGGCGAGGCCTTCTGCGCATTGAGCGCCACGGCGGCGAAGCCGGTGATGAACATGATCTTCAGGTCGGGCTGCAGCTGCGCCGCCCGCTTGGCGACCTCGATGCCGTCGGCGCCGGGCATGACGATGTCGGTCAGCAGCAGGTCGTAGGGGCCGTCATCCAGCGCCAGGATCGCCGTGTCGCCGTCGGGACAGCTGACTACCTCATAGCCGGCCCGTTGCAGGGCGCGCGACAGGAAGCTGCGGACAGAGTCCTCGTCTTCGGCCAGCAGGATTTTCTTCGACGGATGGCTCATCTTCGCTTTCTTGCGTCCCCTCGACTGTGCGCTTTCGCCGGTTTTTGTAAAGTCACAAAAGCCGATCTTCCGCCGCTTCGGTAAATTAGGGATGAAGACGTGACAGGAATGTCCTAAGAGTTGGTTACCCATGGACAGTTCGTCGCCCCAACCCTGGTACGCCCTTCACACCGCCAGCATGGCCTTTTCGCGGGTCGTGCCAGTGGTGCCCTCGCGCCTGATCTACAGCCTGCCGCATAGCGGCCGCTACTATCCGGACAGCTTCCAGGCCGAGGCGCGCATGAAGGGCCGTGCCCTGCGCGCCAGCGAGGACGCCTTCGTTGATGACATGCTGGACCTGACGCCGCAATCGGGTGTCGCCGCCATCGTCTGCGGTTACGCGCGCGCCTTCTGCGATGTCAACCGCGACCCGCTTGAGCTGGACGCGCGCCTGATCCGCGGCGAACTGCCCAAGGCGGCTCTGGCGCTCAGCGCCCGCGTCAAGGCCGGTTTCGGCGTCATCGCCCGCCGGCTGGGCGCCGACCAGGATATCTACCGCCAGCCGCTCGACATGGCCGAGGTCAACCGCCGCCTCGACCTGATCCACCGGCCCTATCACGAGGCCTTGCGCGGCATGGTCGCCGAGGCCCGCCGCGCGGGAACGGTGACGCTGATCGACTGGCATTCCATGCCGTCGCTGGCGGTGGCTTCGCTGAGCGGCGCCAGGCCGGATATCGTCCTCGGCAGCCTGCACGGCCAGAGCTGTTCCGAGGCCCTGGTGCGACGCGTGACGGGCGTACTGGAAGCGGGCGGCCTGCGCGTCGGCCTTAACCGCCCGTTCGCCGGCGGCTATATAGCCGAACGCTACGGCCGACCGGGCGAGGGTGTCGAAGCCTTGCAGATCGAGATCAACCGCGCCATCTACATGGACGAGGCCACGCTGGAACCCCATGCCGGGCTGTCACGGCTGCGCGCGGTATTCGCCAACCTGACGGAGTCGCTGCGCGCGCGTTGATGACCGACTCCGATCCGTTCGGGGATCGGCAAGGGCGCCAAAAAATGTTTCTCGGCCGCCACGCCTTACGGTGCGAGCCATGCGGCGCCTGAGCTGAAAAAACATAAAAAAAGGCCGCGCACAACGGCGCGGCCAAGTCTACAGGGAGGAAACGCCCAGGAAGGGCATCGACGCCGGAGCGCCGAACACCCTCAATATAGTTTGCGGTGCAAAATAAAACAAGTCGATAGATGAAATCATCTGATCACGTATGGTTACAAGCCCAAGGAATTTCGCGACTTGGCCGTGATCAGATGACCTACATCATGCTTTCCTGATTGTGCGATGCGGAATTTTTATCGGAATTTTGCGCACCTGCGAGCGTCCGCATGCGTTCGGGATGCGCTTCAAGCAGCTCGCGCAGCCGCCTCAGGCCACGCGCCGCCTGGCTGCGCGACTGCCGCCATCCCAGCAATGCGATCGCCCCCAGGCTGGCGACGATCAGGGCCTCCGGTCCGAACAGCCACGCCGCCGAAGCCAGCGAGAAATAATAGCCGCGCACGCCCTGCGAAAAGTTCGACATCGCCGGTTCCAGTATGTCCGACAAAGCATCGGCATATTGCGCCGACGCGACCTCATCCATCGCCTCCGGCAGCGAACCCAGGGCCGCGGCGCAGTAATTCATCTGGCGCAGCGACCATATGAAGTTGAGCAGGCCGCGCGTCAGGCAGACGACGATCAGAGCCAGTTTGAGCTGGAACAGGAACTGGGTCGGCACGTCGAAGCCCAGCGACTTGACGGCGGAAAACGGCAGGTTGCCGCTGAACAGCACGCCGGCCACCGCCGCGATCAGCAGCAGGTTGGCCGAGGAAAAATTGGTCGCCGAATTGACGGCGTGCCCCATCAGGTTGGAATCGAACAGCTTCAGTCCGCGCTGCGTCGCCTCCTTCATCCATGCTGTGCGCACGACGCTCAAATCCTTGGTGATCAGGCCGGACTTCTTGGAAACGACGCGCAGCAGCGGCTCGTAACCCAGCCAGCAGATGCAGAAAACGACTAGGGCCAGCGCATCCCACGGATGATCGGTGGCGGCGCGATAGAGGGCAAGCACGGGCGGCATGGCGGAACTCCGCGAATCTGGACGACAGCGCAGTTTACCCGCCGGGCGCTGTTTTTCGTAACGTAAAGTGCGATGGCCCGAGCTTCGGCGTGGTTTCTTCGCTTGTGCGAAATAAATGACGCGCCTATGACAGCGCCACCTTTGCCGCCTTCCTCCCCCGAGTGACCCATCATGAATATCGACAAGATCTCCATCGGCCCCGACGCGCCCTGGGACGTCCACGCCGTCATCGAAATCCCCTCCGGCGGCATGCCGGTCAAGTATGAAATGGACAAGGAATCGGGCGCGCTGTTCGTCGACCGCTTCCTCTACACCTCGATGTTCTATCCCGGCAATTACGGCTTCATCCCGCACACCCTGGCCGACGACGGCGACCCCTGCGACATCCTGGTGGTCGGGCCGACGCCAGTCTATCCAGGCGTGGTCATCCGTTCGCGTCCGATCGGCGCCCTGATCATGGAAGACGAGGCCGGCCGCGACGAAAAGATCCTGGCCGTGCCGGTCGACAAGCTGCACCCGTTCTATGCAGACGTGCACAGTTACCGCCAGATGCCGAAGATCCTGATCGAGCAGATCACTCACTTCTTCGCCCATTACAAGGACCTGGAAAAGGGCAAGACGACCAATGTCATCGGCTGGGTCGAGCCCGAAGCCGCCGCCCAGCTGATCCGCGACGGCCAGGAACGGCTGAAACAAAAGAGCAAGTAGGCATGTGAAAGCCGCGGAAACTTATCCGCGGCTTTTTCTTTTGCCGGGGCTGGATTTTACCGCATGACGGGCGTTAACTCCGCATGAAAGCAAGGAGCAAGCGCATGGGAATCCTCGACAACGTCGTCAACAGCCTGGGAGGCGTTCAGGGCATCGAGGCCGACCTCATGCAGCTGTCCAGCACCTTCGGCAATAACGGCCTGCAAGGCATCGTCAGCCAGTTGCAGTCCAGCGGCCTGGATCAACAGGTGCAGTCGTGGATCGGCGGCGGCGCCAATCTGCCGGTCAACGGCAGCCAGCTGCAGGCGGCGCTTGGCGACGGCCAGATCGGCAATATCGCCCGCGCGCTGGGCGTTGACCCCAGCCATGTCGCGACGGTCCTGCCGCAACTGATCAACCATGTCACGCCGAACGGCCAGATTCCCCACAACATGGACGAGATCATCGGCAATCTCAGCGGTGGAGGCGGCCTGGGCGCCCTGATCGGCGGCTTCCTGGAACCACGCAGCTGAATCTGGCCTGACCAAGAGCGCGCCGGCTTTGCAGCGCTCTGCAAATTGACACAATTTTGCCATAATTGGCGTAACAAAACGCCAAGTGTGCCGGGATTTTTTCCTTTTCCTTAGAATATATTCTCTAATGACAGCGCTTACATGAGATATTTTTTCTAAATTGGCATATAAATGAAAATATTTCTCATAACGCCTGTGAATAGCTTATGTATTACAATCAATTGCAAATTTTGCACCTGCGAAGTGGTAAGACCTCACAGGCTGGATTTTGAACGTTTTATGACTATATTCCGCGCCACATCGTAGCGTTCGTGCAACGCGATCGGGATCCGTGTGCTTGTGTATCCCCGACGCAGAGTAGAGAGTTCGTTTTCACCTTACATGCGTAAAAAGAAGATTATGGCTAATTCCTCCCCGAATGTGGCCTCGCGTCTCTATGCTTTGGCGGTCGCCTGCGATACCGCCAATCTTGTCGACGCGGACGCCGCTCTGGCGCTGGCTCGCGCTTCTACCCGTACCCTGATGGCGCTGTCGCCGCAGGCGGCCCTGCTCATGCGCAGCTTCGCGCAGGAGGAGATCGATCGTCTGTCGATGGACTGCACCGAGGAAGCCCAAGGTTCGATCGCCCTGATCCAGGATGCCCTGAACCAGGCTTGAGTGCGGCGGCAAGACAAGAAAAAGGCGTTCCGGCCGGTCCGGAACGCCTTTTTCGCGTATCTATTCCACCTCTTCGGTGGGCGCGGCCGGACCGTTCTTCTTGATCGACTCGATGGCGTTCTTGGCTGAGGCCTTCGAGACATAGCTTTCGGTCCAGAAGATGGTTTCGCCGTTGTACGAGAAATAGGCGACGAACTCGCCCTTCTTGTTCTTCTTGATCTCGAATTTGTGGGCCATGAGGATCTCCTTTGCGCGGGAAAACGGAGATTTTATGTCGCGCAAAAGGGGAAGGGCGTCAAGCCGTTACCGCGCCCGCTTCAGGCCCAGATACCACAGCAGTCCCAGGAATCCGCCCTTGACGAAGGGCAGGACGATCAGCGTCAGCACGGTCATGGCGGCGACCATGGCGACCGCCACCTGGACGGCGGGATAGGCGGTGAAGATGCCGAACAGGAAGGCCGGTCCGATGACCAGATGGCCGACCAGCAGGATGGTCAGATAGGCCGGGCCGTCATCGGTTGGGTAAAGGCTGAGCGGCGTGTCGCACACCGGGCAGGCGTCGACGACCTTGAGGTAGCCGCGGAAGGCCGATGCCTGGCCGCAGCACGGACATTTGCGTTGCAGGCCGCGCCACAGGGTGGTGCTCAGGCTGATGCCGTTCCGGGCCATGATCGTCGCTCCTGTTACGGTGCCTATATGGGCGCGATGCCTTGCGACCGCCATGCGCCATCCTGCCGCAGGCCTACCGGGCCAGCGCCGCCAGGGCATCGTCAGCCGCAGCCACCAGGCCCTCCAGTATGCCGGCGTCGCTCGATGAATGGCCGGCCTTCTTGACCAGGTTGAATTTGGCTTCCGGCCACGCCTTGTGCAATTCCCAGGCCGTCGACATCGGGGTCACCACGTCGTAGCGGCCCTGCACGATCCAGCCCGGGATGTGGCGGATGCGGCCGATATTGTCGAGAATCCAGTTGTCGCTTTCGAAAAAGCCGCCGTTCTTGAAATACCAGCTTTCGATACGGGCGAAGGCGAGGGCGAATTCGGGATCGGAAAACTTCGATCCGGCTTCCGACGGCCCTTCGATCGACAGGGTATCGCCTTCCCAGCCGCTCCACGCCAGGGCGCAGCGCTGCGCCAGGGCATGGTCGTGGCTGTATAGCCGCTTGACATAGGCTTCGCGCAGGTTGCCGCGTTCCTCGGACGGGATCGGCGCGATGAACTTCTGCCAGATGTCGGGATAGATGTGGCTGGCGCCCTCCTGGTAGAACCAGTCGAGCTCGTGTTTGCGCACCATGAAGATGCCGCGCAGGATCAGGCCGCTGACCCGCTCGGGATGGGTCAGTGCATAGGCCAGGGCCAGGGTCGAGCCCCACGAACCGCCGAACACCACCCACTGCTGGATGCCGAGACGTTCACGCAGGGCTTCCATGTCGGCGACCAGGTGCCAGGTCGTGTTGTCGTCCAGCGTCGGATCTTCCGAGGCATGCGGCGTCGACTTGCCGCAGCCGCGCTGGTCGAACAGGATGGCGCGATAGCCGTCGGGATTGAAGTAGCAGCGCAGGTTGGGAGAAACGCCGCCACCGGGACCGCCGTGCAGCACGATCAGGGGCAGTCCGGCCGGGTTGCCGCATTGCTCATAATAGATGCGGTGCCGCCCTGCCGGCATGTGGCCGGTATCGTAAGGCTCGATGTCGGGATAGAGTCCCCGGGCGGCGGTCTGGGGGCGGGCGGTCACGGAATCGGTCATTGTCTCGGATTTCGGCGGCAAAGCGTGTGGCGCCTATCTAAGACCCAAACGCTGCCCGCCACAACCCTTTTCGGCCGCTCATGCATCTTCGATCGTCGCCGTGCGGCGGCGTTTTTCCTCAAGTCCCGAGAACACCGCCGCGCCGAGCAGGAAGGCGGCGATCGGCAGGCCCCAGTTGAAGGCGCGCAGGAACAGAAGCTCGCTGTCGCTGACGTAAACGATCGCATTGTGCATGTGATAGGGATGGCTGCCGGCATAGGGCGCCGCATAGGCCGGGGTCAGGAAATGGTAGTGCAGGACGCCGTCGCCGAACAGATAGGCCCAGGCCAGGGCCAGTACCACCAGCGCGGCCGAAATACGGATGATCGACGTCACAAAACGCATGCCTTGTCCTCCCTGAATAAGGCGAGACGCGGACGCATACTTGAGGATGCTTACAGAACTCAGCCCCACAGTCCGGGGCTGGGTGGATGCAGGATCGAGCCGGTGATCTCCAGCCCGTGCTCGCGGTCGCGCGCCAGCAGCAGTGGACCGTCGAGATCGACGAAGTCGGCACCTTGCGCCACGATCATGGCCGGGGCCATGCTCAGCGAAGTCGCCACCATGCAGCCGACCATGATCTGCATTCCCCTGTCAAGCGAAGCTTTCTTCAACGCCAGGGCTTCGGTCAGGCCACCCGTCTTGTCGAGCTTGATGTTGACGCACGTGTAGAGCCGGGCGCACCGGTCCAGTTCGGCGCGCGTATGCAAGCTTTCGTCGGCGCATAGCGGCACCGGGCTTGTGTAGCCCAGCAACTGTTCGTCCTCGGCCACTTTCAGCGGCTGCTCGATCAGGAGGACGCCCAGCGCCTTGAGGTCCGGCGTCAGCCGGCGCAGGTCGTCGAACGCCAGACCTTCGTTGCCGTCGACGATCAGGCGCGATTTCGGCGCGTTGGCGCGCACCGCCTCGACGCGGTCGATATCGTCGGGACCGCCAATCTTCAGCTTGAGCAGCGGCCGGCGGGCGTTGAGCGCCGCCTGCGCGCCCATGGCCCCGGGCGTGTCGAGGCTGAGCGTATAGGCGGTTTTCAGCGGCTCGAAGCGCTTCAGTCCCGCCGTCCGCCACGCCGGCACCCCCGACACCTTGGCGCGCAGGTCCCACAAGGCGCAGTCGAGCGCATTGCGCGCTGCGCCTGGCTTCATCAGGTCCTGTAACGCATCGAGCGTTACGCCTGCCTCGACCTGTGGCCGTACCGCCTCAAGCTCGGCCGTCGATCCGTCCAGGCTCTCGCCATAGCGCGCATAGGGCACGGCTTCGCCGCGACCGACATGCTGGCCGTCGCCGATCTCGACATAAAGCACATGCGCTTCGGTCTTCGACCCGCGTGCGATGGTGAAGCGTCCGGCGATCGGAAAGGTTTCGGAGCGGGCGTGAAAGTGCATGCGTTTCCCTTGCACCTCCCCGCTTGTCGGGGAGGGGGACCGTCACCCGAAGCCTTGGCGAAGGGTGATGGTGGTGGGGTATCTTGCCTTAAATCAGATCGCCCAGCGCCGCATCCAGCAGCAGATAGGCCCGGCCGGTGTCGTTGGACAGAAGGTCGTGCAACGACCGCACCGGGTCCTTCGACATCAGGCCGATATTGATCTGCTGGTCGTAGAAGGTGGCGAAGTCGTTGGCCTGCTGGTGCATGCCGGCATCCGAGGCCATGCGCCGCGTCATACGGCGGATGGCGGCCGGCGCGATGCGGCGGACCAGGTCGCGCGCGCCTTCGTTGTCCTCGGCCATGATGGCGGAAATGACCTCGTCGACGCGGGCGCGGCTCAGGAGGGCGGCGGCATCGACGCCCATATTGGTCACCTCGGCCACCATCAGCTGGTCCAGGCTGTCGAACTCGGGATCGGGCGGCGGTTGCGGCGCCTGCACCGCCGGTTCGTAGGTGCGCACCGACACGTCGCCCGTCTCGGCGACGGCGCCGTCACGGCCGTCCATGCCGCTGAGGAGATCGCGCCACGACCAGCCGTCGCCATTGCGGGCCGGAGCCTTGGGCGCCGCCGGTTGCAGAGGCGCCGGCTGGGCCTGGACCTGCGGCTGGGGTTGCGGTCCCGGCGACGGCCGCGTCTCGGCCGCCATCGGCGTCAGGCGAACGCGGGGCAGGGGCTGCGGCGCGGGCTGGGCGATGTTCATCGGCTGCGGCGCCGGACGCGGGGTCGGACGCGGCATCGGCGGCACGACGGTGCGCTCGCGCATGTCGCTGCCCGCCGACAGTGGCTGGTCGCCCGAAATCACGCCCATCAGGCGCACCGCCTCGGCCAGCATGTCGTAATTGCGCTTGATGCGGTCCTGCAGCATCTGGTCGACGGCCTCGGTCTCCTGCGCCGCCTTCTTGGCCGCCGCGGTCATGGCCAAAAGGCCGTCCTCGACCGACTTCCTGATATCGTGCAGCCGGTCCTGCGCCATCAGCGGCAGTTGGTCGGCCGAGGCCGACAGCTCGGTCAGCGCTTGGTTGACGTCGGTGATGGCCTGGGTGGTGCGGGCGAAGCTCTGGTCCAGCTTGTCGACCGTCTGGTCGCCGGCTTCGTGGATCAGCTCGGCCGAATCCTCGATCAGCCGGCGCGCCGCCGAGAAGCGGGCGTCGAAGACCTCGTCGGCCTTCTTGCTGGCCTCGAAAATCGATTCGTTGAGCCGGTCGACACGCTGCTGCGCCGTCATGGCGGCGGCGTCGGCCGCCTTCTTGGCCTCGGCGGCGGCGGCGGTCAGCTGCTCCAGCGAGCGGCGTGTCTCGTCGATCAGGTCGTCGCGCGCGTCGGCGGCCATGACCGAGATGTTGGACAGGGTCTGGTGGATGCGCGTCTCGAACGCCGTGCGCTCATTCTCGGCCGAGCCCATCACCGCCTTGAACTGTTCCTGCGCCGTCAGCACGATGTCGCGCAGCACGTCGATACCGCGCGCCGAGGTCTCGCCCAGGTCCACCGTCGCCACGCGGGTGATCGACAGGGCCTCGGTCAACTGGGCGCGCTGGTTGTCGATATGGACCGCGAAATCCTCCTGGTCGGCGCGCAGGGAAAGCGCCGCCGACACCAGGCCGGCGCGCTGCTGCGACAGGCCTTCCTCGACGCTGCGGATCTGGTCGGAGACACCCGAACCGGCCGTTTCCAGTCGTACCGTCTGGCGTTCCAGGTCCTCGTTGATGGCGCGCGCCGTCGAGAAGATGTCCGACGCGGCGTTCATCATGTCCGAGGCGCGGGCGGCCAGCGAGGCCTCCGCTTCGCGCAACTGGGTCTGCGCCAGGTCGGAGGCGTCGGCGACCATGCGCGCCTGGCGGTCGACCGCCTCGATGATGCCGCCGGTCTGGACGCTGAGCGAGGCGCTCATCTGGCCGACGGCGTTGCGCTCCTGCTCCATGGTGCGGGTGATGCTCTGCGTGGCGTTGCGCGCGACCTGGGCCGCCTCGTGCAGGCGTTCGGTCTCGCTTTTCAGCATGTTGCTGAGTTCGGTGATGTCGGCGTGGGCCAGCCGCACCGCGCGCACGGCGTGGTCGACCTGTGCGCTGAGCGACGCGACCAGTTCGCCGGTCTGGGCGGCGGCGGCCGAAGCCGGGGCCAGCATCGCATCCGCCAGGGCGGCCGTGCGCTGAGCCTGGCGTGCCAGGGCGGCGGCGTTGCGCAGCGCGAAGGCCGAGGCGAAGATCAGGCCGACCGGCAGAAGGACCAGGGCGGCGATGACCGCCAGTCGGAAGGGCTGCAGGCCAAGCGCGGCGATATCGCCCTGCGAACCCAGGATGAAGGCGCCGATGCCGCAGGCGCACATCAGCGACAGGATGGTGGCGCTGCCCCAGAACAGGAAGGCCGAGGTTCCGGTCGCCTTCATCACGCCCTGCGGCTCGATCTTGACCGGGCTGACCTCGCGGCGGGGTTCGGGCGCTGCTTCCTTCTTCGCCGCCTTCGGCTGGGTACGCGCCGGCGGCGTCGTTTCTGGCGGCGGCTTCAGCGTCAGCGACGGCTCGGGAATGTCCAGCCCGCCCGTATCCGGCTCGGGCTCCGCCGTCGCCAACGGCGCGTCGAGCACATCCGTTTCGCCCGCTTCGGCGGTCTCGGCCGCAGCCGGTTCCTCGGCGGCGGACTGTCCGGCGCGCGGGGTCTTCGGTTCGGTCAGGTTCAGCGGGGGACGACGTGATTTCATGCAAACTATCCTTCGCCCGTCGGGCTCCGCCGCAAACCATGAATTCGTCAACGGAAAGAACGGTTTCTCTTATGGCGGGAAAGCTACCCGCAATAGGCTAGTTTGGCAAAGGATTTGTTGCTCCGAAACGGGGTGATTCGTCCGTGCCCGGAGGAGGCCTATTGCACCGCGTGGCGGTCCTTGGACGCGTGCACGCCTGCGGCCGCCGAAGGGCTGCCGGTGAAGCGATCGTCGTCACCCGGAACGGGCGGCGCGTCGCTGACCGAGGAGGACGCGGCCGCTGAACTGACCTGAACAGCGGGCGGCGGCGCGGGCTTGTGCTGGGCGGGAGGTGTGCCGCCCGAAACGCCGAAATGCACAAAGGCCGCCGACATCATCAGGGCGATGGCCGAACTCATCATGTCGGACAAGGAAGACATGGCTTTTCCCGCAGGCGCTGATTCCGGAAGAGGCTTTCGGAAACGGGCGCATCATGTCGCAAATCCTGTCCGGTTGCAAACGAAACCGCCGCAAGTGCTACACAATCATGACATTTGTGTCAGGGTTGGGACAATTCGGTCACCATCGCATGCCGGGACGCCTACATCGCGTCCGTCGGATCGGGACCGTAGGCATTGTCGCCGGCCCGGCCGCGGGCATTGAGGTTCCAGCTGATGAACAGGTTGTAGGCGACGAGCACCAGGGCGCCCATGATGCCGAAGCCCTTGTAGAGCAGCAACTGCACGACCGGCGTCATCAGGCCCGTCAGGTCGGACATGAAGGTGAAGATGCCGCCCCGGTACATGGCCTGGACCAGGACCCAGCCACCGGCCAGCACCACCAGTCCGTTCAGCGCCACCGGCCAGAACAGCCAGCCCGGCAGGCCCCGGTCGTGCAGCCTGCGGATCGCCAACTGGGCGTAACGGTATTGCAGATAGGCCAGCGCCGCCATGATGAGGATCACGGCGGCGATCGACAGGTAAAGGTTATGGTGCGTCAGGTTGAGCACCAGCAGGGCGCCGCCGGCCAGCACGACGAGGCCACCCAGGTTGAGGCCGCCGGTGGCGTCTTTGTAGGCGCGTCGCCCCAGTCGTCCATCGGCGTTCCAGCTCAGGCTCAGCATGGTCAGAACGGGCGCGGCCCGTAACGGTTTTCGCCCGCAGTGCCGGGGCATTCCAGCTGGCGGAACAGCAGCGCCGCCGACAGGAACAGCAGAGCCATGGCCAGCAGGGCATAGGGCACGGCCAGCGGTGGCAGGAAGGCACGGGCGGGATTGCCGTGCACCCAGCGCGGGTCGTTGGCGTTGAAACCGGTCACGATGGCCAGCAGGACCAGCCCGGCCGCCTGCATCGACACGACCGGTGCGCACCACCAGCCGCTACGGTTGGAATCGTGCAGCCGGCGCACCACGAATATATCCATCTTCAGGCAGGTCAGCGCCGCCAGCACCAGCACCGCCACGCGCAGGTAATAATGCCAGTGGAACGGATCGCTGCGGATGACCAGGATCTGGGGCTCCGTGAGGGCGATGGAGATGACGCACAGATAGCACAGCGGCAGCCAGCGCCGCAGCGACTTGTCGAATCCGCGGGGCGACAACCGCCCCTGAAGGCTCAAGGCCTGAGATATCATAAGGCCCCCAATCGGCTATGATGCGAATAAGCTTAATACCCGCAGGGACTTGTGTAAACCATCACGCCGAACAACGTGTTGTGAGCGGTCCGCGATTGGGCTAGTACCGGAGCCGGATACCCTTGCATGGACAAGCTTCGGATGCGCCAATTTCCTCCTGTCGAAAGCCGCTCCGGCATTGGGGCCGCCGCCCTGGCCGACGCCGTCAGGGACCTGGACCGGCCGATGGTGTTCAGGGGCGCGGTGGCGGACTGGCCGGTGGTCAAGGCGGCGGAGGCCGGTACGGACCGGCTGGTCCGCTATCTCAAGACCGGCGACGCCGGCCGGTCGTGCCCGACTTTCCGCCAGGCGCGCGGCGACGGCAAGTTTTCCTATGGCGACGCCGTCGAAGGCCTCAATTTCCAGCGCGCCGACATTCCCCTGAGCGTCACCCTCGACCGGCTGATGGCCTTGCGCGGTACGGGATCGGACGAGCACATCTACATCCAGTCGGCGCCGCTGAAGGACTACATGCCGAAGCTGAAGGCGGCCAATGCCCTGCCGGGCGTCGACGCCGAGCCGCGCATCTGGATCGGCAACGCCTCGGTGACCCAGATCCATTTCGACCTGTACGAAAACCTGGTTTGCATGGTGGCGGGCCGGAAGCGTTTCGTTCTCTTCCCGCCGGAGCAGGTGGCCAATCTCTACATGGGCCCGGTCGAGATGACGGTGTCGGGTGTTCCGACCGCCATGCCCGACCTCGACCATCCTGATTTCACGAAGCACCCGCGTTTCGCCCGGGCGCTGGAAGCGGCGACGGTGGCCGATCTCGAACCCGGCGACGTGCTCTACATGCCGTACATGTGGTGGCACCACGTCGTGTCGACCGCCGACCTCAACGTCCAGGTCAATTACTGGTGGAATCCGGCCGGCCCCGAAATGGGCCAGGCCATGCACGCCCTTCTGTTCGCCATGCTCAATGTCCGCGACCTGCCGCCGTCGCAGACGCAGGCCTGGAAGGCCATGTTCGACCATTTCGTCTTCGGCGAAGGCGCGATGGCCAACCACCTGCCGGCCGACAAGCGCGGCATCATGGGGACGCTGACGCCTGACCGGCGCACCGCCATCCGGCGGCAACTGGGCAAGTCGATCCAGGACAGCTAGAACATCTGAGCCTGGCCCATGCCCGGCGGCGGGCCATAGCGGTTGGGACCCGGCGTGCCGGCCTGGCTCATCTGGAAGCGCAGGAAGATGTTGAATCCGATAAACGGAATAATGATCGCCCAGATGACGATCTGCATGTTGTTGTCCAGCCACGCCGGCAGGGTCGAATCGCTGACGACGGCGGTCCCGACGAAGATCACGAACACGAACAGCGCGGCGACCATCAGCAGCGGACTAAGAACCAGGAACTTGCCCGACATGTTGCGGTCGTGCAGGCGGCGCACCATGACCTGCAGGAAGCGATAGCGGTAATAAAATAACAAGACAGCGGCCAGGCAGGACATGGCGACGGTCAGGTAGCCGTGGGCCACCGCGACGGCGGGTATGCCGGCGATGAACAGGCCAACGGGAATGAGGCAGAAGGCAAAATGGCGCCAGCGCGCCTTGTTGTAGTCGGACAGGCCGATGCGGCCCATCGTGTTCCAGCCCAGATTGATCATGAAAAGCCCCCGGTTGCCGGCCGCGAGGTAACCACAGGCCCGGGAGCCTGTAAACCCCGTCAGGCGGCCTTCGGGCTGGCACCATATCCATTGTGGTCGCCGCGTCCCGGCAGGACCAGCAGCACGATCTGCAGCAGGAACGACAGGGCATAGGCCGCCTTGTCGAGCAGGTCGAGGGCGCGGATCACCGGCACCGGCAGGTCGAAATAGGTGCCGTCGAAGCTGAGGAACAGGGTCAGCAGGGGACCGGCGAACAGGATCAGGCAGATGAAGCCGGTCAGGCCCAGGTCGTGCAGGCGCTTGGCGTGGATGCAGAACAGGATGTAGATCAAAAGGAGGGCGACCGCTGCGACGACCGCGTAAAGCCAGCCGAAACTGTCGAGAAAATCGGGATCGAGCGCCTGGGCGCTCCATGCCGCGCCGAAATCGACGCCGAAAAACAGGGCGTTGAACAGGATGAGATCGAGCAGGTAGGTCACGCGTCCGATCCGCCCTTGGGGCGACATCAGGTCCTTCGGCCGGTACAGCAGTGTGACGCTCACGGTGTGCCCTCTTTGTTCCGCGGGCTTAAATCATAAACCCTTTTGGTTGTAAAGGGGTTAGCGCCCCGAATGCCTTTCGCGCAGGATATCGAGGATCGCATTCAGGTTCGTATTCCGCGCCATCAGCAGCACGGTCAAGTGATACAGCAGATCGGCGGCCTCGTTATGCAGTTCCTCGTCGTCGCCGCACCGCCCGGCCAGCGCCGTTTCCAGACCCTCCTCGCCGACCTTCTGGGCGATCTTGGCCAGGCCCTTCTGCATCAGTCGGGCGGTATAGCTGTCCGATGGCGGCGCCTTGGCGCGTTCCGCGACGATCGAGGCCAGATAGGCCAGGAAGCCCACGCCCGGCGCCGTTTCCATGCCGAAGCACGAGGTCGTCTTGGTATGGCAGGTCGGACCCTGCGGCCGCGCCATGACCAGCAGCGCGTCCTCGTCGCAGTCAGCCAGGACGTGGTCCAGCTCCAGCCAGTCGCCGGAGGTCTCGCCCTTGGTCCACAGGCGCTCTTTCGAGCGCGAGAAGAAGGTGACGCGCCCGCTCTTCAGCGTCGCTTCCAGCGCTTCGGCGTTCATGTAGCCCAGCATCAGGACCTGCAGCGTGTCGGCATGCTGGACGACGGCGGGGATGAGACCTCCATCCTTGGCGAAGTCGAGCTTCGCCAGGTCGGTAACCGTGAGGGGCACTGGCAGGGTATGGGTTTCGGGCATTATCTTTTCTCGTACCAAAGGCCCCCCTCCGTCGTCACCTGCGGTGACGCCACCTCCCCCACGAGTGGGAGTATAAGAAAGGCTCAAAATCCTTATACCTCCCCACTTGTGGGAGGGGGACCGCACCTGACCGGCCAAAAGCCGGTCAGGTGCGGTGGTGGGGTCCTTACAGTCTCACCGCAATTCCGGCCTTTTGAAGGTCGCGCTTCAGGTCCGGTATATGAATGATCTGCTTGTGAAAAACGCTGGCCGCCAGAGCCCCTGACACATCGCATGTGTCAAAGACGTCAACAAAATGCTCCGGCGCCCCGGCGCCGCCGGATGCCACCAGCGGAATGTCGATCAGGTCGCGTACCAGCCGCAGTTGCTTCAGGTCGTAACCCTTGCGCACCCCGTCCTGGTTCATGCAGTTGAGCACGATCTCGCCGGCGCCGCGCTTCTGCGCCTCGACCACCCAGTCGAGCGTCCGCCGGCCGACGGTGCGCATCTTGTCCGGATCGCCGGAATATTGGTGGACGATGTAATCACCGTCCTGCTCACGGCTGTCGATCCCGACCACCACGCACTGCGAGCCCGCCATCTCGGCCAGTTCGTCGATCAGGTCGGGCCGTTCCAGGGCCGGCGAGTTGATCGACACCTTGTCGGCGCCCGAGTTGAGACACTTCACGGCCTGTTCGGCCGAGCGGATGCCGCCGGCGACGCAGAACGGGATGTCCAGCGCCCGGGCGATGTCGCGCACCCAGTCGTAGTCGACCGTCCGGCCCTCGCTTGACGCCGTGATGTCGTACAGCACCAGTTCGTCGGCGCCTTCGTCGCGGTAACGCAGCGCCAGGTCGACGGCGTCACCCAGAACCTCGTGGCCCAGGAACTGCACGCCCTTGACCACCTTGCCGTCCTTGACATCGAGACAAGGGATGATGCGTCTGGCTAGCATGAAATTTCACCCAACATTCAGAGCCGCCTTCAAATCGATCAGGCCTTCATAGATCGCCTTGCCGACGATGGCGCCATGCACGCCCAAAGCCTTGAGGTCGTAGAGGTCCTCGACCGAGCGCACCCCGCCCGAGGCCTGGATTTCCAGGTCCGGCCGGCGCTGGCGCAGCGCGCGCATCAGCGCCATGTTCGGCCCCATCAGCATGCCGTCGCGCGACACGTCGGTGACCAGGATGCGGCTGGCCGTCCCCGCCGGATAGTAGTCGAGCACGTCCCACAGCGATATGCCGGAGCCCTCAACCCAGCCATGCAGGGCGGCGTCGAAATCTCCGTCCGCTGTTGGCAGGACGTCCAGGGCCAGGGTGATCCGCTCCCTGCCGAAATCGCGCAGCCAGCCGCGCACCTCGTCCGGCGCCTTGACCGCTGCGGAACCGACAACCACTGCCGATACGCCGCGGTCGAGCAGGGTCTGGACATGCTCGCGCGAGCGCACGCCGCCGCCGGTCTGGATCTTCGCCCTGGATGCGGCGGCCAACCGGCCGATCAGGTCGTGCTGCTGGGGCGAGCCCGCCTTGGCGCCGTCCAGGTCGACGATGTGCACCCATTGGGCGTGCTCGTCGTTGAACAGGGCAAGCCGCTTGAACGGGTCGGCGTCATAGCGCGTGACGGCGTCGAAGCGCCCCTGCGCCAGCCGCACGCACTCGCCGTTGATCAGGTCGATGGCGGGATAGAGGATCATCGCAGAACCTCCCCTGATTTCAGGGGAGGATACCCCCGAAGGGGGGCGGTGGGGTTAATTTCGACATATGATCCCCCTCCGGCTTCGCCCTTGCGCTTGCCGACAAATATGTCGGCTGCGCTCACCCCCCTGATATCAGGGGGAATTTTTATGTAACTCAGTTCAGCATTCATTTCATACATTAAGGAAACTTTCCAAAATCCGCGCGCCGGTCGCCGACGAGCGCTCGGGGTGGAACTGACAGCCCCAGACATTACCTTTGCGCACCATGGCGGCGAACGGCCGGCCATAGGTGCTGGTGGCCAGCGTAAAATCATTGACCGGGCAAACGAAGCTATGGACGAAATAGGCGAAATCGCTGTCATGCACACCTTGGGTCAAAGGATCAGTGCGAACGATCTCAAGCTGGTTCCAGCCCATGTGCGGCACAACCATAGTCTCTTCGGCCACCATCTTCGTCACCAGACCAGGGATCAGGCCCAGGCACTCCACCCCGCCTTCGTCCGATGTCTCGAACAACAATTGCTGACCCAGGCAGACGCCCAGCAGGGGCGCCTCGACGGCGCGAATGGTGTCGTAAAGCCCCAATTCATGAATGCGGGACATGGCGAAACCGGCCGCGCCGACACCCGGCAGGACGACCTTCTCCGCCGCCGCGATCTCTGCAGCGTCCGACGACAGCCGCGCTTCCGCGCCCAGCCGCTCCAGGGCGAACAGCACGGAGGCCGTATTGGCGCAGCCCAGTTCGATGACCGTGATCATTAGGCCAGCATCCCCTTGGTCGACGGCAGGGCGTCGCCTTCGATTCGCGTCGCCTGGCGCAGCGCCCGGCCTAAGGCTTTGAAGCAGGCCTCGGTCTTGTGATGGTCGTTGCCGCCCTCGACCTCGACATGGATCGCCGCGCCCAGCGTTTCCGACAGCGAACGGAAGGCGTGCGCCGTCATCTCGGTCGGATAGTCGCCGATGTGTGAAGCCGAAAACTCACCCTTGAAGACGCAGAACGGCCGTCCGCCCAGATCAACCGAGACCCTGGCCTCGGTCTCGTCCATCGGCAGGACGAAGCCGAAGCGCGCCATGCCGACGCGGTCGCCCAGCGCCTGTTTCAGGGCCGAGCCGAAGGCCAGCATGCAGTCCTCGATGGTGTGGTGCGGGTCGATCTCCAGGTCGCCCTCGCACGCCACCTGCAACGAAAAGCCGCCATGGGTGGCGACCTGGTCCAGCATGTGGTCGAAGAAGCCGACGCCGGTCGCGATCTGGACCGGACGCGGCTGGTCGAGATTGACCTGCACCGAAATCCGCGTCTCCTTTGTGTCGCGCAGCAGCTCGCCGGTGCGCGGTGGCCGCCCGGCCGGGGCGACGTCGAGCGCCTTGAGCAGGCGGTTATTGGTTGCCACGTCGCCCAGGGCCAGCAGGAGGCCGGTCGGCGTCACCTGGGCCGACAGGCCCAGTCGCTTCAGCGCCGTCTGGACCTGAAGCAGATTCTTCGGCTTGAGCAACAGGAACGGTCCGTCGTTCAGCTCGAACGATTCCAGAAGTCCAGAGCTATTCAACGCCTCACGTACCCGCGCCTGCTCGCTGCGGATCAGGTCGATGCGCGCCTGTACCGCCAGAGCGCGCGATGGCGACAGGGCGGCTTCGGCGGCGCGTACCGACGGCGTCGGCAACGGATGCGGCTCGCAGAACTTCAGCAGGCCCTGCAACGTCTTGGTATTGGCGATCAGCGCGCCGGTACGCGCCCCGGCCATGCCGAACAGGTAGCTCATGCTTTTCAGCACCACGACGTTCGGCTCAGCGACAGCCAGCTCGGCCAGGCTGCCCGAACAGGCGTCACAATAGCTTTCATCGATGACCAGAAGCGTCGGGAAGATCTCCACCGCCAGGATGCGCGCCTTGATCAGGTCCCATGCCTTGCCGTCCTTGAGCGACGGATTGTGGATCAGGTAGAAGCCGCCGCCCTTCATCAGGGGACCGGCTTCTGGCGGCTGGCGGACCTGAAGGTTATAAACTCCGCACAAGTCCTCGATATAGTGATCCGGCCCGGCCCAGACGAATTCGTGGCCGTGGACGCGCAGGCGGCGCATCAACACTTCCAGCCCGTGCGAAGCGCCGCGCGTCACCATCAGCTGATGCGCCTCGACGCCGTAGAAATCGGCCATGCGCTCGCGTAACGGCTCCAGCGACGGTGGCAGGGATTCAAGGCCCGCGCCCGGCCCGCTCAGGGAGGAGAAGGGAGAGTTAAACATTCTCAAACCTCCAGCCGGAAATCAGCGGCCAGCGCATGAGCCTCCAGCCCTTCCAGCCTGGCCAGCCGTGCCGCGGCCGGTGCGATGGCCGCCGCGCCCTCGCGCGTCGCCTTCTGGACCACGAAGCTGGTCAGGAACGAGCGCACGGTGATGCCGTCCCACGCCCGCGCCGCGCCGTCGGTCGGCAGGACGTGGCTGGGCCCGGCCGCATAGTCGCCGAAGGTCTCGGCGGCATAGGCGCCGGCG
>OUNJ010794426.1_pt1 | contig 19040 bp, 16 predicted proteins | sample 1755361 | NCBI WGS metagenome assembly OUNJ01 (sample SAMEA3914825, study PRJEB12502) | metagenome | biome: forest; material: soil | place: USA | collected 2012-03-12 | depth 0.1 m
ATCGACTGGATCTCGCCGATCTGGGCATTGATGTCGGCGGTCGCCTTGCCGGTCTGGGTGGCCAGAGCCTTGACCTCGGCGGCGACGACGGCAAAGCCCTTGCCGGCGTCCCCGGCGCGCGCCGACTCGATGGTCGCGTTGAGCGCCAGCAGGTTGGTCTGGGCGGCGATCGACGAGATCATGTCGACAATGCCGGTGATGCGGTCGGCGGCTTCGGACAGCTGATGCACGACGGCGGCGGTGGCGTCGGCCTCACCGGCGGCTTCGCGCGCCTTTTCGGAGGACAGCTCGACCTGACGGCCGATTTCGCCGACCGAGGCGCCCAGTTCTTCGGCGGCCGAGGCAACCGAGGTGACATTGGTGCCGGCTTCCTCGGCGGCGGCCGAGACGGTGGTCGCCTGGGCGGCCGATTCCTGCGCCGAGGCGGTCAGTTGCGACGCCGTGGCCTGCATTTCGGTGGCGGCCGACGACACCATGTCGACAATGCCGCCGACGGCGTTTTCGAACTGATCGGCCAGGCTGATCATGGTCTGCTTGCGCTCTTCCTCGGCCATCTGACGGGCGGCGGCGGTTTCGGCCTCGAGCTCCTGGTTGCGGATCATGCCGGTGCGGAAGACGTCGACGGCCTCGGCCATCTCGCCGATTTCGCTGCGTTCGCCGGTGTTGGGGATCTTCACCGAGGTGTCGCCCTTCGCCAGGATGCGCATGACGTCGGCCATGCGGTGGACGGGCTTGGAGACGGTGGTGATCAGGATGAAACCGATGCCGAGGCAGACGAGGCCGGCCAGGATCAGCGCCATGATGATCAGGGTGCCGGCGTCCTTGCCAAGCTTGATGCCGTCATTGGCGGCCTTCTGGCCGTGGTCCATCTGGAACTGGCGGTCGGCGTGGATGGCCGAGCGCAGGGCATCGACGACGGGTTGCATGTCGCCGAGATAGTAGGCGGTGGCGCCGGCGGTGTCATTGGCGCGGATCTTGTCGGCCAGGGGGCCGGACATGGTGTCATACTGGCTCATGGCGCTCTTGATGGCGTCGGCCAGCACGCGCTCGTCCGGCGTATTCACGGTCGGCTCATAGACCTTGTCGTCGTTTTCCATGCTCTGGTGCGTCGCTTCCATCTTGCTCAGCATGGCGTCGCGCTTGTCACCGGTCAGCAGAAGGGCCTGGCCCTGGCGGGAGCGGAAGAGCTCGAAGTCCTGCGACAGATCGCCGAGATAGTCGGCGGCCGGCAGCCAGTTGGTGCCGACGTCGCTGGCGGCGGCATTGACCGCACCCAGGCGGTTGATGGCAAAGATGCCGAGCGTGACGACGCTGACGAGGATGACGGCTAAGGCGCCGATGACCCGCATCCGGATGGAAACGTTGTTGAACATGACTCTACCCCTGAACACACGGAAGTCGCCCCGTTCTGAGGCGGCGAATGGTGTCCCCTTACAGCCGTCAGGGCTAATCGAGTCTTAACGTTCCAGTTGTGAAGGGGGTGCGGTGGAGCGAATACAGTGTTGCGAAATCGGCAACGCAGTATCCATGGAATGGTCATGGGCATTGATATTTCAGTGCACAATCGCACGCCAGCTTGCCGAACCCGACCAAATAGGCTATATGATGCGTGATGTTTGATGCGCGGTGAGCCATTATGCGAACGACCCTTTCCATTGACGACGATGTGCTGCTGGCCGCCAAGGCCGTGGCCGACCAGCAGCAGCGCACGGTCGGCGACGTCATTTCGGAATGGGCTCGCAAAGCTCTGCACAAGCCCGTTGGCGAAACGCAGCGTAACGGCATTCCCTTGCTGAAGGCGCAAAAGTCCGGCGCTGTGGTCACGCTCGATTTAGTCAACCAATTGCGCGACGAGTAGCCTTGACCTATTTACTCGACGTCAATGTCCTCATTGCTCTCATTGATCCGGCGCACGTCGCACATGACGCCGCTCATGCGTGGTTTGAGAGCACCGGCCGCAAAGGCTGGGCGACGTGTCCTTTGACGGAAAATGGCGTCGTCCGCGTCGTCAGCCATGCGAAATATCCGAATTCACCGGGATCGCCGGGCGCTCTGGTGACGATCGTACGTACGCTGCGGGCGTTGCCGGGGCATGTTTTCTGGCCTGATGACATCAGCCTTGTCGACCCGGATCACGTCGATGCCGCCAAGATTGCGAGCTCGGCTCAGGTGACGGACATATACCTTCTGGCACTCGCCCGTGCTCATGGCGGACAACTCGCGACTTTCGACCGGCGTCTATCCGTGGCCGCCGTCAAGGATGGGAAAACGGCCCTTTGCCTTATCGGCTAGCTCGCTGCGTCGGCGGCGAGCCAGTAGGCTTCGAGTTCCTCCATCAGGGCGAGCAGCATGCGGCGGTCGGCGTGGACCCACTTCGCCGGTCCGGGGTTGCGCGATTCCTCAAAAGCTTCGGCACGGTGGCTCATCCAGCCCTCCAGCAGATAGCCGTCCTCGGGTGCGATACGGTACTCGGCGACGGCGGTTTCGACGACGATCTGGCCGTTCTCAAGGCGGAAACGCGACGGGCGCACCGGGCAAAAGCGCGGATGCTGGGTGATCGGGGTGATGGGGTTGCTCATAGGGCTGTCTCCAGAGGGGCGATGATGTCGAAATCGCTGTCGGTGTCGCTGTGGCGGAAACGGCCGCTCAGCGTATCCCAGGTGTCGGCGCCGCACAGGGTGCCGCAACCGCTGAGGTGCAGGCGGCCGACGCTGCGGCCGGACGGGGCGTGACGCTCGATGACGACAAAGACGTCGGCGTCGCGCAGGCGGTAGGATTGGCCGGGGCGCAGCATCAGCGGCCTCCCCGGCGGGCGCGGAAACGATAGGCGCCGGTCAAATGCCGGCTCCACAGCGGCGCCAGCCAGCAGACATCGACGGCGTGCGGCACGCAGACCGCCTGGGCGTCGGGCGAAAGCGCCGAGCGGCCGTAGCTCAGGATGGCCAGCTGGTGCTTTAGCCGCCGGCCGCGCGGTGCCTGGGTGAAGTCGAAGACGAGGATATCGCCGGGTGTCGCCAGGTCGAGACGCAGCGGCACCAGCGACGGGCTGTCGAGATCGGTGCCGTGCTCGGACCAGTCGCGGTCGAGGCGGACGGTCTCGCCGATCGCCTGCGCTGTCCGTTCGATCAGGCCGATACAGTCGAGCCCTTCGCCGGCGGTGAGCAGGCGGCCGTGACGTTCGCCATGCACGCCACGAAAGCGTTTGGCGATGTCGGCGATGGTTGAGCCATCGATGGCCCGGCCCCGGGGCAGGGGCGTGCGGTGAGGATGCGGGCGGGTGGCAAATGCCTGGGTAAAGGCGTTCATGTCGGCCTCCGTGGGATAGAGGCCAACTTAAGTGGGATTTATCCTATTGTCAATTTGAAGTGGGATTAATCCTATTGCGAAAGCTGTGAATAAGCTGCCGCGCAGACACCGTCGTATACGGGCATGTCAAGCCGCAGCGACTTCAGTTGCGGATCGGGTGCGGTGGTTACGGCGGTGGCGCTCAACCGGCCCGCGGCGGCATCGAAATGCACGATCTCACCCGGGCTGTTGGCGCAGACCCACAGGTCCGGCTGGGCGGGTGTCAGGGCGAAATACAGGGCGCCAAACGAGTGGGCCTCGCCAACGGCCGGATAGGCGCGCACATCAAGGCGCAGGCGGGCGCCGCCGCGCGAGACGCGGTCGACGGTCAGGCTGGCGACGACGCGGCCGCCAAAAGGCTGTTTGTCAATCTCCGGTTCGGTGGCCGTCCATTCGTGCTCGGGCGTCGTCATGTCGCCGCCCTGCGACGCCAGCCAGGCGGCATTGCGTTTGCACAGGCAGATGGGAAAGGTCCGCTCGCCGTAAACCGTGCACCAGTTGGCTTCGCCGTCGACCACGCCGGCCTGATAGAGCGGCGTGCCGGCCTTTAAGGTGAAGCCGGCGGTGAGGGGGCCTTTTGGGCGAATATTGCTGACGTCATTGCCGAGGACGCCGTAGCGGTCGAACGTCATGTCCTGCGACATGACCGGCGCGCCGGCGGGCAGATCGCCGGTGTGCAGGACCGGTGCCCCGGCAAACCGGAAGGGCTCGAACACGCGATAGGGTACGTTCTGAGCGGCGGCCGGCCAGGCCGATGCCATCAGCCACAGCCATATCCATTTTGAGCGCATGTGGTCCCTCCCTCGCGATCATGGAACGCACCTTAAAAGGAGCTTGAACGATGTTCAAGTGGCCGGCCATTTTAATTGGCTGCGATCACAGGCGATCGTTTTGCTTTCGCGGGCGAACGGGTTTTTATGAGCCTGACGTATCACAAGGACGGACAGGGGAGAGCGAGGTCATGGCATTTCGGGGGTGGCAATGGGCGGGCGGCCTGTGCGCCCTGGCTGTGGCGATCGCCGCGCCCGTCTGGGCGGCCGATCCTCAGGCCGGCAAGCTGACGCCGAACCTTAAGGGCCATGTGGCGACGCCGCTGCGCTATCATCCCGAGGGTGAGGATTTCGTCATCCATAATGGTGCGGAATTCTTCAATCGTTCGCTCTATGGCGGCCACAGCGCCTTTCGCGTCGATGGCGGCGACAAGCCGGAATTCGTCCTCTACCTGCCGGGGCGCGGCGGCAACCTGCGCCTGGGGCTGACAACGCCGGGGGGCGCGAAATGGTTCAAGGACGCCGCCGACATCACCACCCGCTATCGCCCGGGCGAGCTGATCTATGACATCCGCGATCCCGCCTTCGGCAAGGCCGCCGTCATCCACGTCGAGGTCCTGGCCTATGCGGCGACCGAAGGCCTGATCGTGCGGACCACCACGCGTGGTGCGGCGAGGGGGGCGCGCCTGATCTGGGCCTATGGTGGCGTCAATGGCGAGCGCGGCAGCCGCGACGGCGATATCGGCACCGAAAAAGTGCCGATCAGTCAGTATTTCCAGCTGCAGCCGGCCTTTGCCGACGGCAATATCATCACCGCCGGCGCCAGCGGTTTCACCCTGAAAAGCGCCAAGGCGACGATTGCCGGAGTCGTGCCGGCCGGTGCCGCGCAGCACATCGCCTCGGCCGACAATTGGAACGACCTGCCGGGCCTGCTGGCGGTTCGCGGCGACACCACCCGCCCGGTGATCGTCGGCGAGGCGCCGATGACCGACGGCAAGCCTGCGCTGCTGTCGCTGCAGCACGTCACCGATGGCGCGGCCCCCATGCAGGATCTGGCGGTCTATCAGGGGGTAACCACGGCCAAGGATGCGCACACGCCGCCGCCCGCGCCAATCGCCCTGTTGCCGGCCTTCACCGCGGCCGAATTGCCCACGCGCTTTGACGACGCGCAGGCCTATTTCGACCGCCTGCGCAACCAGGTGCGCATCGACACGCCCGATCCCTATCTCAATGCCTCGGTCGGCGCCTTGAACATCGTCGCCGACGCCCTGTGGGACGATACCGCCCACGCCATTATGCACGGCGCCATCGCCTGGCGCACGCCCTTGCTCGGCTGGCGCGGGCCCTATGCGCTCGACGATCTGGGCCTCCACGACCGGGCGCGGGAAAATTTCGACACTTGGACGCAGCGGCAAAATACCGCGCCCATCCCCGATGCCGTGCCGCCGGCCGATGCCGCGGCCGACCTGTCGCGTAACGAGGCTGGGCTGCACAGCAATGGCGATCTGTCGGGCTCGCACTACGACATGAACCTGGTGTTTATCGACGCCCTGTTCCGCCACATCTTGTGGACCGGCGACGCCGACTATGCGCGCCAGGTGTGGCCGGTAGTCGAACGCCACATGGCGTGGGAAAAGCGCCTGTTCCGCCGCGAATACGGTCCGGACAAGCTGCCCCTGTACGAGGCCTATGCCGATATCTGGGCCAGCGACGGGCTCTACAATTCCGGGGCCGGCTCGTCCTACGCCTCGGCCTATAATCTCTATGCCAATCGCCTGGCGGCGCGCATCGCGACGCTGGCCGGTCAGGATTCACAGCCCTATACCGCCGAGGCCGACGCCATCGCCCGCGCCATGCGCACCGAGCTATGGATGCCCGATGAAGGCACCTTTGCCGAGACGAAAGATCTGAGCGGCAACGGCCTGCTGCATCGCGACTACGCGCTGTGGAGCGTCTATCACACCATCGATGAGGACGCCGCCACGCCGCGCGAAGCGTGGTCGATGGCGCAGGCGCTGAAAACCCATCTGACGCCCATTCCGGTGACCGGGCCGGGCGTGCCGGCGGGCGACTGGCATCTCTATTCCGAGAGCGACTGGATGCCCTACACCTGGTCGATCAACAATGTCGTCATGGACGAGAATTCGCACACGGCTTTGGCCCTGTTTCAGGCCGGTGACGCGACGGAGGCCTATGCGGTGCTCAAGGGCGCGGTCCTGGCCAGCCAGTATCTCGGCATCACGCCCGGCAACCTCGGCACCATGACCTATCTCGACGCCTATCGCCGCGAGTCACAGCGCGATTTCGGCGACAGCGCGGGGACCTTGTCGCGAGCGGTGATCGAAGGCCTGTTCGGCGTGCGCCCGGACGCCCTGGCCGGGACCCTGACGATCGCGCCGGGCTTTCCGGCGGCGTGGGATCATGCGCGTCTCGACCATCCCGATCTCGGCCTCGTGTTCCGGCGGCAGGGCCTGACCGATACCTGGACGGTGACGCAGGCGGCGCACACCTTCCGGACGCTGAACCTGCAGTTGCCGGCGCGGTCGGCGCGTGTCGCCGCGGTGACGCTCAACGGCAAGCCGGCCGTCTGGCGCGCCGATGCCGACGCCGCCGGCCGGCCGGTGCTGATCATCACCAGCCCCTTTGACGCCCGGGCCGTCGTTGCCGTGCGCTGGTCGGGCGAGGCCATTGGGGCCGGCATGCCGACCGGCACGCGCGAAGGCGATTTCGAGCGCGTGCGTCAGGGCGATTTCACCTGGTGGCGCCTGGTCGCCAAACCGGCATCGGCGCCGGTTCAGGTGGCGACTGCCTTCGACTGGAAGGCGCCGCTACCGGCCGGCAAGATGGCCCCCGTCGACCTGTCCGCCGCCTTCAACGACAGCGTCAGCCACATCTTCGCGCCGGGCAAATACCGGTCGCCGCGCCCGAATACGGTGAGCCTCAGCCTGCCGTCGCAAGGCTATGGCGATTGGACCCATCCGACGGACACGCCGAAGATCGACGATACCGGCCTACGCGCGGCAGCAGGTACTGCCGGCAAGCTGATCATGCCCAACGGCGTGCCCTTTGCCACGCCGGGAGACGCGACCGCGCGCAACATCGCCTTCACCTCGCAGTGGGACAACTATCCGCATGAGGTCACCGTGCCGCTCGATGGCCGGGCGATGCATCTCTACCTGCTGATGGCCGGATCGACCGACCACCAGCAAAGCCGCATGGACAATGGCGAGGTCATCGTCACCTATACAGACGGTTCGACGGCGCGTCTGGCCCTGCGCAACCCGGAAACCTGGTGGCCGATCGAGCAGGACTATTTCAGCGACGACTACCAGTTCCCGCTCGATGGCCCGCTGCCGGCGCGCATCGACTTAAAGACGGGAAAGGTGCGGGTGCTCGATGCGGCGACGTTCAAGGGGCAGGGGCGGGCGGTACCCGGCGGCGCGGCAACGGCGCTGCAACTGCCGCTCGACCCGGCGAAGACGCTGAAAAGCCTGACGGTGCGCACACTGGCCGACGAGGTCGTCATCGGCCTGATGAGCGCGACGCTTGAGCGGCCTTAAACCACCCGCGAGCTGAAGCGTGACACCAGGTAGTCGATCAGGGTGCGCACCCGCCGCGTCAGCTTGCGGCCCGGCGGGGTCAGGATGGTGATCGGCGAGGTGCCCCAGTTGATGTCGGGCAGGACCTCGACCGCCTTGCCGGACTGGATGGCGGCTTCGGTGCAGTAGGAGGGCAGGACGGTCAGCCCCTGGCCCGACGCCACGGCATTCATCAGGACGGTGGCCGAGTTGGAGCGCAGCAGCGGCGTCAGGCGCAACTGCACGATCTGGTCGCCTATGTGATAGCGCCACAGCTCCTGCGGAAACAGGCTGGAATAGTGCAGGATGCGGTGCTCGATCAGGTCTTCGGGCTTTTCGATCGGCGGGTGGCTTTTCAGGTAGTCGGGGCTGGCGACCAGCATGCGCCGCGAATGGCACAGCGGCCGGGCGATCAGGGCGGAATCGTGCAGATGGCCGGTGCGGATGGCCAGGTCGAAGCCTTCGCGGACGATATCGACCTTTTCGTCCGAGGTCAGGATTTCCAGCTCGACGCGCGGATTTTCGCCCATGAAGTCCGACAGCGGCGTCGACAGGAAGTTGGCGCCGAAATAGATCGGCATGGTCATGCGGATCGGCCCGGCGACGTCCTGAACCGACAGGTTGAGCGCTTCGGCGGCGCAGTCGAGCTGCTGCATCGCCGCGTGGGCCTGCTCGTAATAGAGCTGGCCTTCCTCGGTCAGGATGGTGCCGGAGGGGGTGCGTTGCAGCAGGCGCGCCGACAGCGCTTCTTCCAGCCGGGCGACGCGGCGCGAGACGATCGACTTGGCCTGTTCCAGGCGCTGAGCGGCGCGAGTGAACGACCCGGTCTCGGCGACCAGGAAGAAGGCACGCAGGTCCGCGAACTCCAACGTATTGATATCGTTTGCCATGCCCCGTCGCCTTCAAATCGTCGATGTCGCCCCGGCCCTATGGGTAGGCCAATTCGCCTGTTGCGGCAATGGGTTGCGGTTCCACGAACGGCGCGTTCCCTGTGGGGCAAGCGAAAATTAAGGTTTTGGAAAGCCGCCGGACGCATTTTCCGCCACCTTTACGAGCATGGGAGCGGTATCACCTCGCATCCCGGCTCGCTGTACCGATCATCGACCAGTAACGCGTACCCATCCGACCTTATTCTGAGGAGCGTGAGTCCATGTTGCGTCCCCGCGTCGGCTTTGCCGTCGATCCCACCGATCTCATCGTCACCGTGCGCTATATCGGCGCCATCGGCGGCGACCACATCGTCCCGGCCGTCCTGAGTAGCTTTGCCGCCGTCGAGCGTGCCTGGGACTATGACTGCATCTTCGATCTCAGCCGCCACGACGGCCTGGTCGAGATCCGCGACAACGATGCCCTGGCCAAGGGCTGGCTGAACCTGACCGGGGGCCGCGACGCCGGCCGGCGCACGGCGGTGGTGTCCAACGACCCGCTGATCGACGCCCGCCTGCCGTTGATCCAGCCGATGTTTCCGTTTCGCACCCTGATGACCTTTGCCTCGGTCGAGGCGGCGCGGGGCTGGCTTTTGGCGTCGCGCGCCGGCGAGATGAGCAGCGCTTCGGCAGCGTGATAAAACTTGTCGTGACCCCGTTGCGTCAAATCCTGACAACGCTTACATCTCGCCTCGGCCCATTTGTGCGACAAATGGATGGTGTTGGGGGGTATCGGTGAGCAACGGGTTTCGGTTGGCCGCGTATACAGGCACGGCTTTGGCGGCGTGTGCGGTGATCTGGGCCGCGCCGGTTCTGGCGCAGACCGTCACGACAACGACAACCGTTACGACCACGACCGCGTCGTCAAGCGCTTCCTCCAAGGACGCCCCCACCACGGTGACCATCACCGGCAAGAAGACCGAAACCAACCGCATCGACCGTCAGGTCTATGACGTCACCAAGAATACCGACGCCCAGACCGGCTCGGCCGCCGACGCGTTGTCCAAAGTGCCGGGCATCACGGTCGATCCGTCGGGCAATGTGACGCTGCGCGGGCGCGAGGTGCGCATCTACCTCAATGGCCGGCCGTCGCTGATGCTGTCGGGCGACAATCGCGCCGTCGCCTTGCAGGCCATGCCCTCGGCCTATCTGTCGTCGATCGAGGTCATCTCCAATCCGGGCGCGCAGTACTCATCGGGCAGTTCCGAGCCGATCATCAATATTGTCACCCAGAAAAAGCCGCCCCCCGGCATGTTCGGTTCGGTGACGGCGCGCGCCAATTCGACCGGCCGCGGCCAGGGCAATGTGTGGATGAGCCTGACCGACGGCAAGCTGTCGCTGAGCGGCTTTGTCAGCCTCTACGGCAACCGCACGCCCGATTCCCGCAATGGCGGCGACCTGAAAGCGCTCGATACCGCCGGTAATTTGCTGACCGAAACCCAGTCGCACGGCCTCAGCCTGTCGCACAGCACCGGCATCTTCGCCGGGCCGAACGGCGAATACGACTTCGACCTCAACGACGTCCTGACCGGCGGGCTGACCTATAATCGCGGCACCGGCGACTGGTCGAGCGCCGGCCATACCGCAATCTATGACGCGACCGGCACGGCGACCGACCTGCATTCCTCGCAGAGCCTCGGCCAGTACATGTACCAGAGCCAGGGCCTGACCGCGGGCTTTACGCACTATGGCCAAAAGCCCGACGAGACGCTGAAGATCGACGGAAGCTATTCGGCGTCGCATAACACCAATGCGTCGCAAAACGACGTCACCTATGCCCTGTCCTCCGTGCCGACCAATACTGGCACGCGCGTCGATACCAAGTCGAAGGAGAGCCGGTCGCACAATGTGACGCTGAGCGCCGACTACAATACGCCGCTCGGCGACGATCAACTGGCCGTCGGCACCCAGATCACCCACGATGACAGCCGCGCCACAACGCTCGCCTTCGGACCGGACAATCTGGGGAGTACGCCGACGCCCGAGACCCTGCTCGACGACGATTTCCGTTATCAACAGACGGTTAGCGCCGCTTACGGCACGTATCAACGCGAATTCACCGACAATCTGACCGTACTCGGCGGCCTGCGCGCCGAGGCGCTCGACCTGACGACGCAGGACATGGCGGCGAATACCAAGAGCCATATCGACTATGTCCGGCTGAACCCGTCCGTCTTCGGCACCTGGGTGTTCAATCCCCTGGCCAAGCTGCGCCTCAACTACGTCCACCGTCAGCACCGCCCGGACGCGTCGGACCTCAATCCGCACCTGGTGTTCAACTCGTCGAACTCGGTGACGCTTGGCAATCCCAACCTGCAGCCGCAGGAAAACGACACCTTCGAAGGCGCCTACGAGTACCAGGACAAGGGGCTGAGCTGGGCGCTGCGCAGCTTCTTCCGCCGCGACGACCACCTGATCGCCTCGACCTCGAGCCTCATCCCCGATCCGCAAAACGCCGGCAATCAGGTGATCGAGACGACCAAGGTCAATTTCGGCCATCAGACCGCCGATGGGCTGACCGCCAACTACAATAACCGCATCGGCGAGACGTGGACTCTGGCCGCCGACGCCACGGTGACCTTCAGCGAGACGCGCAATCCGAACATCGTCAAGCCGCAGCAGGGGACGTCGGTCGGCGGTAGTGCTGCCATCGGCTACACCCTGGCCAACAAGGATCAGCTCTACGTCAATTACAAGCTGACGGGGAAGACCTTCAGCGGCCAGGGCTATACCACGGCCTATAGCGTCATGACGGTGCAGTATCGCCACGCGGTGACCAAGAAGCTCGATCTGACGGTGTCGCTGACCGATCCGCTGCGGACGTCGAAGACCGAAAGCGTGACATCGACGCCGACGATCCATAGCTTTTATATGTCAAGCCACGTCGCGCCGACCTTCTATGTCGGCCTCAGCCGCCATTTCAGCAAGATGTTCGGCGTGCCAGCGGGAAGTTAGGCAGCATCTCCAGCATGCCTTGGCATGCTGGCAAGGGCAACCGCCCGCCGCGCGTCATCGCGCGAGCCTCGCGGCGCTTGAGCGGCAAACACTCATTGTGCAGCGTCTGGAACAATGTAAGAGTTCCACCCCATGACCATGTTCGGACGGCTCCTCCTTTTGGGTCTGGCATTGGCGGCGCTGAGCGGATGCGAGTCGCGCTCGGTGCGCAAAGTCGCGGCCGGACTGAAGGGCGCGGCCCCCGCTGTTGCGGCCGAAGCGCAACGACAGCAGGCCGCTTGCGCGCAGGGCGGGTGGGGGCATCTGACTGTCACTGATGGTCGCGTCACGGCGGTTTCCGATCTTGGCGAATTTTCCGGCTATGGGCGCGAAGCCAATACGACGGGTGGCCTGAACGGCGCGGTGCGCGTCGTTACCTCGGCTGAGGACTACGATCCGGCGCAGCACGAAAAGCCGATTGCCGGTTCGTTGCGCGCCGTGGTCGATACGGCCACCCGGTCGCACGCGCCGTCGTGGATCGTCTTCGATCCGAAGCTGAAGGGCGCGGTCATCACGCTCAAGGCCTTGGTTTTCCTGCCGAGCGACACCACGCTCGACGGCACCTGTTCGGGCGTGACGCTGCAAGCGAAGTCGAATGTCGGCCTGGTCGAGGTCAAGAACCAGCAGAACGTCATCGTCGAGCGGCTGCGTTTTCGCAAGACCGACTACCATTCGTCGGCAACCGAGGGCGATGCCGAAAGCGCCCTGCGGCTCAATGGTGCCTTCGACCGCGTCGAGATCATCCATAACGATCTGTCGGCGTGCGGCGACGGCTGTATCGACATCACCACCTCGCCGGGTGCGCCTTTGCCCAAACTGGCGCGGGTGTCGGTCGAATACAATCGCATCAGCGACCACGACAAGACCATGCTGTTCGGCAACTTCACCTGCAATGACATAGGGTTATCGCCGTGCGACGACGCCTATATCGCCAAACATCGCCATGACACGCCGGTGTTTTATCTGACGCTGAACGGCAATCTCTTCCTGCGCACCTCGCAGCGCCATCCGCGGATTTTCGGACCGGCGATGGCGCACGTCGTCAATAACGTCATGGCGCTGGAGCCGCTGAAACGCGGCGATGGCTCCAAAAGCGACCTGTCGGGCGTGTTCGTCGCCGATGACGGCCGCGCCCTGGTCGAAGAGAACCTGTTCGCGCCGCAATGGTCGAACCTGACGGGGTTGAAGGCCTTCCGCGCCGTGTGGACGACGTCAACGCCGGGAGCGGAGGCCATGCCGGGCGACGGACCGGGCTTTATCCGGCTGCGCGGCAATGTCGCCACGGCGCGCTCGGTGCTGGCGGAGAACGAGCCGTCGGAAGTGCCGGATCCGGATTATGAGAAGACGTTCACGGTGCTGGCCTTCGACCATATGAAGCCGCAAAACGCCGTCGCCTGCGTCGCCGCCCGCGCCGGGGCGGACGGGGCCGGCGCCTGGTCGCCGGAGCTGTGTAAGTAGGCCGCGTGACTGAATTCATGCCGGGGATTATTCATTCGCCCGGAAGGCCCCCACCACCACGCTCAAAGCTTCGCGTTTTCGCGCGGTCCCCCGCCCCACGAGTGGGGCGGTAAAAAAAGAAGAGTGTCTACCTCACGAGACGCCCTTCCTCGGTTCAAAAAAGAAGAAGCGGGAAGCCGGATTCTTTTTACCGCCCCACTTGTGGGGCGGGGGACCATGAGGCCGTAGGCCGAATGGTGGCGGGGTCCTTTTTAGTTGCCTACTCTTCTCTGGGGCTTTCTAATTTGAAAAATTGAGAAGGCAGCCACTGACACTTTCAGACTTGAGCCCGTAGAATGTGCCTGATCGAGAGGCGCATTATGAAAATTGTCTATAAAACCGGTGATATGCTCGAAGCACCTGAGCGCATCATCTGCCATGGCTGCAATGCGCAAGGAAGCATGGGAGCCGGCATCGCCCTGGCGATCCGCAAGCGCTATCCCACGGTCTTTGCCGCCTATCGCAAGGCCTTTGAAAGTCAGGGCAAAAAGCTCGGCCTCGCTCAGATCATATGGGTCGACTGTCCCGACGGACGCACTGTCATCAATGCTGTGACACAAGAAACCTACGGCCGCGACCCCAACGTCATTTATGTCTCCTATCCAGCCATCGAACGCGTGATCGCCGAGATCGATGCCTGGGCCGCATCGAAAAAAGCTGAGATCGTCGTGGCCTTTCCGAAGATCGGCGCCGGGCTGGCCAACGGCGATTGGGCGGTCATCGAGCGGATTATCGAAGATGGTTCGCGGCATTTTCAGCCAGTGGTCTATACGCTTTAGCCATTTCAACTCAGCCTATGGGCGTTTCCAGCTTCTCTCGTACCCGTCTCGCACCCGTGCTATATCCTTGTTTCGGGAAATTTGGAGGAAACGGCGATGAGGTCAATCGTGTTGGCAGGCGCGGCCATTACAGGCGCCCTGCTTCTGTGCGGCTTTGCCGCGCGGCCCGCCGACTATTCAAACATCGCGCCGCTGGATCAGTACCTGATGGACCGCCCGGCCGAGATCGCGCTGGCCAAAAGCGCGGCTCCCAAATCCATTTCCGACAAGGCCACCATCCTCGTCCTGACGCGTCAGGGCTATGTCACCGCCGTCGAAGGCAGCAACGGCTTCGTCTGCGCGGTCGAGCGCTCATGGATGGCGCAGTTCGATTTCCCGCAATTCTGGAACCCGCATATGCGTGGGCCGCTATGCTTCAATCCCGCAGCGGCGCGCTCAATTCTGCCCTACACGATCAAGCGCACGGAATGGGTGCTGGCGGGCGACACCAAGCCCCAGATCGAGGCGGCGATCAAGGACAGCATCGACAAGCACGCCCTGCCGCCGCTGGAAGCCGGCGCCATGAGCTACATGATGTCCAAAAAGCAGTATCTCAATGACGGCGCGCACAGCTGGGTGCCGCATATCATGTTCTACTTCCCGCGCGGCGATGGGGCGAACTGGGGCGCGGATCTGCCGGGTGCGCCACCGATGCTCAACCCGCAGTTTCAGGACACGCCGGAAGCCATCAGCGTGATCATGGTGCCGGTGACGCACTGGTCCGACGGCAAGCCGGCGCCGGATATGCACTAGGGGCGGTCAGCTTTCCGCATTGACCCGCGAACTGACCACCGTCCACTGGCCGGCTTTTTGCGCCAGGACATAGGTCTGGCTCTTGCGATAGCCGGGGCCGATGGCGGCAACGTCGATCGAGGCCTGACCATCCGCCGTGCGCAAAGGCCGCGACAGCAGGGTAAAGACGCTTGTGCGATCGCCGGGATCATAGGCCAGAAGCTTGACGTGGGCGGCGGTGAAAGCTGCGGAGCAGTCGGTCTTGTCGCTGTCACTGGTGCCGCGCAGCACCGGATCGAAGGCGATCATCGGCGGCAGGGTGGCGATCACCGCGGCGGCGATGGCGCATTCGGTGTCCGGGCCGCCGGGATAGGGCACGGGCTCGATTGATTTGACCGGTTGGGCGGTGGCCGATTGCGTGAAAACAAGGGCGAGGGGCAGGACAAGCGCTGACTGACGGATGCGGAACATGATGATCCTCCGGCGCGCCCCGAAAGCGGTTTACGCCTTTCGTCTGTAACCGGACAATGTGGAAATGTGGCGATGACCGGCGTGGATTTACGCCGGATTCGCTGATAAGATGACGCCATGAAACTCAGCATCGAGCAGCAAGCCTGGTTGACCGCGCATATCGAAAGCGGCGAGTTTTCCTCGCCGGAAGAGGCGTTCGCGCGCCTTATCGAGGCCCGCATGCTTGAAGAGGCTGATGATTTGGCTTGGGCGAAGCCTCATATCGAAGAAGCGGAAGCCGCCATCGCAAGAGGTGACGTTCTGACACTTGATGAGCATCGTGCCCGCAACACCGAACGCCTGAAAGCTTTCGCGGCTTCCAGACGGTAATGGCACGCGTCCTGATCGCCGCGACGGCCGATGAGGACGTGTCAGAAATCCTGACCTATTTAGCGGCCGAAGCCGGAATGCGTGTCGCCGCCGCCTATCTCGAACGTTTCGATGCCCTTTACGACCATTTAGCGGCCTATCCCCAAAGCGGCGCGCCACGTCCACGCTTGGGGCAACAGATTCGGATAGGCATCGTATCGCCGTATATTGTCGTTTACCGCTACGCCAAGGCGGACGACACGGTTTTCATCCAGCGCGTCCTACACGGCCGCCGGCGCATCACCGGGAAATTGCTGCGCAAAGACGCGCCCTGATAGCGCTGTCATTGGCCCTTTACCTTTGCCTAAAGTCGGGCGACAAAGAGGCTCCGGGACGCGACAGAACGACCTAAAGGAGCGAGGGATGGGACGGATCAGGACGGCCGCCATGGCGGCGATAGCGACGGTGTGGCTGTGCGCGGGCGCAACGCCAAATCAAACCATGGCCCAGATGACGCCGCCGGCGCCGATCGCCCACATAGCTCCCGGGACCTATCCGTTTCAGGACGCCAGGCTCACCCCAGATCAGCGCATCGCCAACCTCCTGTCGCTGATGACCGTCGACGAGAAGATCGACGCGCTCAGCACCAATTCGTCCATCCCGCGCCTCGGCGTCGCCAGTTTCGGCTCGTCGGAGGGCATTCACGGCGTCGTTCAGCGTGGCAATGCCAAGTGGCACTTCCCGGCGATCCCGACGACGCAGTTCCCGCAGCCGCCGGGCATGGGCGAGACCTGGGATCCCGATATCGTGCGTCAGGCCAGCGGTGTCGAGGGCTTCGAGGGCCGCTACATCACCCAGACCCAGGCCGACTACCACCACCCGATGCTGATGCTGTGGGGACCGCAGGCCGATCTGATGCGCGATCCGCGCTGGGGCCGCTCCGAAGAGGTCTATGGCGAGGACCCGTTCCTCAACGGCACCATGGTGGCGGCCTTTGCGCGCGGGCTGCAGGGCGACGATCCGAAGGTGTGGCAGGCGGCCGCCCTGATGAAGCACTTCCTGGCCAATTCCAACGAAAACGGCCGCGGCTCGTCGTCGTCGGACTTCGATGAGCGCCTGTTCTACGAATACTACTCGGTACCGTTCCGCATGGGATTCCAGGACGGCGGCGCGCGCGGGGTAATGGATTCCTACAACGCGTGGAACGGCACGCCGATGGCCGTCAATCCGGTGATCAATGACGTCGTGGTCGGCCAATGGGGCGCCGATGTCGTCTCGTCCGACGGCGGCGCGGTGACCAATCTGGTCAAGCTCTATCACCGCTATCCGACCCAGGAGGCGGCGGTCGTTGCCTGCATCAAGGCCGGCATCAACCAGTTCCTCGATGTCTATAAGGACGAGGCCCACGCCGCGATCAAGGACGGCACGCTTTCCGAAGCCGATATCGACGCGGTGCTGAAGCACAAGTTCCAGGTGACGATCAAACTGGGCTTGCTCGATCCGCCAGACGCCAGCCCTTACGCCCATGTCGGTGAAGGGCCGGAACCGTGGACGACCGACAAGGACCGCGCCGTGTCGGCGCGGATCGCGCTGGAATCGATCACCCTGCTGAAGAACGACTATTCCGCCCTGCCGCTCGACAAGACCAAGCTGAAATCGGTCGCCGTCGTCGGGCCGCTGGCCGACAGCGTCCATTGGGACTGGTATGGCGGCTATCCGCCCTACAAGACGACGCCGCTCGACGGCATCAAGGCGGCACTTGGGCCCGGCGTGACCGTGACCTATGCCGAAGGCGGCGACGCGGCGGTCGCGGCGGCAAAAGGGGCTGACGCCGTCATCGTCGTCGTCGGCAATGACCCGACCTGCGGCCCCAATATGGCCAATGACTGGAATGACGCCGGCACCAAGCCGTGCGCCGATCCGGGCGATGGCCGCGAAGGGCGCGATCGCGAGACGCTCAATCTCGCACAGGAAGGCCTGGTCAAGCAGGTCCTGGCCGTCAATCCGAAGACGGTGATGGTGCTGGTGTCGAGCTTCCCGTTCGCTATTCCCTGGTCGCAGGCGAATGTGCCGGCGATCCTGCATATGACGCACGCTTCGCAAGACGAGGGCTCCGCTTTGGCGAAGGTGATTTTCGGCGACTACAATCCGGGCGGTCACCTGACCGAGACCTGGCCGGTGTCGGAGGCGCAACTGCCGCCGATGATGGACTACGATATCCGCCATGGCCGCACCTACCTCTATGCCAAGGACAAGCCCTTGTATCCGTTCGGGTATGGGCTGAGCTATACGACGTTCAGCTATAGCCATCTGAAGACTTCGGCGCCGTCCGTCGCGAAGGACGGGACCGTGACGGTCTCGGTCGACGTCATCAATACCGGCAAGCGGGCGGGCGATACGGTGGTGCAGCTTTACGTGCATCACGACCATTCGGCGGTCGAGCGGCCGGACAAGGCCCTGGCCGGCTTCAAGCGCGTCGGGCTGAAACCGGGCGAGACCCGGCGGGTCGACATCGCGCTGAAGGCGTCGCAACTGGCTTATTGGGCCGCGGATAAGAAGGCTTTTGTGGTCGAGGCCGAGCCGGTCGAGGTGCTGATTGGCGACTCGTCGGCGGACATCAAGCTGAAGGGGACGATCTCGGTGAGGTGAGGGCGGGTCAGGCGCCTTTATCTTCTACAGCAAGGCCCCCACCACCATTTCGTGCGCTGACGCGCACTCATGGTCCCCCTCCCCGCGTGGCGGGGAGGTACGATTTTAAAGCAACTTCCTGGGACGGGGAAATTCTCTCTTCTTGTACCTCCCCGCCACGCGGGGAGGGGGACCGCGCGAACACGAAGTGGAGCGTGGTGGTGGGGGTCTTTCTTACCCCCCAATCAGCCTTGCAAAGCCGCCCTGGATCACCTTGGTCAGGTGGGCATTGTACGCCCCGAAAACCTCATCCTGCGCTGTCACCCGCCCCAGCACCTGAGCGGTCGCGGCGAACGGCACCAGGGCCAAAGGCGCCGATACCGGCACCAGATGCGAGCCCGGTCCGGCCTGCAAAGTCGTCAGCAACCCGTACATCTCACCGCCGATCAGCGGCCGGCTGAGCACCGCCAGGCGAAACTGGCCGTCATCATTGGTGTGCAGATAGACGTGGCCCGACTTGTTGGGCACGGAGACGACGCCGCGCTGGGCAAAAGGCGCGTCCTGGCGCTGGGCCTCGCGAAAGGCGAGACAGCCCTGGGCGGCGTCCCAGGCAATCTCGGTACGATAGGCGAAGATGGCGCCGGCGACTTCGAGCGACGGCCGCAAGGTCAGATAATCACCCTGCAGCCAGCGCACGGCGTCGGCCGTATAGGCGCCAAGCATCGCCGTGTTGGGCGGCTGCGGCGCAGCGACTTCCGCCGCGCGCAAGGTGACGCCCAACGCCGTTTCCAGCCGTACCACGGTCGACAGCGTAAACGGCCGCGCCCCGTTCAGCGCCTTTTCCAGCGTCGACAGGCTGATGCGGGCGAGGTCGGCCAGGCCCTGACGCGACATCCGCCGCCGCGCCAGCTCTTCGCGCACCCGCACGGCCAG
>OUNJ010123817.1_pt1 | contig 18995 bp, 17 predicted proteins | sample 1755361 | NCBI WGS metagenome assembly OUNJ01 (sample SAMEA3914825, study PRJEB12502) | metagenome | biome: forest; material: soil | place: USA | collected 2012-03-12 | depth 0.1 m
GTATGGATCCCAGATCCCCCGGCCGCAGGCCTGTCCGCCCCCCCACCCCAGTCCTTTTGCGGGGCTCGGCGGACGTCGTCGTTGCCCGTCGACGTTTGGTTATCTCGATACTGCATAGCCCGGCTTCCCCGTCGTGTCTCAGTCGCTGCACGTTTGGCGGCACGGCTTGAGGATCGCGGCGAACGACTCGTCCTCACCCGTTTGATGATGACTCGAACCAAGGCATTCGGCCTATCCAAATTCGTCACCGCGCTCAATTTCAAGTGGACAAGTTCACGTCCATATTGCGCCCTTAACGAAGCACGCTAACCTGCCAAACGCCTTCGGGCACGTCGCCTACCAGCGCAACTGAACGGTGACGCGGAGCCGCTTCGAGAGGGCGGCTCCGACCTTCTTATGCTGCTGAAAGTGACACCGTTGGTCGTTGAGGGCGGCGGTTTTCGGTCTCAGCACTTTCACCCTCTTTGCCGATGACGCATTCGAGGAACCAATGCGGTGCAGTCTACAGCGCACCGCAAAGAATACCACGGTTTCCTCGTGTAGGAATTCCGTGGCGACCAGGGCGACATTGCCATCAAGGCTGGCCGCCGGGCCGAGAGTGCCCATGCTGTCATCCGGGTGCGTTGACCCGCAAGGGGAGTAATGGGCGTCCTAGGGGGCATGGACGCCCATCTCAATTGCCGGGTATCGAGGGGGGACGATTGCTCCGACAACATGGGCAATCTACGATCTACAGCCGAAAATGCAATCAGAGGGCAAGTGTTGGCAAACACGAAGCCGTTATATGGCTATCTATTTCTGCTTTGCGTGGCTGACACTGTCGCACAATTTAAGGCCGCACACGTTGCAACACCCCTAGGGTGCCGAACGCCCCTCAAAGAGGAAGGCGGCACAATCGCAGGCGTGGGCGGGACACAAAACCGTTGATGCACAAACTTGACGGGCCCTTTCCGCAAAACAGCCGTTCGATTAAACGCTAGCGGAAAATGCGCTTAATGCACACAAGGTCGGAAACGGCGAAAACATTTCCGACACGCACTTAATGCAAAGCATGCGTTCGCTGGCGCTGTGAGTTTCATACCCGCCCGCATTAAAGGGGTATTTGCGCGTCGCAAACATGCTAGAAATTCGCAAGCGGGGTTTTTATTCGCAAACTTACGTCTGAACAAAAAACCAGTATCAGAAGCGAAAACTTCATATACTGGTTAACGCCGCATTAACCTTATATGGGCAGATTCGCATCAACCGCCAATTCAATGCGAGTTCCGTTATGGCCAAGGCTCCCGTTATTAGCTTCGCGACCTCGAAAGGCGGCTCTGGCAAGAGCACGGCCTTGATCATACTGGCCTCAGTCTTCGCCCACGAAGGTGGCAAGGTGGCGGTGATTGACACCGACCCCAATGAAACCGTGTGGCGCTGGGCCCAAAAACCGGGACGACCAGACAACCTTACGCCATACCGGGCTCGCAACGAAGACGAGTTGATGGACACGATCGATGACGCCCGCGCTACCGGCCACCAGCTTATTTTGGTTGACGTTGAGGGACGTGCGTCTGCCTTGGGAAACGTGGCCATATCGTCGGCCATACTCACGGTCATACCGGTAAGGCCATCTGAGCCGGACGGCGTTGAAGCGTCGAAAACGATCAAGGCTATCCGCGCCATTGAGCGTTCGACGGGCCTGGAAAAGCGCTACTGCATCGTGATCAACGGCTTGAATGGCGCGATCCGCACACGAACCTTCTATGACGTCAAAGCGACGTTCGAGCAGGCGAACATCCCGATGGCGGCCCATTTGGTCGACCGGGAAATCTATCGCCGTGTCCTGATGGAGGGGGGAACGATCTATGGAATGAGCGACATTTCCGAGAAGGCGCTCAAATCCGCGACCGATGAAGCCTATCTTTTTGCGGACAATGTCGCCGAGTTGGTTGGGCTTCGGCCCGACCGCGCGGGGCGTGCAACGCCTCAGGCTGAGGCCGCCGTACAATTAGCCTTGCAGGCGGCTGCCATCGCCAATCGAGATCAAACCGCGAATGAAGCCGAGATGATCGAGGGCGAAGCGGCACGTGTCGTGGCCGACGACAAAGCGCTTGTGCAAGGGGAGGCTGCTTGATGAACGCGCTGAACAAACAACGCTACAGCTTTGGCAACGCGCAAAACTGGTTTGACGACGAACAAACCGCGTCAGAGCCGGCCATCGATGATCGCGAGGCATTCAAGCGCAAGACGCAAGAGGCGGCAGCATCGGTTGGCTATGTGGCGCCATCGGAACAACCCGCGCCTGCGCCGGCGATCGGAGATCGCGTGTCCCAGCCGCCTATCGTCAAGGTTCGCAAGGCAGCGCGCGCTAAGCCTGCCCCAGCCCCCCTGCCCGAGTTGGATGCAAGGAAGGGCCGCCCCAAGGGCGACCGGACCGTCCAGATGTCAGTGCGCATTCGACAGGAACACGACGACCTCATCAAGGCGATAGCACAAGACGACTTTTCGGTAGCGAGCATCATCGAAGCCGCCCTCGTTGCTTTTGCAAAGGGTATATATGCGGACAAGCGATATAAACGCATGCCATTGGACGAAGACACCCTGGCTTTGGCAAAAAGCATTTTTAGCCAGCAGCGTCAGTAAGCGCATTTTTTGCTAGCATAAAATGTGCTTGCATTTCCGAGCCCTGCACCGGCCCACCTAACACAAGTGCCTTACCGCCCTTGCCTCGCCCAGCAACGGACGTCGCCTCCATAGAAGTGATAGGCCGCTGGAAGAAGCGCATGGCGGTTTCGACCGGCGCCCCATCGTCCGAACAGGTTTGAATAGATTGCGGTGCGAAGCCTCACGCCTTTTACTCGCCAGGCTGGACGCATAGACGCGTGAAATCGAAATCGATACGGCGCCCAAAATCAGTCCCGTCGCCGACATGAACATTCGCCATGACGACCTCGCTGGCTTGAGATGCCTGCCAAGCGCGCTCCAAGGCCTTGACCTGGGAGCACACAGATAGTCGCGTCAGCTCCTGGGCACCGTCATAGAGTGGCGTGAGGCCTTCCAAAATCAGCTCGAGTGTTTGGCGAAGCGCGAAACGTAAGGCCTCGGAATCACCCGTGCCGCGCTCGAAGCACGCCTTCAGCGCCATGTCGAATGCCTGGTCGCTGCTGATATAGCCGTTCCAAAGCGCAGAGGCGACGTCCAAGAGCCGGCGGTTCATGACGAACGGTTCGCCGCCCGGGAGGGTCACGTAGTAGACGTGCATTTCATCGGAATGGCCGGTGAAGCAGGTCGACGCGTTCCATTCTTCACCATCACCGCCAACACCGACTGGAATATCATAATAGGCGATCGCATCGTAGGTGGACACGTCTGAAGACAGCCCACTGGCTTCGCAAAGCTCGGCAAAATCGGCCCGGGAGATTTCAAGACGCAGCTTCGAACTTATCGTGGCCTTGGCGACCTTGACGACGTCTTGCAGGCGTCGAAGGATGCCTTGGGTGGGTTTAAGGGCGACCACCTTGCTCTCACCCACTCGCTCCAGTTCCTCGACCAGGTCAAGGACAAGCTGTTGTGGTTCAAACCAGTCGATCGGTAGGGCATCCGCCCGCGGCTCCAACGTCAGCACGACGTATCGGCTGATGATCGGAAAATTGAAGATGGTCAAGATGTCGCCAGGCGCCGGGTAGGTTTCGCGTTCGACCTCACCGATTGCGATAGGGCCATTCGACCCCGTAACTTTGAAAAGGTGCTTTGCCATTGAAGACGTCCTGCCGGCGGAAACACAAGTTCCATATTTGTTCCGGCAAGCGTGTGTCAACACTTTCGATCGCAGGTTATATTGGCGGCTGTCCGCGCGGGTCAGTCGTTGGAGTCATTTCGCGATCAATCGTCGTCGCTTTGACCAGGATATTTCCCAACCCGCCAGACCATGATGAAAGCACAGAAAAAAGGACCGAAGGTCAGCAGGCTGTCCAGCGGAGATATGTACCGTACCATCGACCGACTTTCATCGAGTCCGAGGGGAAACGTGAAGTTGTGGGCTGGGTCCGGTGTTGCCGGCCGATGGGGGAGGACAAATACGGTCTCGTACACAAACACGCCCATGAAAAAAAGGATCGTGAGGATATAGAAACGCCCAGCCTTCATGGTTACCCCCGCTATTCTAGCGTCCAGCCAAGTTCCGACCCAAGGCTGCCCCCAATATCTTAAACGTCCGAGCCCAGTCTAAGCCCAGCCTCCTTGGCTGACTGAAGGGTCAGCAACCGAACAATTGCTGGCGTGCCGACCTCAGTCTCAAGGGCGCGACCGTCGATATCGTAATGGAACCCGCCAACGCTGAACATACCGGGCTTCTTCAAATCTTTGAAGACCTGCATTGGCACTTGAACGCCCTCGAGCTCTACCCAAGCCGTATCGTAAAGTCTCATTCCCATGGCCAAGGCTCATTGCAGGTTCTGACGCGAATGATGGTACCGCACTGGCCGTACTGGCGGCAATTCGTAATTCTGATCAGGGTGGCGGACCGATCGGACCTGGCACGCCGCCAAGGCACCTAAAGAGCGGATCATACAGAAGGATACGCGTGATAACCGCGATCCACTATTTCGTGTCGATAACGCCGGCTTTCGCGGTACGGTCCCTTGGGTTTGCTAAATACTCGCCGATCCACCGCCCCCAATTCCGGCTCACGCCGGCATGGCTTCAGCCGGGAGCAATGGCCTGCGATGCCTGTCGTAGGGTGACATCCACCAGCCGCTTTGCGAATTCGCCATCGAGCGAACGCCCCACGATCAGCCGATACCAGTAGGCGCCATGAATCAGCTCGGCGACCAATTCAACGTCAAGGTCCTCGGAGAGCTCTCCCGTCGAGACACCCTGCTTTAGGATTTCCAACACGATCTGACTGCGCGGCCGAGCGAACCGCTGGTCGAGACTCGCACGGAACTCGTCGTCCACCTGGGCCTCAGCGATTAGACTCCGCACGGCCTGGCCATCCTCCTCAAGCTCCCTGAACACCTTATTGAGGAACGCTTCAAGCGTGTCGCGGACCGTCCCGAGATCGTCGGCCGCCGGCCTGTGGGCATGGTCTAGGTAAGCATCGAGCACAAGCTCCGCTTTGCTGCGCCAGCGCCGGTAGACCATCTGACGGCCGACCCCGGCCGCATCAGCGATCATCGCAATGGTCACGCCGGCATAGCCTTGCCGGTTTATAAGCTCGCGTGCCGCAGCCATCAGCTTGGGCGCGCCCGAGGCGTCGATGGGGCGCCCGCCGGGGTTTGGTCTGGTCATACTTGCTCCTTCTCATCCGCGACGGTCGATGGCAAGTCGCTTGATCAAATTGGTTTACAATGATACGATACTTTGGTATCGAAACCAAACCGAAAACGCGCCGCCCCGTTCCGAGGCATTTCGACGCATATCCACATAGCAAGGACCGCAGACGGTCGAAGGAGGTGCGTCATGACGGACACGACGCAAAATATCGGATGGCCAGCCCGCTTGTGGCTGACGGTTTTAGGCACAGTCATCTTCGCCGCGGGCCTGTTCTTCACAATCGGTGGGGGCAAGCTGATCCTGCTCGGCGGCAGCTTCTATTTCGTCATCGCCGGCCTGGCCCTGCTGGCCTCCGGCGTTTTGATCGCCCGGCAAAAACCCCTGGGCGCGGCCATCTTCGCCGCCACCTTCATCTTCACCCTGGTCTGGGCGCTTTGCGAGGTCGGCTTCAGCTTCTGGCCTCTGGTTTCGCGCCTTTTCGCCATGGCGATCGGCGCTGTCGTGGTCGCCGCGTCCTTTCCGTTGTTGCGCCAGGCCGCGGGCCAGGCCCCTGCTTGGCGGCCGGCGATGGCTGTCGCGGTCGGCGTGGCCATTCCTTGCGCCGCGGTCTTCGCCGGCATGTTCGTCCCCCACCCTACCGTCGCCTTTTCGGGGACAGCCGCGCCGCTAATTCCGGTCGCTCCGGGCGCCGAACAGAAAAACTGGGTCGCCTATGGCAATACGCCGGGCGGCAGTCGTTTCGTCGCGCTGGACCAGATCACGCGCGCCAATGTCAAATCGCTGAAGGTGGCCTGGACCTACCATACCGGCGACAAACCGCTGAGCCCCGACGGCAACGGCGCTGAGGACCAAGACACGCCATTGCAGATCGGCAATACGGTCTTCATCTGCACCCCGCACAACAACGTCATCGCGCTTGATGCCGATAGCGGCCGCGAAAAATGGAAAACGATCATCGACGCGAAGTCGTCGGTATGGATGCGCTGTCGCGGCCTGGGTTATTACGACGCCACGACTGCCGCCGCTCAGCCGACCCAGCCCGGCTCGACACCGGTCATCGCCGCCAATGTGCCCGCAGGCGTCCCCTGCCGCCGCCGCATCCTCATGAACACCATCACGGCGCAACTGATCGCGCTGGATGCCGACACCGGCCAGTTCTGCGCCGATTTCGGCGATCACGGCCGCGTCGACCTGAAGGCCGGCCTCGGCAACGCGCCAGATCCACAATATGTCCTGACCTCGGCACCGACGGTTGCCGGCACCACGGTCGTCGTCGGCGGCCGCGTCGCCGACAATGTACAGCTCGACATGCCGGGCGGCGTCATCCGCGGCTTCGACGTCATAACCGGCCAGTTGCGCTGGGCCTTCGATCCCGGCAACCCCAAGATCACCAAGCTGCCGCCTAAGGGCCAGACCTATACGCGCTCGACCCCCAATGTGTGGGCGGCCATGTCGTACGATGCGGCGTCGAACACTCTTTTCATGCCGACCGGCAGTTCGTCAGTCGACATCTACGGTGTGCCCCGCACGGCGCTCGATCACGAATACGGCGCCTCAATGGTGGCGGTCGATGCCACGACCGGCAAGGTGAAGTGGCACTTCCAGACCGTGCACAACGACCTCTGGGACTTCGACGTGCCGATGCAACCGACCCTCATCGACTTCCCGAAGGCCGATGGCACCTCGGTTCCCGCCCTGGTCTTCGGCACCAAGGCCGGCCAGCTCTATGTGCTGGATCGTTCGACCGGCCAGCCCCTGACCAAGGTCGACAACGTATCGGTCAAGCCAGCCAATATCCCCAACGAGCCCTATGCTCTGACCCAACCTCGCTCCACCGGCATGCCGCAGATCGGCGCGCAAACCCTGACCGAGGCCGACATGTGGGGTGCCACGCCATTCGACCAGCTGATGTGCCGGATCGCCTTCAAAAGCATGCGCTACAACGGCCTCTACACCGCGCCGGGCACCGACAAGTCGCTGAGCTTCCCGGGTTCGCTGGGCGGCATGAACTGGGGTGGCCTGTCGGTCGATCCCATCACCCAGACCCTCTATGTCAACGATATGCGGCTGGGTCTGTGGCAACAGTTGGTCCCGCAAAGCAAGACCGCTTCGGGCAAGGCCAGCAGCGGCGGCGAAGCGGTTAATACCGGCATGGGCAGCGTGCCGATGAAGGGCACGCCCTATTCGGTCAACAAGAACCGCTTCCTCTCGGCACTAGGCATACCGTGCCAAGCTCCGCCCTTCGGCACGATGACGGCGGTCGACCTGAAGACACAAAAGATCAAGTGGCAAGTGCCGGTCGGCACCGTGCAGGATACAGGCCCGCTGGGCATCAAGATGGGCCTGCCCATCCCGATCGGCATGCCGACACTGGGCGGCACGCTGACGACCCAGGGCGGCCTCGTCTTCATCGCCGGCACCCAGGACTATTATCTGCGCGCGTTCGATTCGGCGACCGGCAAGGAAGTTTGGAAGGCTCGCTTGCCCGTCGGCAGCCAGGGCGGCCCGATGAGCTACCGCTCGCCAGTGACCGGCAAGCAATATGTCGTCATCACCGCCGGCGGGGCGCGCCAGTCTCCCGACCGCGGCGACTACGTCATCGCCTATAGCCTGCCTTAGGCGGCATTCGGCGCGGGTTTCGGCCCGCGCCACTTTACTTCTGCCGTTTCATCGCTTTTTCATCGCTCGGCCGCCGCGGAAGAGCGTACCGGGGATCGTCGTGTCTGTTCGTCTTGCTCTTACCGCTACCCTCGCCGTCGCGTTCGCGGCCGCACCCGCCCTGGCCGACGACGCCACGACCATGGCCGGCGATTGGGGCGGCGCCCGCACGCGCCTGGTCGCCGCCGGCGTGACACTGCGTGCCGACTACGTCTCCGAAACCTTCGATGCGGTCCAGGGCGGCCTGCGCCACGGCGCGGCCTATACCGACCAGTTCCGCTTTGGCGCCGATTTCGACATGGGCCGGCTGGCAGGCTGGTCGGGCACGACGTTACACCTCACCTTCAACGACCGATCCGGCAAGGGGTTGTCGTCCAGCTATATCGGCAATCGCCTGCCCGTCCAGGAAGCCTATGGCGGCCAATATGCCAAGCTGACCGAGGCCAGCATCGAACAAAACCTGGCCGACGGCCGGCTCGACCTGCGCGCCGGGTTCTTCGCGATGGGCAACGATTTGGGCGGCATGGCGCTGGGCTGCAACCTGGTCAATGCGGCCTTCTGCGCCCATCCTTTGTCGCTGTCCGGCGACAGCGGCTGGTACAACTATCCCAATGCAAGGTGGGGACTGGCGGTACGCTACAGATTGGGTGCGGACCTGCTGTTGCGCACCGGCCTCTACCAGGTCAATCCGTCGCTCGGCACTAAAGGCAATGCATTTAAACCGTTCGCCAAGGGCACAACCGGCGTTATGGCGCCGCTCGAGCTCGAATACGATCCAGGCGCCGCAACCTCGCCCGGTCACTACAAGCTTGGCGTCTACTACGATAACTCCCGCGCCGCCCGCCAAGGCGAAAGCGGTACTGTGAAAGGCCGTTACGGCGCCTATGTGCTGGCCGACCAGACGGTGCTCAGTTATGGCGGCCACAGCCTGGCCGTGTTCGGTCAATATACGCAGAACCCAAAGGCTTCGGCTCAGATCACACGCTGGGAAGCGCTCGGCCTCGTGCAGAGCGGGACATTCCGTGGTCATGACGCCGATACGATCGCAGTCGGGATCGTTCACGCAGAACTCAATGCGCATCTGCATCAGGTGGCAGAGGAAGAGATGGCGTCGGCGGACAGTTACGCAGCACTACCGGCGGGTGAGACCGTCTTGGAATTGAGCTATGGCTGGCAGGTCCAGCGTTGGCTTATCCTTCGCCCCGATGTGCAATATGTCATCGATCCGGGCGCCTTCAGTTCCCGCGTCACGCCCAATGCCTTAGCCATCGGCTTACAGGTGAAGTCGCAATTTTAGTCGCGATAGATCGTCACTCTCGAAGGCATCGCGCGTCGGTGAGCGATAACATCAAAATAAGAAAGGTCCGACTTCGGGCGCAGCCCGTTTATAGGCGGGAGCGCTGGGAAGGATTTGGTGTAACGTACGCCGCACGGGGCCATTGCAATGCCTCAGCGCGGCGGGTTCCACCAAAAATCTTCACGCTTGTAACCAGCGTCCGAGCCGCGCGGAAAAGCAGTTGCGAAAAGGATTGGAAAGGGCCGTGGAAAGATCCGGTCATTCTGCCTGTCCCCAATACATGTAAAAAGAGGACGCCCGGGGCAAGCCGCGGACGTCCTCTTTAATGTATCAGGTCCAATTCATGGGCGGGGGGCAAAGGACCTGATTGGTCCTTGGTACACGACGAAAAATCAATTCGGCGTTTGTTTGCCCGCCCGGGAAATAAGGATCCAATGCGGCGGCGCCCCCCCTGCGTTTACAGGAGCTTAAGGTTCTCGGCCGATGCCTTACCCTTGCTCTGTACGATTTCGTATGAAACCTTCTGGTTGTCGCTCAACCCATTTAGGCCCGCGCGCTCAACCGCGCTCACATGTACAAACACATCCGGACCACCTTGGTCGGGTTGGATAAACCCATAACCTTTGGTGCCGTTAAACCACTTCACTGTTCCGTTCGCCATGTCGCGACTCCTAAGAAAGGCACTTGCGTGCTAAAAGCGCCGCGCATTGGCGGCGATCCGAAAGCAGCAAGACCTCAGGGCGAAAAGCCGCGTGTAGCAAGCGAGACTTCGAACCCGGAATGCATATCACACGTAGCGGTAAGCGAAAGGGCGACGTTAGTGAGACCGTGGGATTGCGTTAAAACGCGCCAGATTCCTTTTCGCTCTCAGGCGCTGTGTATCGCGGGCCTAGTCATATAGTGCCTCAGCTGGGCGAGCGGTGGCGGCGCCTTGGCTCTGGCTTCGATGGCTTGAGCGCGAGTACAAATGGCTACGTGCCCTGGCCTGTCACCGACATTGACGATGTCGAGGTTTTGTTTACGCAGCGCGTCCAGCAATCTCATGAGCTCAAGGTTCGTCTTTGTCGTCGCCGGCAACGTAATCTCAAGCGGGCCCGTCGAATTCACATGGTCAAAAAAAGCCTGCCACGTCTCAAAATCGGGGTGCAATTGTCGTGGAGAAATCTGCGGTGCGCGGCTGGCAAGCGTGGCGATATAGGCCTCGAAGCCGGTGCCCTGGTTTGAGGCGGATTGAGAAGCAGACATTGGGGAAACTCACAAGGCCTATGGAGCGTGTTGGTGCAGTCATAGGCTGAGTCGCATGCTGCGTTCGCACATCCAGAAAAGAATGCACACTCTTGCGCCCCCCCTACTCGAGTCAGGGCACAGCCAACGGTCTCATTTTTTAGTGACGTCTCGTCTTCCCGAAATTTCGTCGCGCCCCTTAGCGAATGGGCCATCCCGCCGTCGCGCGACTAATTCAACCGGTGGGATCCGAAAACCGTTGGTTTATACAATCAATAAGCGTTTTATTCTATACCGCTACATCCTATGCGATATGTCTCTACAAAATGCCGCTTTTGTCGTTTGGTCGGAAGCGTGAGCAACAACCCTAATCTGAAAGCCTCTCCTCGCCTGTCGGCGACGTGGCCAGCACCTGCTGACCAGAAGAGGGTTTCCCTGCTTTGGGACCCATTTAAGCATGATTGAACCAAATACAAAAAGTGCCCTTGCGTACAATGCGATCAAGATGGCCATTCTGGACGGGACGCTACAGATCGGAGAATGGATCAATGTCCGCGCATGGGCAGCTGAGCTTAAAATCAGTGACACCCCGATAAAATATGCCTTGATGGCGCTCCAGGCCGAAGGTCTCGTCGAAGCGCATGCCCGCCAAGGCTTCCTGGTTCCTGACTTAAACGAGGTCAGCCTTCGGGATCTGTTTGATATTCGCTCGGATCTTTACCTTATGGCCATTCGCCGCGCCCATCCGCGTCGGGATGATGGTGATAGGGTTCTGAAGTCTCCAGGACTGGCCGATATTCAGTTCGCTTTTGAGCGCCTGTTCGTCGAAATCGCCCTCAGCTCGGGGCGCAGCGCACTGGCCGGTCAAATCGAACGCATCAATATGCGATTGCGCCTCATTCACCGCTTTAAGGTCGATCTCTTGCCGGACCTTGAAGACGAATATCTTCGGATGACTCGCACCTGGCGGCGCGGAGACTTAGACGCCCTTGAGGCCGAGATCGTCGAATACACTCGGCGCCGGCAGGACGTGGTTCCGGAGATCATCGCGAGGGCCCATGAGCATCGTAGATAGACCGCAGTTCCCCCGTTCCTGACGCAATATTATCCGATCCCCCAATGCCCGGCGTCGTCGCCCGATCATAACCACTCCTCTTTAGAGGATCGGAAACGCAATGATGCGGACACGCCATAACTCACTGATTTCATGACACAATAGTCAAACATTTTCCGACGTATTGCGCTGCATCTGGGAATCTTCGGATGCACTGAAGAATTTCAACAAATCTCGCTTCACTCGTTTTACGAGACTCGCCGTCGCGGATATTCGCGACTTCACACTCAGCAATGGAGGTTACCATGACCAAGTCCAAGCAAACGCTGATCCGTGTCGGCAAAGCCAGCGTCCTCACCAAGGGCGGCAACCTGGACCCGATCGTCGATCAAGCGACGCAGAAGTTCCCGCCTGACTCCAGCCTGCGGGCCGACTGATCAAGCTGGTGTGCGCGGCCCATACCGCGCACACCACTTTCCATAGCCGCTGAGGTAGTGTGATGGGTTTCGCGTTGGCTCCAGGTATCGGTTTTTGCATCGCTGGAAAGCAGGCAGCTTTTTTTAATCCTGCAACAGATGACTATCTCTGCCTTTCGGTAGATGCGACGCAGCGCCTCCAGTTAGCCCTTGCCTCCTGCGAAAAGCCGGAGGGGCACAACGACCTCTTTTCAAGCCTTGTCGAGGCCGGCCTGGCGGTGGAGAACTCTTCGCCTGATATGGCTTTCGAACCGAAGACACAGACGGTTGTTCGATCCATCCATGGTCAGGCTCCCAAGCAGACGTCACCCCTGATGCTTATTCATGCGTTGACCGACCAGTTGGGTGCCGAGCGCGATCTCAAGTTGCATGGTCTGGGAAACACACTGCGTGCACTTTCCGCGGCGCGCAATGGTCACGGCGCGCTGCGCGAATGTGACGCCGAGCCCCTCATGAGGATTTCGCACGCCTTTTATCTTTCAAAGCGATTTTTGCCGACAACGAACAAATGCCTGTCTCGATCCATAGCGCTGACGCGACGGCTTCTTAGCAATGGCATCGGGGCAAACCTGGTCCTAGGTGTCAGGACAATGCCGTTCGTTGCTCATGCCTGGGTTCAGATCAATGATCTGGTGTTGAATGACTACGCAGAAGATGTGCAACGCTACACGCCCATTTGGGTGGTTTAAATGGCCACGCGATTTATCGCTCTTCTCAGCCAAAAATCGGAGCGGCTGACCGGTCTGGTAAGTCATATTGCTCAGCACTCCGATCTCCAACTCCGCTTCAATTCCGCTGGCCTTGCTGTATTTCTGGACGCCGCCGGCGCTTCGGTCGCGTTTCCCGACGGAACAGGCCTCCTAATAGGCAGCGCGTTCACCTCCGAGCACCCGCCCGCGCGCCTTCGGGCAAATAACAGCAGCTCAATCCTTAGGGGCATAGGCCTCCAGGAATCGCTTATATCGTCCATCTGGGGCGGCTACGTTGCTGTTGCTGCCAACGAGGGGGCGGGGGCGGTTTGGGGTCTTCGAGACCCGTCCGGTACCATGCCCTGCTTCCTAGTCGAGATCGCGGACGTCACGATCCTGGTTTCGGATATTGAGTCCCTTTACGAGGTCGACCTTCTGACGCCGACGATTAATTGGGCGAATGTCGTTTACGGACTACTGGCGTTAGAAAATCATGCGCCGGAGACGAGCTTGAACGGCGTCGTCGAACTGCTTCCCGGCCACGGCGTAACGATAGGCCAGTCTGGGCGCACGATCAGGTCCTTCTGGTCGCCCTGGAGCCACACCTCAGAGACCGGGCAAACCTTCGACGCGGCGGCAAAGACGCTGCGTGAGACAATCGATTCAACCGTCAAGGCCTGGGCAAGCCAATATAGTCATGTCTTGCTCGCCGTATCAGGCGGACTGGATTCCTCAATTCTCGCCGCGGCGCTGAAGAGCTCTGGAGCGTCTTTTAGCTGCATGACTATGGCGACGGAGGAGTCCGAGGGGGACGAGCGCGTCTTCGCTCGCGCACTCGCCGACTATCTCAAATTCGATCTATACGAACGCCATCAGGATGTCAGTGCCGTAGATTATGAGCGGTCGATGTCCGCCCATCTGCCACGGCCTATTGGGTTCGGCCATAGCCAAAGTCACGACGTCGAGCGGCAACGCCTTACAGCCAGCCTTAAGGCGGATGCTTACTTCACGGGTCAAGGCGGCGATAATATTTTCTGTTACATGCACTCCGCCACACCGCTTCTTGATCGCTTCAACGCTCGGGGACTGGGGCTGGGGTGCTGGCAAACTCTAAATGACATTTGCGCTTTGACGGGGTGCACATATTGGGAGGCGATCCACATGGCCGCCGAACGGGCCAGAAGAAAATCGCGGTCCTATGCGGTCCCGATTGACAGCTACCTCTTAAGTGCGGACCTCGTCGCCACGAGCGCCCCTTCGGCGGTACATCCCTGGCTCGATTCCCAGCCGGAAGACGTCGCCGGGAAGTCTGTCCACGTCGCTATGCTCGTCAGAATTCTCACCTCGCTACAGGACATCTCCCGAAAACAAGCCGGCCCTTTGTCGACACCCCTTCTCTTGCAGCCTGTGGTCGAAGCCTGCTTGCGCATTCCGACGTGGCAATGGATCGCCGGAGGCCGGGACAGATCCGTCGCGAGAGAGGCCTATAAGGACGGCTTGCCCGACCTGGTCAAATTTCGGCGAACAAAAGGCGGGCCAAACAGCTTTTGTATCGAAGCGATAAATACAAACCGAGCGAGGCTGCGCGAGCACCTTTTGGGCGGCATTCTTGCGTCCGAACGGATTGTAGACCGCGGCGCACTCGAACGCATCTTCCTGGCAGATGCCCCTATCGACACGCCAGACCATATCCGCCTGTCGGTATTGGCCGAAGCTGAGAGTTGGTTGCGCGTTTGGACCCAAAGGGGAAAGGACGCACGGCCCAAGGCGCTCCATCATGCCGGCAAAAATCCGTGACAATGGGATGCGGTCCTGCCCCGGTACGCTGAGCAGGACCGCGCGCAAGCGCCGTGCTTAGGGTCCCGGAGCGGCGCCGGCGGTCTTTGGCAGGTCTTTACGCATGACCTGCCATCGTTGGTATTGATCCCGCTTTGCCGGATCGGAATCCTCGCGCCCACGCAGCCAGAAATCGAACCAGTCGAGGCTTCGAAGGTAGACTGCTTGGCGGTGGGCCGGCTGCCATTTCACATGGCTTTCATCCGGGAAATAGTACATCTCCACGGGCTTATTGCGTTCCTTAAGCGACATGACGCTCTCAAGCGCGAGGAGGTAGTCGTCCGTCTGAATCAATAGGGGCGTGTTTACCCGATCGGCATTCTTACGGATCGACATCGCTTTCCAGAACGATGCGCCGTCCTCGGTCAGATCTGGGTAGCCAAAGCCATGAAGCATCGAGGCATAGGCTGGGCCGGGAATGGTCAGGAAACTGGTCTCATCTTCACAGCAATGGCTGAGCGCGACGGCCGCGAAGAGATTGGAATTCACGATCGAGAACTGCGCGGACGACGCGCCGTTACTAAAGCCCGTCAGACCAACCCTGCTTCGGTCGACGATCCCTTCTGAGACGAGGATATTGATCCCCATCTCCAACGAGGATTGCACACTTCTCCAGTCAACAGCGTCCTTTCGGTCTTGTTCGACGACCGAAGCCGGTGTCGCGGCTCCATTGACGATGCCGATATCGCGTGGCCGCTGGAAGCTCAGGACGGCGAATCCGTGGGTCGCATAAAGCTGTATTGGATAGTCATCGCCCGTGCCGCCCCGCAGGAAGCCCTTGGACATATATCCGACGACGATCAGCGGAAGTTTTTCGCCAAGGACGTAGTGAGGCGGCAAGACCAGATCGCCGAAGGACTTGATGCCGTAGGCATTGGTCCACCGGTAGCGTCGCACGGAGCCGAGCGACAACGACTTAAATTCAGGGTTGGGGTCGAAAAGCGATGTAATGCCCCCGTCCCGCAAGGCGACCGCCACCAGCTCTCTAGGCTGCGTGGCAGCCTCATGAGCGCAAATGAGCCTTTGATCGTCCAACTGACATCCCAGCAGCAAGTCATCGGTGCTCAAGATCTTCCGCGGCGAACCCAGACCTGGCGACCACTCGAAAAGACCGGTTGTGCCGTTGACCCAGCTGTCTCTGGTAAGAAATATCAGTTCGCGATCATCGCGCCACCACACAGCCGACACCCCGTCACAGGCCTGCGTGTCACAACGAAAATCACCCGCTTCGGTCCGTACGTCCAAGGCGGTTGGCGCGATTATATGCTGCGGATCTCGGGCAACTGTCCACGCCAGCGCCCCTTTCGGGCCCGCCCATGCGGTCATGCCGCCTGCCGGAGGGGTTGGGCGTTCGTCGCCGGTTAGCCGTTTTTGCTCGTCTGCTGTTGCGTCACGAACCGCTCCGCTCACGACCAGGAGGGATGAGACCCGAGTGCGAATGGGTTCTCGCGGCCAAGGCCGGTTGGAGATACCTGGCCTGTAGCGTGCATCAACCAAAAAGCCCGTTTTTGCTTCCTCATCGATGGCATTTTGAGCCGCCTCAAGGTCGGGCTGGCCGGCAAAGATGACGGATTGCCCGTCAGCGGACCAGGTGAATTCTGTCACGTTGTACGGCACATTCGTCAAGGCGTGCGAATAGGACCCATCCGCTCGCGCGCGCCAAACCTGGTCGAACGCGCCATCGTTTCGGAGGAAGGCGACCCAGCTTCCGTCTGGCGACCATTTAGGTGTGATGATCGCCAGATTGTCGGGTTGACTGGCAAACCCCTGAGCGGTGTCGCTGCCCCTAACAACCGTCCCCCCCATGTCGATGACGGTGGATGTCGCGTCCTTGCCAAATTTCACGACGATCATGGCCAAACAGTAGGCGTTGCTCGCCGCATCGGCGCGTCGAAGTTGGAAGGCAACCGATTTATGGTCGGGTGAAAGACTGAAAATCGGTAGTTGCGGCGTGCCGTTATCGACTATGCCGATGTCCCGCAGCCGAACGAGGTCGTCGACCACTAGATCTCGCCTTGGCGTGCCTACCTCGGTCCCGCTGGGAAGGATGCCTGCGCAATTCGCCGGCACGCCCTCTGCAAGTGACACTGACGGAAGCGCGAGTATGAAACCAATGTATGCAAAAACGATGGCGCGCACGGCTATCACCACGTCTTCGACACGGTTAGGCTAACGGCACGTCCCAGAATGTTGGCATTGGTGCTGTCGAAGGTGAAGCCCGGCAGGGCCAATGAGGGACTTTTGGCATAGGGCGGCATCGCATCCAGGAGGTTGGAGGCGGCCAGGGCGAGCTTGATGCCATTTTGACGGAACCGATAGGACACGTTCCCATCCAGCGTCGTCCAAGAGGCGATCCTGGCGACGGGAGTGACACCCGTGTCCTTCTCGCTGGAAATGTAATTGACGAAGCCAGTGGCCGACAGGTTTCCTTCGCTAAAGGTCGCGCCAGCCCGGGCCTTGAATTTCGGAACGTTGAAGATGGTCCCGCTGAGCGTCGCTTGTGGCTCAGTTGGTAGGGTCTGCTGCTTTAGCTCTGTCCACGTCGCGTTCGCAAAGGTGTCGACGCGCGCTGCTCTGAGGACAAATGTTTGTCGGTACGCCAGATCGAAACCTTGAATCGTCTGGGCAGTGGCGTTGACGTACTGATCTTCGATAATCGCGACAACGTTTGTCGGGTCGTAGGCCTTGCCGGTTAAATTATAGTAGGCGGTCGCACCGGCGATGAGTGCGGCTTGCTGCGCCGCCGTAGGGGACTTCACCACGAAGGGGCTGTAGATCGGATTGCTCAGGCCTTGGGTGTAGACGGGAACAGCCGTGACCACCCGATCGTCATAGGCGATATGAAAATAGGTTCCGGTCAATACCAGCGATGGGATTGCATTGGGCTTGAAGTCTCCCCCAAAGGTCCACGATCTGGAGCGCTCAGGCTTCAGATTTGGGTTACTCCCTTCGGCCAGAAGCGCCGTTCCCACTGAGGTACCGCCGAACGTCGCCGCGGAGAATTGAAGGGCGTACAGGGGCCCATACTGCTGATAAAAGGTCGGCGCCTTAAAGGATGTTCCCCAGGATCCGCGGAATGTCAGACCGTCGATGGGCACATATCGGAGCCCAATTCTTGGATTAGAGCTGACACCGAGATCGCTGTAGTTTTCGGTTCTCGCGGAGAGGCTGAGCTCCAGCGCATGCAGCCCGACCCGGTCGTTCGACGGTTGGACGAGCGGCGCTATGGCTTCGACATAGGCGTAGCTTATCCCTCGTGATAAATTCAGGTACCCGCTCTGCCCAGGCAGTCCTTTCGCGAACCCTTCATCGCGCTGGCCAATCCCGACCGCGGCTTTCAGCGCGCCGCTGGGCAGCATTAGGAGCGTTCCATCCGCGTTGACCTCGGCGGAGCGCGCGGTGTTCTTGTACTCTGAAACGCTGCCCGTGGTCGGGCTGTGCGACCAGAGAACATTGCGGCTGCCCGCTTCGGTCACCGCGAGATGGCCCTTCCAGTCCGCAGGCAGTTTGAAATCGGCGCCGGCCGTCATCGAATAGTTGGGTGTCCAGGCCGTGTTTTCGTACCGCGTCGTTGTTGGCTTTGTTTGTTGGACTTCCTCGGTTCTGCGATCTCCGACGATTCCGTTCAAGGATAGATCGAACCCGTCAAACGGAGTCCACCCGGCATCTAGAAATAGGGATCGGCGTTGCATGCCGCGTAACAGGGTGGCGTCTGGGACCATGCCTGACGTGAACGATCGGTCGCTCGCGTAAATTGGGTTCTGCTGCGAATACTCGATGTTGCCGAGGACGTGCCAGTTCGCGCTGCTTTTGCCTTCCAACAGCGAATAGGTCTGATTATTCCCGCCTCCGCGGCTTGTGCCACCGACGTTCGCCGAAAGCTCTCCGCCGTCGAAGTCTTTGCGGGTGATTATGTTCACCACGCCAGCGACGGCATCAGACCCGTAAATTGCCGAGGCGCCATCTGTTACGACCTCGACCCTGGACACAGCGGCCAGGGGAACACCCGACACATCCGAGCCTTCGTAAAGCGCCTCACCGGACAAGCGGTGACCGTTCAGGAGCGTCAAGGTCGCGTCGGATCCAAGCCCGCGTAGGTTCATGGTTGAGGCGTTCGAATAGTTCGAGTTCGCGCCGGTCGCCCCTGGGTCGGCCGCCAGGACGCCGGGATTCTGACCGCCGCTAAAGTTCTCCGGCAATGAGCGCATCAGGTCGCCGATTTGCGAATACCCGGAAACGTCGATGTCGTTGCGGCTGACAACGCGTACGGGAGAGGTCGGGTTTCCGCCCCGTATGTGGGTGCCCGTGACGATGACTTCGACCGACTTTTCCGGCTGGGTAATGCCAACCGGCAGGGAAGACGTTCCATTCGCTTTTTCAGCGCCGGTATCCGTTTTCACCCGAACCGAGATCCGATCGTTCGCGACGTCGGCGATCTCCAATTTCGTTCCCTGGAGCATTTGGCGTAGGGCCTGCTCGGCGCTGTATCGGCCCTTGACCGCGTT
>OUNJ011023842.1_pt1 | contig 18989 bp, 18 predicted proteins | sample 1755361 | NCBI WGS metagenome assembly OUNJ01 (sample SAMEA3914825, study PRJEB12502) | metagenome | biome: forest; material: soil | place: USA | collected 2012-03-12 | depth 0.1 m
TGATGGCCGGCCTCGACGGTATCGAGAACCGCATCGATCCGGGTCCGGCCGCCGACAAGGATCTCTACCACCTGCCGCCGCAGGAGCAGAAGAACATTCCGGAAGTCTGCGGCTCCTTGCGCGAAGCGCTCGAAAACCTCGACAAGGATCGCGCCTTCCTCAAGAAGGGCGGCGTGTTCGACGACGACTTCATCGATTCGTACATCGACCTGAAGATGGAAGAAGTCATGAACCTGGAACTGCGTCCTCACCCGGTCGAGTTCGACATGTACTACAAGTGCTAGGCTGACCCCGCCGGGGTTGCTTTCCCGCACAGGATTTGATACAGGCCGCCCATACCGGGCGGCCTGTATTATTTTGCACCGCAACAGGCGAAAATTTCCCCCAAAACACAGTCTCAAACCCCGTTCAAGTTGCGGCAGAAACCAATGTGGTTTCAGTGGAAACCACGTAGAACTTCCTGAAAAATAGGATATTTCCTGCCTTTATGACACATAAATGACGCATCGCCTGCCGCCTCACCCCCTGCTGCGGCGTTAAGCCTACTTAAGACTTGCGATAACGCGACATCACGGCACTGTGAGCAGGTGCAATATCCGCTTTCCCAAGGGGGATAACTTGAAAACGTGGATCAAACTCTCCAGGGCCGTCGCAGCCGCGGCCGCCCTTCTGCTGACGGCCCCGGCCGCCAGCGTCGCCCTGGCCCAGGACGCACCCGCGTCCGTCGCCGCCGTGGCGACTTCGGATACAGCGGTCTCGGCTGACGCCTCGTCGTCAGCCACGGCCGACGCAGCCGCTCCGGCGGCCGCTCCGGACCTGCTCAAGTCTCAGGTGCCCCTGGCTCTCGACACGTCCAACACCACCTACCTCATCTTCTGTACCGCCATGGTGCTGATGATGACCCTGCCGGGCCTGGCGCTGTTCTACGGCGGCATGGTGCGCAAGAAGAACATCGTGGCCACCGTGACCCAGTCGGTCGCCGTGACCTGCGTCGTTTCGGTCGTCTGGTGGGCGATTTCCTATTCCGAAGCCTTCGGCATCGCCGCCAAGGACATGTTCGGCATACCGGCCGCCACGCTGAACCTCTTCTTCGGCGGGCTGGACAACATCCTGCTGAGCAAGGTGACCGCAACAACGGCCTATTCTGCGACACCGGGCATTCCCGAAATGACCTGGATTTCGTACCAGCTGACGTTCGCCGTCATCACGCCGGCCCTGATCACCGGCGCGTTCGCCGAACGCGTCAAGTTCTCGGGCCTGCTGCTGTTCATGGTGCTGTGGTCGATCCTGGTCTATGGCCCGATCTGCCACATGGCCTGGGGTGGCGGCATCATGGCGCAATGGGGCGTGCTCGACTTCGCCGGCGGTGCGGTCGTTCACTGCAACTCCGGTGTCGCCGGCCTCGTCGCGGCCCTGTTCCTCGGCCGCCGCAAGGGTTACGGCACCGAGACCATGGCGCCGAACAACGTCATCTTCATCATGATCGGCGCGGCCCTGCTGTTCGTCGGCTGGATCGGCTTCAACGCCGGCTCCGAATGGTCGGGTGACTCGATTGCCTCGGCGGCCCTGCTGAACACCATCCTGTGCACCTGCGTCGCCGGCGTGTCCTGGAAGATCGTCGAATGGATCTTCCGCGGCAAGCCCTCGCTCGTCGGTATCCTGTCGGGCATGGTGGCCGGCCTGGTCGTCATCACCCCGGCCTGCGGCTTCGTCGACCCGATGGGCGCTTTCATCTGCGGCGTCTTCGCCGGTCCGGTGTGCTACATCTCGGCCACCTGGGTGAAGAAGCTGCTGGGCTACGACGACTCGCTGGACGCCTTCGGCATCCACGGCGCCGGCGGCTTCCTGGGCGCGGTCTTGACCGGCCTGCTGGCCAGCGACAAGATCAACAGCCACGCCGGCTCGATCGCCCAGATGATCATTCAGCTGAAGGGCCTGGCCCTGACCATCGTCTGGTCGGCCGTCGGCACCCTGATCATCCTCATCATCTGCAAGTTCACGACGGGCCTGCGGGTGAGCGAGGCTGACGAAGAAGCTGGTCTCGACGCCTCTCTCCACGACGAAGTCATGGATCACTAACTGTCATCAATATTGTTGCACAAAAGAAGCAGGGCGCTCGCAAGGGCGCCCTGTTTTTTCGTTATGATACCGGGAAGTCATCGTTACCACGGCAACAGAACTTGCATTTTTATCACAATGAAAGGTTATATAAACCACACCATTGCCGCAGGCTGCGCGGCATGACATCGTTCATCCGTACCCGGCAGAATCACAAGAACGGCCGGGACCGGGAAACGCCTTGGATAGGTTGGAATCACACACCCCTATCTGAGGACACATAACATGAAAAAGTATCTTCTCGCCGCCGCGGCGGCCGGTACCCTGGCCCTGGCGGCCGGACATGCCCTGGCTGACGGCGCCTCCGTCACCTACAACATCAGCGCCACCAACGACTACGTCTTCCGCGGCTATTCGCAGACCGACGGCAAGGCCGCCATCCAGGGCGGGATCGACGTCACCGAAGGCAGCTTCTACGAAGGCGCCTGGGCATCGAACAGCGACTTCGGCGACCGCGAGGTCGATCTGTACGGCGGCTGGCGGCCCACGGCCGGCAAGTTCTCGTTCGACGTCGGCGCCATCTACTACAACTACAACGATCCGTCGCTCGACACGACCGAACTGAAGGCCGCCGTCAGCCACCCGCTGGGCAAGGCCACCGTCGGCGTCGCCTTCTATGACGACATCGATTTCGGCAAGACCTACTACTACGAACTGAACGGCTCCTATCCGATCACCGACAAGCTGTCGGTCTCGGGCGCCGTTGGCGAACAGTCGTACACGTCGTCAAAGTATTCGACCGGCAATATCGGCCTGACCTACGCCATCACCCCGGTGTGGTCGGTCGATGCCCGCTACTGGGACACCAACATCAACGACATGTACAAGCCGACCAAGGGCCGCTTCGCCGTCCTGCTCAAGGCCGCTTTCTAAAGGCCTGGTCGACGATCCGGGGCCGTTTCGCGACAGGAACGGCCCCACCCCTTTTCGCATCCGCACAATTTTCGCCGGTGGTTCCCACTGATTTAGTTGCACTTTTTGATTACTTTAATTTCAAGCCACATGGGTATGCGGCATTATAATGCCGCTTCACCAGATACGCCCGCCCCTGCCACACGTTAACAAAGTCGTTGTAAATATGCATCAAAACGTGGCTAAACGACATGCAGGGTCTTTGCGCGCGTCAAAAACTTGGTACATTAACCGCGGTTTTACCAACACCCCTAAACTCACAGGGCAAGCCGTATATTTTTTTGTGGTATGGCGGCTCCACTCACACACCGGGATTATGACCATGAAAAAGACCCTTCTTATCGCTGCTGTCGCCGTCAGCGCCCTCTTCGCCGGCTCGGCGGTCATGGCGCAGGATTCGAACGGCCTGAGCTACAACATCGCCGTGACCAGCAACTATGTCTGGCGCGGTGTTTCGCAGACCAACGGCGACCAGGCCCTGCAGGGCGGCATCGACTACAAGAAGGGCAACTACTACGTCGGCGTCTGGGGTTCGAACGTCAGCTTCGACGCGCCCAAGCCCGGCCAGCATGCCGACACCGAAGTCGACCTGTACGGCGGCATCGCCCCGACGGTCGGTGACTGGAGCTTCGACTTCGGCGCCATCGCCTACACCTATCCGGGCGCCGACAGCGAAAACTACGGCGAACTGAAGGCTGGCGTCAGCCATGCGATGGGCAAGGGCACCATCGGCGCGGTCATGTACCTGCCGGTCGAGACCATGGACAACCCCTACTACGAAATCAACGCCTCGCTGCCGCTGAGCGACAAGCTGTCGATCTCGGGCGCGATCGCCAACAACGAAGCCAACAAGGACGAGGCCGACGCCAACTACACCGGCCTCTGCGGCAACGCCGACGCCAAGAACTGCGGCGTGAAGTACACGACCTTCAACGTCGGTGCGACCTACAACCTGACCGACAGCCTGTCGCTGGACGTGCGCTACAGCAAGGCCGAGCACATGTACCTGAAGAACGCGACCTACGTCACGCTGAAGGCCACGTTCTAATCGGCCTTCCGGTCTGAAATATCAGCCGCGGGTTCCATCAGGAGCCCGCGGCTTTTTATTTTGCGGTTGCAAGTGCGGGGACATTGACTATTTCAGGTGCGAATCACCCCACTATCGAAACCATGTCCAGTATCCCGCAATCCCTGTTCGACGACGGCGACACGCCGCAGAAGCCTTCGGCCGCCAAGCCGGCGCCGCGCCCGGAACCAAAACCGGTCGAAGCGGCACATACGCCCGCGACCGAGTCCAGCTACGGCGCCTCCTCGATCGAAGTCCTCGAAGGCCTGGAGCCGGTGCGCAAGCGTCCGGGCATGTATATCGGCGGCACCGACGAAAAGGCGATGCATCACCTGTTCGCCGAAGCGCTCGACAACGCCATGGACGAAGCGGTTGCCGGTCATGCCAAGGCCATCTGGGTCGAGCTGGACGCCGATGGCTATCTGACTGTCCGCGACGATGGCCGGGGCATTCCGGTCGACCCCCACCCCAAATACCCCGGCAAGTCAGCGCTGGAAGTCGTCATGACCGTGCTGCACTCCGGCGGCAAGTTCACCACGGGGGCCTATGAGACGTCCGGCGGCCTGCACGGCGTCGGCATTTCGGTCGTCAACGCCCTGTCGGAACGCCTGGAAGTCACCATCTGGCGCGATGGCTACGAATGGCAGCAGAATTTCTCCAAAGGCCATGCGCTGGGCAGCGTTGAACAGGTCGGGCCGTCGAAAAAACGCGGCACGCGCGAACGCTTCCTGCCCGATCCCGAAATCTTCGGCGCAGGCGCGCATTTCAAGCCGGCGCGCCTGTACCGCATGGCGAAGGCCAAGGCCTACCTGTTCCGCGGCGTGCAGATCTTCTGGAAATGCGCGCCGTCGCTGATCCACGACCAGACGCCGCCCGAGGACAAGTTCTACTTTCCCAACGGCCTGGCCGACTACCTGGCCGAACGGGTCAAGGGCAGCGAGACGATCAGCGAGATATTCTCGGGCCGCGTCGAGCGGAAGGGTGAGGCCGGCGCGGTCGAATGGGCCGTGGTGTGGTCGGCCGCCGGCTTCGACGAGCACGACGGCTTCTGCCAGAGCTACTGCAACACCATCCCGACGCCGGACGGCGGCACGCACGAAGCCGGCCTGCGCGCGGCCCTGACGCGGTCGCTGAAGACCTATGCCGAAATGACGGGCGACAAGCGCGGCGCCCTGGTCACCGCCGAGGACGTGGCGGCTTACGCCGGCATCGTCATCTCGGTGTTCATCCGCAATCCGGAATTTCAGGGCCAGACCAAGGACCGCCTGTCGTCGACCGATGCCCTGCGCCTGGTCGAACGCGCCCTGGCCGACCCGTTCGACCACTGGCTGACGGCGTCGCCCAAGCAGGCCGAGAAGATCCTGCAGTTTGTCATCGAAAAGGCCGAGGAGCGGCTCAGGAAGCGGAAGGACAAGGAAGTCCAGCGCGCCTCGGCGACGCGCAAGCTGCGCCTGCCGGGCAAGCTGGCCGACTGCGCACGCCAGGACGCCGTCGGCACCGAACTGTTCATCGTCGAGGGCGATTCGGCCGGCGGCTCGGCCAAGCAGGGCCGTGACCGCAACACCCAGGCCATCCTGCCCCTGCGCGGCAAGATTCTCAATGTCGCCTCGGCGACGGTCGACAAGCTGAAGCAGAACGCCGAACTGAGCGACCTCGGCCTGGCCCTGGGCGTGCAGCCCGGCGCGCGGTTCAAGGAAGACGACCTGCGCTACGAGCGCGTCATCATCATGACCGACGCCGATGTCGACGGCGCGCACATCGCCAGCCTGCTGATTACCTATTTCTACCGCCAGATGCCGGGCATGATCCGCAATGGCAACCTGTACTTGGCCATGCCGCCGCTATACCGGCTCAGCCACGGCAAGGACGTCTACTACGCCAAGGACGACGCCCACCGCGCACAGATCCTGGACAAGCATTTCAAGGGCAAGAAGCCGGAGATCGGGCGCTTCAAGGGGCTGGGCGAGATGATGCCGGCGCAGCTCAAGGAAACGACGATGAACCCGAAGACGCGGACCCTGGCGCGGGTGACCTTGCCGCAGGACGAGGAAGACATCGAGGAGTTGGTCGAGACGCTGATGGGCCGCAAGCCGGAGCTGCGGTTCCGGTTTATCCAGGACCATGCGGAGTTCGCGGCGGAAGACCTCGACGTGTAACGGGGTGTGGGGGCTGTGGCCCCAGACCCCGTTCGCGATCAGGCTCTTCCGGCCAGAAGCGTGTACGTGACCGTGACATCGCCAAAGGTCTGCGTCCACGTATCGCCGACCTTGCGCCCCGGAAGGTTCATGCAGAACGGCGATGTCACCACGCCGGGCTGCGGATCGGGCAGAATGCAGAACTGGTCCTTTTCAAACCACCAGTTACCGTCCGCCTCCGGTATCCTGACGCCGTACATCTCATAGCGCCCGGACGGTTCGACCAGCATCCGGTCGACCTCGCCCAGTTGCTCGATTTGCAGCGTGCCGGCAAAATAAGCCGCCATGTCGAACGGCGGCGGATCGTGCGGCGTTGCGTCAGTCGCCCCCGCCATCAGCAAAAGCATCGAAATCAGCATCGAAACCTCACAATTTGCCGCGTATTTGTCACGACTCCAGGCATCTCACATCCATCCGGAAAGTAAAATCCCCTTTTCGTACGAGGCCTGGAAGCGGCAAAAACGACGCAAATGCAACAATTCCATCGCCCACTGGCGTCGAATCGCAGCTTTTGCTTTACTTGTGCAATGCAAAGTCGCAATTGAGCGCCATGACGAAATTCACCGATCTCGGCCTGGGCGAACAGGTCCTCAAGGCCATAGCCGACACGGGCTACGACACCCCTACCCCCATCCAGGACCAGGCCATTCCCGTAGCCCTGATGGGCCTCGACGTCCTTGGCATCGCCCAGACCGGCACCGGCAAGACCGCCGCCTTCACCCTGCCGATGATCGAGCGCCTGGCCGCCGGCCGTTCCCGCGCCCGCATGCCGCGCGCCATCGTGCTGGAGCCGACGCGCGAACTGGCCGACCAGGTGTCGGAGGCCTTCGAGAAATATGCCAAGTACCACAAGCTGAACTGGGCGCTGTTGATCGGCGGCGTGTCCATGGCCGATCAGGTCGCCAAGCTCGACAAGGGCGTCGACGTGCTGATCTGTACGCCCGGCCGCCTGCTCGACCTGTTCGAGCGCTCCAAGGTCCTGCTGACCGGCGTCCAGATCATGGTGGTCGATGAAGCCGACCGCATGCTGGACATGGGCTTCATTCCCGACATCGAGCGCATTTTCAAGCTGACGCCGCCCAACCGCCAGACCCTGTTCTTCTCGGCGACCATGCCGCCGGAAATCACCCGCCTGACCGAACAGTTCCTGCGCAATCCCGTGCGCATCGAGGTCAGCCGCCCGGCCTCGACCAACGAGAACATCAGTCAGTTCGTCGTGCGCGTGCCCAGCCGCGATCCGCGCGCCAAGCGCATCGCCCTGCGCGCCCTGCTGAAATCGCTCGAGATTCGCAACGGTATCGTTTTCTGTAACCGCAAGACGGATGTCGACATCGTCGCCAAGTCCCTGGTCAAGTACGGTTTTAACGCCGCGCCGATCCATGGCGACCTCGACCAGTCCCTGCGCATGAAGACGCTCGATTCGTTCCGCAAGGGCGACCTGACCCTTCTGGTGGCATCGGACGTGGCGGCGCGCGGCCTGGATATTCCCGATGTCGGTCACGTTTTCAACTTTGACGTGCCCCACCATGCCGACGACTACGTCCACCGCATCGGCCGCACCGGCCGCGCCGGACGCAGTGGCGAGGCCTATCTCCTGCTGTCGGCGGCGGATGAAAAGAACTACGACAAGGTCACCAAGCTGATCAAGAAGGAGCCGGCCGAGCTCAGGCTCGACGTCGACTACAGCGACCTGGACGAAAGTGGCGCCGCGCCGCGCCGCGAGAACGGCAAATCGCGTAGCCGCGGGGAACGTGATCACAAGTCTCGTTCGCGCGGTGACCGGAAGCCGGCCGAGCCGGCGCCCCAGCCCGTGGCCGCAGAAGAAAAAAAGGCCCCTGCCCCCGCCGCGCCGGCACGCACCGACAAGCGACCGCGTAACGCCGCAAAGCCTGAAAAAACCTCGGAAAAATCAGAACCCAGGTCACGTGACGGCAGCCCCTTCGGGGAGCACATGCCGGCCTTCATGATGCGCCGGGCAGAGGTCAAGGCGTAGGGCCTATATTTTTGCCGGCCGTTAACCGCCTGTCAGAGAGTTTCCGCTAAAGTCATCCGGTCAGGGGAATCACTTCACTTCCCCGAAAGACCAAAAGGGACGGCGGAAACGCATGAATACCGACGTAGAGATCAGCGTCAGGGGACCGGGTGCCTACACCCTGGCTGGCGATGCCCTTCGGCTGATGCAGGAAAACGGTGTTTGGCCGACTCCGCTCAACTATGAGATCTGGCTCCATGTCGCCGGCGATCCCGACTGCGCCCTCGCCCAGGAAATCAAGCGCCTGATCCAGGCCGGCGAAACCATTACCGAAGACATTTCCGAAAGCCTGGCCGGCAAGTTCATCGCCCGCCTCAAGCTGAACGACGAAGTCCGCGACGCAGGCCTGAAGCTGACGCGCGAACTGGCCTCGATCACCGAAGTGATCGTCGACGCCCAGAAGACGCAGCGCAGTTACTCCGAGACGCTGGAAGGCGCCAAGAAGTCGATGAACGCGGTCGATGCAGGGGCCCTGCAGAGCCTGGTCAGCAGCCTGACCGAGGCGACCAACAAGGTCCTCGACCACCATTCTGCTCTGGAAACGCGCCTGTCCGAATCGTCGCGCGAGGTCAACCGCCTGCGCAAGCACCTCGACCAGGTGCGCATGGAAGCGATGACCGACGCCCTGACCAACCTGGCCAACCGCAAGTCGTTCGACGAAGCGTTGGATGAGCATTGTGAATCCGACGACGGCAAGATGCTGACCCTGGCGGTGATCGACATCGACCACTTCAAGCGGTTCAACGACACCTGGGGCCACCAGACGGGCGACCAGGTCCTGCGTTACGTCGCCAGCGTCCTGGCGCGCATCGGCCGTCCGCCGCGCATGGCGGCGCGTTACGGCGGCGAGGAATTCGGCCTGCTGTTCCCCAACGAAACCGCTGCCTCGGTCGAGCGCCTGCTCAACGAGGCGCGGACGGAAATCGCTTCGCGTGTGCTGAAGCGCCGCTCGACCAACGAAGACCTCGGTTCGGTGACCATTTCGGCTGGCGTGGCCCAGCGTGAATACGGCGAAGACGCCTTCGACCTGCTCGACCGTGCCGACAAGGCGCTGTACCAGTCCAAGAATGCCGGCCGCAACCAGGTCACCATGGCCGCCGGCACGCAGGCAGCCACCCACGCCGCCTGATACGGCGCCATTCCCGCGAGTTTCGATACGTCGGCTTCGGCCTTTCAGCCTTGACAATTATTTTGAACAATGTTCAAATGTTCCGATCAAGGGGATATCGCCATGAACAGCTTCCTGTTCGCCGTCGCCTACTGGACCTTGTCCATCATCTACAGCCTGCTGGCGGTCCTTCTCAGCCTGCTGCCGGGCCGCAAGCCGGTGCGCTGGGTGGTCGGGCGCTATACCCGACGAATGGTCCAGGCGATGCGGCTGTTCGCCGGCATCCGGCTGGAGGTGCGCGGCCAGGAACACCTGCTGGACCGGCCCGTCATCTATGCCTGCAAGCACCACAGCTGGGGCGACGGTTTCTGCATCTATTCGCAGTTCGACGACCTGGCCTTCGTTACTGGCGACCACCTGGAAAAATATCCGCTGATGAGTACCCTGCTGACCAAGCTGGGCGCCATCGTCGTCAACAACTGCGGCGGCATCCAGGCGCACCGCGACCTGGCCAGCCGGTCAGCCGACGCGGCAAAGGACGGCCGCAGCATCCTGATCTATCCCGAAGGCCATTTGAACGCACCCGGCACCTATCGCCGCTATCGTTCGGGCGTGTGGCATATGATGAACAATTTCGACATGCCCGTCGTGCCGGTGGCAACCAATCTCGGCCTGTTCTGGCAGGAAGAGCATTACAAGAAGACGCCTGGAACGGCGGTGCTGGAGTTTCTCGAACCCATCATGCCCGGGATGGAAAAAGACGCTTTTCTCAATCTGTTGCGCGAACGGATTGAAGCGAAGTCGCAAGCCCTGATCGCCGAGGCGACGCACATGCCGGTCACACCGTCGGTGCTGGTCGCCGCGTGAGCGTCAGCGCGCGACGGTATAGTTGAGCCCTTTTATGTCCCCGACTATGCCGGCACCGAGCCCGATACGCGACAAATCCCACGCAAAAGGCCCGGCCAAAAGCGCGAGGACGGGACGATACTTGCCCCCGGAACTCAGCTTCTGGCTATCCGACGAAAACAGGTAGAAATCCGAGTCGACCGCGGCCGGATCGGAGTTGTCCGTCTTGCACTCATTGGCCGACAGGACGATGTACTTGTTTGTTCCCAATATCGTGGGAACCTGTTCCATGACCTGGTCAGGCTGTTTTTCCTCCATGGTCCCCGACCACGCGGGCATCATCCAGCCTGAATAAAGCACCGTCGTCAGATCGCGGGCGACCGGATAATAGGCGTAGCTGCCGTTGACGGAAAATGGATCCTTGTGCTTGCTTGCAATTATCAGCCTGTAAACCTGCGAGGTCGAATTGACGACTTTGGGATTAAGGACACCTTGCGTGTAATATACGTATTTGCTGTCGGGGCTGACGGACGGCGCCCAGCTTTCGGTCTGCGCATTACCGACGGTGCCTCCGCTGGTCAGCGCCTGGGGCGCACTTGACAGCGTGGGATGGTTCGATGCGTCGAAACCGACAGACAACAAAGCTATGTTGCCGTCCTGCTTGAGGATCAGCCCCTTGCCGTCCGGCATCCATTTCGGATCCTCAAAACGGCCGGAAAATCCCGTCGTGATGTTGTAGAGCGCTTTGGTTTCCAGCATCCAGATATAGACGTCGTATTTTGTGCATTGGTTTTGCGCATCGAGGGCGGCACAGGCGTAGAATACGATTTTCTTGCCGTCGGGCGAAAAGGCCGGATTCATCGGATTGATGACATTCCAGTTCCAGCTCAGGTCCGTTTGCATATGGGTGCTGAAGTCGAAAAGGTAGATATGGGTGGTGCCATTGTCGACGACCCCCTGATAGACTGCCCGCCCCGGAAGAGACGGCACGGTACTTGATTGCAGCGGAAGGTCCGGCGAACATGCCGCGCCCGCGGAAGACGCCGCTGCCAGGAAAATCGAGCCGGCCAGTAGAATTAATCTTAACGACATGCGCCCTCACCTGGAAATATCGTTAATCTAAAATACCACCCTTTGTAGAAATCGCAAAATCAAGTTTCATGCCCAAGGCAAGGTATTCTTAAGGCCACGGCGCTAGTCTGGGCGCGTCAGTATCAGGAGTACCCCGTGTCCCGCGGTTTTCATCTCAGCACCCGTATCGACGAAACCCGGAACCTGATCCTGTTCGGCATCAGCGGACAGATCGACAGCGCCGCCCTCACCGATCGCCTGATCGCCGTCTATGACAAGCTGGATGCGCCCTGGACCTATGATCGTCTGTTCGATTACCGCCGCGCCGACGGCATCGTCGATTTCGACGAAATCCAGCGCCTGGCGCGGTGGTGGCACGCCAAGACCGGTGGCATCAGTTATAGCGGACGTGTAGCGGTGATCGTCAACAACCCGCTGGACCAGGCGCGCGTGCACATCGTCGCCGAACTGTTTCCATTCGAGATGCGCGGTTCGTTCTTTACGCTGGACGAAGCGCTCGACTGGCTGGACGACGCGCGCAAGGCGGCCTGATCAGGCGTCTTCGGCCGGCTTGATCGTCACACTCTCACCGCAACCGCAGGCATCGGTTTCATTGGGATTGTTGAAGACGAAACGCGAGGCCAGCTGCGTCGTCTCATAGTCGATCACCGTGCCGACCAGATACAACACCGCCTTTGGCTCGATCAGGATGGTGACGCCCTTGTCGCTGACAACCTCATCCAAAGGCGCGATCTCCTCGGCATATGACAGGACATATTCCTGGCCGGCGCAGCCCCCCTGCTTCACGCCGACACGCAAAGCCACATAGGCCTTGTCGGCCCTGGCCATGATGGCCTTGATCTGAAGGGCGGCGGCATCGGTGAGCGACACAACGGCCGGACGGGGACGGCGCGGACGCGGGGTGACTTCATGCGTTCTTGGGGGCTGGATATCCATGGCTCAGAACATGTTCAGTTGCAGCTTGGCTTCGTCGCTCATCTTCGACGACTCCCACGGCGGATCGAAGACCAGGTTGACGTCGCACGACCGCACGCCTTCGACCTTCAGCACGGCGTCGTGTACCCAGCCCGGCATTTCGCCGGCGACCGGGCACCCGGGCGCGGTCAGAGTCATATCGACCACGACGTCACGGTCGTCCGATACGTCGACGCGATAGATCAGCCCCAGCTCGTAGATGTCGACCGGAATTTCCGGATCGAACACCGTCTTGAACGCCGCGATCAGATCATCAGTCAGGCGCGCCAGTTCCGCCTCGGCCAGGGCAGCCGGCGCAGCAGCGCCCATCTCGTCGAGATTAAACAACGATTCCTGATTATCAACAGTGGTTTCGGTCATGTCATTCATGCTTTACGCGAAAAACGATTGCGCCTTTTCGACGGCTTCGGCCAGGGTATCGATCTCCGCCTCGGTATTATATAGGGCGATGGAGGCGCGGACGGTAGAGGTGATGCCAAGACGTGTCATCAGCGGCTCGGCGCAGTGGGTGCCGGCACGGACGGCGACGTTGTAGCGATCGAGGATCTGCGCCACGTCGTGGGCGTGGGCCTGCCCCAGCGAGAAGGTCAGGATAGAGCCCTTGCCAGGCGCTTCGCCGTGAATACGCAGGGAATTGATGGCCTTCAGCCGGTCGTGGGCACGGATATAGAGTGCGTGTTCATGGGCCAGGATTTCGTCACGATCGAACTGACTCAACCAATCGATAGCGGCCTTCAGGCCTATGACTTCGAGGATGGCCGGCGTGCCGGCTTCGAAGCGGTGCGGCGGCGCGTTCCAGGTGATCTTGTCCTTGGTGACGTGGGCGATCATCTCGCCACCGCCCTGGTACGGAGGCATGGAGGCCAACAGGTCGGCACGGCCGTAAAGCACGCCGAGGCCGGTCGGGCCGTACAGCTTGTGCGCCGAGAAGGCGTAAAAATCGACGCCCAGGGCTTTCACATCAACCGGAAGGTGGACCACGCCTTGCGCCCCATCGACGACGATGATCGCACCGGCTGCATGAGATTTATCAGCCAAAGCCCTGATATCGTTGATGGTACCCAGCACGTTCGACATATGGGCGACGGCGACGATTTTGACCTTCGGCGTCAGCAAAGCGTCGAAGGCGTCCATGTCGAGCGCACCGTCATCGCGGATCGGGACATAGCTCAGTTTCAGGCCCTTGCGTTCCGACAACATGTACCACGGCACGATATTGGCGTGGTGTTCCATCTCGGTGACCAAGATTTCATCGCCCGGCTGGAGGCGCTCGCCATAGCTGCTGGCGACCAGGTTGACCGCCTCGGTCGCCGACTTGGTGAAGACGATCTCGTCGGCCACCGCGCCGATGAAGCGCGCCACGGTTTCGCGGCCGGCCTCATAGGCGTCGGTCGTTTCGTTGGCCAGGCGATGCAGACCGCGATGGACGTTGGCGTAACTGTACCGCATGGCGTAGCTCATCGCCTCGATCACCGCCTCGGGCTTCTGGGCCGAAGCGCCGGAGTCGAGATAGACCAGCGGTTTGCCATTGATCTGGCGGCTCAGGATCGGAAAGTCGGCGCGCGCCTTGTCGACATCAAATGGCATAGAAGCTCTCCGACTTTTCCGCCAGGAACTTCAGGACGGTTGCGCGCAAGTCCTCATCTTCGATCTGCTCCGCGACCGGGGTGACGAAGGCTTGCATCAGAAGCTGGCGCGCCACCGCTTCCGGCATGCCGCGCGACTGGCAGAAGAACAGCGCCGCCTCGTCCATGGCGCCGATGGTGTTGCCGTGGGCGCATTGCACGTCGTCGGTGTAGATTTCCAGTTCCGGCTTGGCGCGGACGTGGGCACCGTCATTGAGCATCAGGGCCTGGTGGCGCATGTGGGCATCGGTTCCGTCGGCGCCACGCTCGACCTTGATACGGCCCTGGAAGACGGCGGTCGCCTGGTCCTTGACCAAGCCCTTGATCAGTTGCTGGGTAACGCCGTCGGGCTTGGCATGGTTGACACGCGTGGTCAGATCGAAATGCGCCTTGTCCTTCAACAGGTAAGCGCCATGAAGTTCAACCGATGCGCCATGGCCGGCGTGCTCTACATGGGTCTCGAAGCGCTGGAATTTTGCCCCGGCCGAGAAGACGTACTGTTTGAAGGTGCTGCCGGGGGCGGTCGTCACCACCGAACGGTGGATGGAGATGGCGTCAGCGGGCTCGTCGAGGATAATGACGCGGGTCAGGCTGGCGTTTTCGGCGAGCTTGAATATCAGATTTGAGTTCGCCGCGTAATGTCCTGAAACCGATCTGGTTGGATTGCGCTCATGAGTTTCAAACAGAATAAGGTTTTCGCTGGTTTTTAAAGTAAGCTCATCTGCTCCCTGAAACCCGACAAGATCACCTTCATCCGAATAGTAGTGCCGAATCCACAACGCGCCTTCATTGGCCGCGACCACATTTTGTAAGCCGCCATGCATGAGGTAATCGCCGTCGAAGACCTCATAGATTGGAAATTCCGGCGTCCATTCATCTCCGTACTCGATGTCCGCAACAGAAGACTTCGCCTTTTGCGGCATTGCGCGAAGAACGCGCGACAAATCACTGTATTTCCAGTCCTCGTCGCGGCGCGTCGGGTAGGACGACGGATCGAAGATGTCGAGCGCTTCCAACATCAGGCGGCAGGCTCCAGATATTCGTCATAGCCACGCGCTTCGAGTTCCAGCGCCAGTTCAGGACCACCGGAGCGGACGATGCGGCCATCGACCAGGACGTGGACCTTGTCGGGTCTGATATGGTCGAGCAGGCGCTGGTAGTGCGTAATGATCAGCATGCCGCGGTCGGGTGCACGCAGGGCGTTGACGCCATCCGACACAACCTTGAGCGCGTCGATATCGAGGCCTGAATCCGTTTCGTCGAGGATCAGGAATTTTGGTTCCAGCATGGCCATCTGCAGGACTTCCATGCGCTTCTTCTCGCCGCCGGAGAAACCGACATTGAGCGGGCGCTTGAGCATGTCCATGTCGATCTTGAGGCTCTTGGCGACGTCGCGGACGCGGCGCAGGAAATCGGGGGCGGAGACTTCAGCTTCACCGCACAATTTATGCTGAGCATTCAAGGCGGTGCGCAGGAAGGTCAAGGCCGGAACGCCGGGGATTTCGAGCGGGTACTGGAACGACAGATAGAGGCCGGCAGCGGCGCGTTCATGGACGGCCTTGTCGAGCAAATTCTCACGGTTGAAGGTGACGTTACCGCCCGTAACCTCATAGTTCGGTCGTCCGGCCAGGGCATAGCCGAGCGTCGACTTGCCCGCGCCGTTCGGTCCCATGACGGCGTGCACTTCACCGGCCGGCACATCGAGCGTCAGGCCTTTCAGAATGGTTTTGTCGTCAACGGAAACAGTAAGATTATGGATGGACAGCATTTATAAGATCCAAAATATAATGGGCTACGAGCGACACAGGAACCACCAGGCTCAAAACAACGCCCGGCATGACGACCCAACCCATTAATCGTTTGCTTCTGAACAAAAGGGTAGTCAGCAAAACAATCCCCGCCGAAATCGCGAGAAGCACGCCTTGAAGAACACGCTCGTGAACTTCGGCGGAGCTACGCATCAATGCATCCGAGGCGTCATCGCCGACGCGGGGATCACCAAAGATAAGGTTGATCTGAATGAGGAGCGAAGTGGCCGCCAGCGCGTAGACCGCCAGTACACTACCGGTTCGCGTCGCGACCGTGTTCATCCCACACTCCCTTCGAGAGAGACGGCGACCAACTTCTGGGCTTCGACAGCAAATTCCATCGGCAGTTCCTGAAGCACCTCGCGGACAAAGCCGTTAACCAGCAGGGCCACAGCCTCTTCCTGCGACAGGCCGCGTTGCATGGCGTAGAATAGCTGATCCTCGGACAGACGCGTCGTCGTCGCCTCATGCTCGAACTGGGCGTGGGCGGTGTCGCTTTCGACGTAGGGCACGGTGTGGGCGGCGCAGGTCTGCCCAATCAAAAGGCTGTCGCACTGGGTGAAGTTGCGGCTGCCGGTGGCTTTGGCGTGGGCCGAGACCAGGCCGCGATAGGTCGAGGACGATTTGCCGGCCGATATGCCCTTGGAGATGATGCGCGATTTGGTGTTGCGTCCCAGATGGATCATCTTGGTGCCGGTGTCGGCCTGCTGGGCGCCGTTGGTAACGGCGATCGAGTAGAACTCACCAACGCTGTCATCGCCGCGCAGCACGCACGACGGATATTTCCAGGTGATGGCCGAGCCGGTTTCGACCTGGGTCCATGACACTTTCGAGCGCGCACCACGGCAATCGGCGCGCTTGGTGACGAAGTTATAGATGCCGCCACGGCCTTCAGCGTCGCCAGGATACCAGTTCTGCACCGTCGAATATTTGATCTCGGCATCGTCGAGCGCGACCAGTTCGACCACGGCGGCATGAAGCTGGTTCTCGTCGCGTTGCGGCGCCGTGCAGCCTTCGAGATAGGAGACGTAGGCGCCCTTGTCAGCGATGATCAGGGTGCGTTCAAACTGACCGGTATTTTCAGCATTGATGCGGAAATAGGTCGACAACTCCATCGGGCAGCGCACACCCGGCGGAACATAGACGAAGGAGCCATCGGAGAAAACGGCGGCATTGAGGGCGGCGAAATAGTTATCGGAGACCGGCACCACGCTGCCGAGATATTGCCGCACCAGGTCAGGATATTCGCGCAAGGCCTCGGAAATGGAGCAGAAAATGACCCCGGACTTCTTCAGCTCATCCTTGAAAGTGGTGATCACCGAGACACTGTCGAAGACGGCATCGACGGCATATTTCGGCGCGCCCTCGACGCCGGCCAGCACCATCTGCTCCTTGAGCGGGATGCCAAGCTTTTCATAGGTCTTGAGCAGTTCCGGATCGATATCGTCGAGCGACTTCGGCGCGGCCTTTGTCTTCGGCGCGGCGTAATAATAGAGGTCTTGGTAATCGACCGGCGTGTAACGGACCTTGGCCCAGGTCGGCTCGTCCATGGCTTGCCAGCGCTCGAAGGCCTTGAGACGCATGTCGAGCATCCAGTCCGGCTCATTCTTCTTGGCCGAAATGAAGCGCACGATGTCGGCATTCAGGCCTTTGGGCGCGAACTCCATGGCGATGTCGGTGACGAAGCCGTGCTCATAGGTTTCGAGCCTGGCGACGGTGTCGATGGTTTCCTTGACGGCGGCCATTATGCCACCTCTTTCGCGTGGCGCTTAAGGAAAGCGGCATAACCCGCTGACCATATATCATAAAAACGGCGAAGGTCATCGCCTTGCGTGGCCCAGCCAGCGGACACCCGCAGGACCTTGTCGGCCAGTTCCGGGTGCCCCATGGCGGTGACGACGCGGCTGGCCTTGACCTTGCCCGACGAACAGGCAGAGCCCGACGATACGCAGACACCGGCCATGTCCATATGGATCAGTTGCAGCGACGACGCCCAACCGGGTTGAACCAGGCAGGTCACGCCCGGCACGCGTTCGGCGGCGGCGCCGAGGATTGTGGCGCCGGTCTGGATGAGGGCGGCTTCAACCTCGGCCTGGGCGGCCTTGACAGCGGCGTCCAACAACGTGCAGGCCTCCAATGCCGCGGCGAAGGCGGCGATGCCTGGAATGTTTTCGGTGCCGGCGCGCAGGCCCAGTTCCTGACCGCCGCCAAGGATCAACGGCTTGATGACGCGATCGCGGTCGTAAGCCAGGGCACCGACGCCCTGCCCGCCGCCGATCTTGTGGGCGGAAAGACTTAAAGAGTCCGCGCCAAGCTGCTGGAAATCAATGGCAATCTTGCCCAGCGCCTGAACGGCGTCCACATGCAGCCAGCCGCCGCGGGCATGAACGATCTCCGCCGCGGCCGCCACGTCCGAAATGACGCCGGTCTCGTTATTGGCCAGCATGACGCAGGCAAACGGACGGCCGTCCCTCGCCTCAACGATTTGCCGCAGATCATCGAGATCGACCGCGCCCGAAGGCAGCAGCTTCACCAAAACGACCGGCTTGCCGATATCATGCGCGGCGGCAAAAATGCTGTCGTGTTCGCCTTCGGACACGGCGATGTAGTCGAAATCCTGCGCCTGTCGCAGAGCCAGAGCGTTGGCCTCCGTGCCGCCGGAGGTGAAGACCAGCCCTGCGGCGCCGGTCGCGCCCATGCCGGCCAGGATCGACGCCCGCGCTTCTTCCAGCAGGAGCTTGGCCTTGCGTCCGACGCCATGCACCGACGAAGCGTTGCCGCCGGCATCGGCGGCGCGCAGCCAGGCCTCGCGCGCTTCCGGTCGCAGGGGCGACGTTGCCGCATGGTCGAGATACACAGCGCGCACCTTACGCCTCCATCAGGTGCGGACGCATGGCGTCGGGCGCGGTAATCGACACCGTCTTGCGCGTGCGCTTGCGGATAACGTCGTCCAGCGACACCTGCGACAGGTAGTCGTGGATGGCGACGCCCAAATCTTCCCACAGATTGTGCGTCAGGCAGCGCTGGCCGCCCGGCATGCAGCCGATCTCGCGCGCCGCCTGGTCCTTGCCCAATCGCTTGTTGGCGCCCAGCTTGTTGGAGGTCATTTCGCAGCGCGTCGCCTTGATCGGCTCGTCGACCGCCAGGACGATATCGGAGACGAAGATCTGCGCGGCCGGGCGCGCCAGGACGTAGCCGCCGCCGGGGCCGCG
>OUNJ011016160.1_pt1 | contig 18806 bp, 9 predicted proteins | sample 1755361 | NCBI WGS metagenome assembly OUNJ01 (sample SAMEA3914825, study PRJEB12502) | metagenome | biome: forest; material: soil | place: USA | collected 2012-03-12 | depth 0.1 m
GCGGCCAGGACGGCGTCACGCAGGGTGTTTTCCTGATAGAGGTGGCCCGGATTGGTGCCCGGCTCGACGTCGTACCAGGTGCCCCATTCGTCGACGAACAGGCCGACGCGCTTCTTCGGATCGTACTTGTCCATCACCGCCGAATGCTTGGTGATCATCTCATCCATTTTCAGCGTGTTGGTGAAGGTATTGGCCCAGTCCTGCTCGCTGAAACCAGTCGCGGCGCCCTTATGGCTCCAGTCGCCGGTCGGCAGGGTGTAGTAGTGCAGCGACAAGGCATCGATGTTCTTGCCGGCGTTCTTCATCACCACGTCGGTCCAGTTATAGTCCGTCGAGTTGGCGCCCGAAGCGATACGCACCGTCGGATTATTGGCGTCACGGTGATGGAAGCCGGTGAACTTGCGTAGCTCGTCGCTGTAATATTCCGGCGTCATATCGCCGCCACAGCCCCAGGCCTCGTTACCGAAACCGAGGAACGGCGTCTTCCACGGCTTGTCGCGGCCGTTCTTGCGGCGCTCATTGGCCAGGGTGTCCTGGTCGGCCGAGGTCATATATTCCAGCCATTCGCGCATCTCGGTCGGATTGGACGAGCCGACATTGATCGAGATGTAGGGATCGGCGCCGACCTGCTCCATGAAGTCCATATATTCATGGGTGCCGAAGGCATTGGTTTCGGGCGAACCCGCCCACCAGTTGTTCTTGCGCACCGGGCGTTGATCGCGCGGACCGATGCCATCGCGCCAGTGATATTCGTCGGCGAAACACCCGCCCGGCCAGCGGATGACCGGGGTGTGGATGTCCTTCAGCGCAGCGACGATGTCGGAGCGGATGCCGCGGACATTGGGGATCTTCGAGTCGGGACCGACCCAGACGCCGTCATAAATACCGCGTCCTAGATGTTCGGAGAACTGGCCGTAGATATAGCGGCTGATCACCGGTCCCGGCTGGGCGCTGTTCAGCGTCGCCGTGGCGGTCAGGGTCTTGGCCGGCGCCAGACCGGGCACGGCCAGCAGCAGGGCCGAGGCGGCGACCGCCGAGAACATCTTGAGCATTTAAACTTCCCCGTTATTGTCTGAGTATTGCCTCAGCCTTTAACGTATTTGCTGCCGTATGTCTCCACCGTATCGCCGATCAGTTCGAGATTTTCGATCGCCGCCAGGCCCCACTGCGCCGCGCCATTGGTCGAGATGCCGGGGTCTTCGTCGGTCGGATGCAGCACAGCCGGCCCTTCGATATGCGTCGTTTTCGGCGCCAGGTTGGTGCGGAAGCGCGCATTGTCGCCCTGCAGGAATTCCATCCAGGCGCGTTCGGCCAGCTTCGGGTCCTTCAGTTCGCGCGCCGCATAGGCCGTCATGCGTGACGAGGCATCACGCAGGCTGCGATCACGCGGATTGGAGCCGAGGAAGGCGGTGATCTCTTCCGGGGAGGCACTGTAGTACTTGCAGTAGTCGAGCCAGACCTTTTTGTAGGCCGGCGCGTCGATGAGGGTGAACAGCTCCTGCTGGATCTCGATAATGCCGAAGACGGCGTTGAGGTGCGAGACATCGACCTTCTGGTCGTCATAGACGAAGGCGCCGGTTTTCAGATCGTAGGCCGCGCCGCCGGCAAACCAGCCGTATTTCAGCTTGGCGATCGAATTCATGCCGATGAGGATGCGGTCACGCCACCGGTTGTCGCCGGTGCGTTCCCATTCGGTCATCCACGCGGCGATGAACGAGCCCCACGATGTGCCGAAACTGCAATCGACCGTGCCCGGGATATGTTTGCGAATGCCGATGCCGGACCCGCCTTCGGACGATACCTTGCGCTCGATGAAGACATTGGCGAGCGTCTGATCACTGTCGTTCAACTCGCGCATCAGGTCGCCGACCCGTTCGTCGCCGGTCAGGTAGTAGTAGAAGCGCTTGAAGGCGGCGTTCGACACCCGCGGCTGTTTCGAGGAATCGAGGAAGGGCTGGACGCCGTGGCGCGTGCCGAAGCCCTTGAGCTTGCCCAAGTGATAGACCTCGACCTCGCCGGTCTGGCGGGTCATCGCTTCGGCCATGCGGAAGACGTCGGCGCGGCCCGAGCGCAGATAGCCGTACCAGAACATCATGTCCGACTGCAGTTCGGAATTGTCCCAGGCAAAGCCGCCAACGTCGTAGCGCCAGACGTGGCGATCGGCATCGTAGGTGTGCATGACGTTGCCGTAGGTCCAGAAACCGTACCAGCGCTGCTCTTCGATCTGCTTGATGTAGTAGTCGAGCTGGAAGGCGATGCGGCCTTCGATCAGGGCGCGCGTCGGCGTCGAAGTATCGATCAGGCTCCAGTCGCCGAACACGCCGGGCACCGCATGCAGACGCTCGGGCGAGGTGACCAGACGCGGCGGCATGGCGACCGACTTGGCCATGCCGCAAAAACGAGCGCGTTCCGGCGTCGCCGGCAGGGCCCAGAGCATGAATTCGGTCGTGCGGGCGATGCCGTAGGCCTTGTCCCAGCCGGGCTCGAAGTCCTCATAGGTGATGTCGAGGCCCGCATTCTGCTTTTCGTAGGTGTCCATGCCCCAGTCGGGACGATAGGGGCGCAAATCCATGGCCGGTGCGTCGGGCGACCACATCCAGGCAGTCACCGTGGCGGTATCGGTGGCCGCATTGCGCACATCGAGCTTGGCCGGCGTGCGTTGCCAGAAGTCCTTCATGCCAAGCGCGACGCCGCCCGAGGCGCCGCCGGCATAGACCAGCCCTGGCGCGCGATGTTCGCTGATGGCGTGGATCCACGCCTGGCCCGGCACGGTGCGTTTGGTGATGCTGTAGCCGTCGGCCGTCGGCTGCGACAGGGAGAAGTCACCCCATGGGGGGATCCATTGAATTTCCGAGGCGAACGGGCCCTTCAGGCTGTCAGCAGCGACCGCCTTGCCGTCGATCTGGGCTTGCTTGGCAGGCTTGCCGGGGTCGCGGCGCAGGCCGGTCAGCGTGCGCACCGCTTCACCCCAGACGCCGTCATCGGCACCGGCGAAGCGGATATGGCGGTCGTAGAGCTCGTCGTGCATCGGCACGGCGGCATTGATCGACAGGCCGCGGATAAAGTCCTTCGACTCATCGCCGTCGAAGGTGAAGCTGTGCACCACGCGCACGGCGTCGGAACCGGCGGTGAAATAGAGGCGCACGCTGAACGGCAGCCATTGGCGCGAGCCGTTGGAATGCGTGCCTTCGAGGCGAACGACCGCGCGCACCGGGCCGGATTGCTCGACGGTCGCCTTGGTGACGACGCCGTCATAGGCGGTTTGCGTCAGGGTCGGCTTGTCATCGAGCGAAGCCGCGTCCTGGGCCAGGGCACCGAGCGTCAGCGGCCCCATCACCAGCTTGCCGCCGCGCGTCACCGAGGTGATCAGCGCCTTACCGGATTTAGCCACGGTCCACACGGCGTCGCCCGAACTGATGACGATGGCCGCGCCCGAAGCGTCGATCTTGAGCGGATTGGCGGGGGCCGCGGCCTTGCCGGGTGCCAAGGCATATGAGTTGGCGGATGGTGCCCCGCCGGCTGTGGCGTGGGCCGACCACTTCAACGAGCCGTCGGGCCAATAGGCCAGCGGCCAGGATTGGATCGGGACGTCACCCAGGGTGAATTCGCTATTGGCCTTGAGCGCGCCGCGCGGCCAGGGAATGCCGAAGGTCGTGCCTTCGTTGAAATCGGGAACGGTCTTGTCGAGCCAGGCGACTTGCGTATCGGGCGCTCCGGCCTTCGCCGCCAGAGCCATCCCGGGCGCTGCGGCCAGAGCTGCCAGGGCGACGCCACTGCCGAGGAAGAGACGACGGCTGACGGCGGGGGTTTCGGCTGGCTTGGACATGAGCGCCTCCCAATATATGATTGTTTGATCAGAAAGTGACATTATCGATCAACAGATGTCAATCACGTTCAACGCGCGATATCCCGGCTTCCGGCGCCCCAGAGACGCAAAAAGAGGACGCAACAAGGCCATGAAAAAGGCCGTCCTCCCGAGGGAGAACGGCCGATTTTTACGCTTGGAAGGAAGGGCTTAACGACGGATCGTGATGCCGGCTTCCCAACGCGCGCCACCGTAGCTGAAGGATTCCAGCATCGGGGTGCCATCCGCGTACGGATTGTCCGGCTGGCTTTCGACCGCTGCCGGGGCCCGCATAACGTTGCGGCCCTGGATGTACAGTTCGAGATCCTTGGTGACCTTGTAGTTGATCTTGGCATCGACGTAGCGCGTCAGGTTGCGCCAGTTCGAGCCACCCGAGTTATACGGGGTACGGATCGTCTGACCCGTGCACTGCGGGAACGAGGTCGGCTGGTTGTTGATCGCGTTCGAGCACGACGAGATGAAGTCGAAGTAGTCCGACTGCCCTTGATAGGCAACGCGGATATTCAGACGGCCGTCGTCGTACCACAGCGCCCAGTTTTCGGTCCAGCTGCGCTGACCGACCGGCGGGTTGAACGAGCCGGTGATCAGGTCCTGGGAGGTAGCGAAGTTCTTGTAGCCGAGCTTCGAGTAGTTGAAGTCGGTACCGGTGTACTTCAGGAACCACGGCAGGAAGGTGAAGGCGATCTTGGAGTTGAATTCGACGCCGCGCTGCAGACCCGACAGACCGTTGACGTAGGACGGGTAAGTGAAGTTCAGCGTGTCCAGGGACTGGCCGGTGACCGGGTCGGTCGCGCCGGTGCCCTTGAACAGGCTGGCGGCCGGCAGGTTGGCAGCCATCGGCGCACCGATCAGCACGTTGTTGTAGTAATAGGTCAGCGAGAACTCGTCGTCCTTGTTGGGATACCACTCAACCGATTCGTTGTGGTTGATCGCCTTGTAGGGCTTCAGGTCCGGATTACCGACGCGCGAGGAGCAGCTGTTGTCCTGATCGACACCGGTGAGATCGTTGGTGCCGAAGTTACGTTCGTCGATGGTGCAGGTCCCCGACGGCAGCAGATAGCCGACCGGCGGACGCGCAATCACGTGACCGGAATAGTAACGCAGCACGACCTTGTCCGGAATGACCCAGAGGTTCAGGTTGTAGCTCGGCGTCCAGTCGACGGTGTGACCGGTCAGGGCCTCGTTCAGGTTGACCGTCGTCGTGGTGACGGCCGAATTGTTCGAGGTCGGGTTCCAGCCCGGGTTGATCGCCGTGTGGGCGATGGTCATGAAGCCGGTCGCGTTGGTGTCGGTCTTGATATAGCGCTCGCCGGCATTGCCGTTGAACACCATGCCCCACGGCAGCTTCTGTTCGAAGTCGAACATCATGTACATGGCCGTGGTCTTTTCGTCGTAGGCCGAGTGCGGCTGCGAGTAGACCTTGCCGTCGTTCGCCTTACAGGTCTTCATGCAGCTGAAGTCGAAGACTTGCCCCGGAATACCGGAAGCGATGACCGCCGGATTGATCAACGGCCAGGTGCTGAGCACGTTGCCCTTGTCCGGGTAATCGCCGAGGAACGGAACCGGCTTGGTGAACAGCGCCTTGCTGATCAGCGTCGCCAGGTCGGTCGGCGTATAGGTCATGGTGCCGAACAGAGCGTCGCTGAGGTTGGCGACCGGGCTGTTATTGGTACCGACCGTGCTACCCGAGACGAAGCCGTATTGGCAGGGCTGGGTCGAGGTCGCCGTCGGCATACACGAGCGGTAGTTGACCGTCAGGTTTTCCGTCGGAACAACGATCGGCGCGATATAGGTCGAATCGCCGACATTGCCTTGCCCCGCCTTGACCGTATAGCCGCCGCCGCCGTAGCCGTTGCCGATGTGATCGGTGGCGCGCATACCAACCTGGACGTCGGTCAGGAACGGAATCTTGTCCTGGAAGTCATAGGTCATATCCCACTTCAACTGCTTCTCGTGGTCGTCCGTCATCTTCGGACGCCAGGTGATGGTGAAGTTGGTACCCCACTGCGCCGCCTGGGCTGCGGTATAGACCGGCGAACCGGCCTGAACCGTCGTCGCGCCGCTGACCGCACGGGCGATCGTCGTATTGAGCGCGGCGTAAGGCAGGTTGGCGATATTGAGGTTCGACGGCAGGTCGTAGGTCCACAGGCCCGACGGCGTCACGTGGACGTTGACGGCGCCGTAGGCATAGCTCACCGCCGTGCGCAGCTGAGCATCCTGAACGCTCGAGCCCGAGTCACCGTAGAAGAAGTCGAGCTTGACGTTGTCATGCTTGTAGTGACCGCCGATCTGGGCATTCCAGGTCGTGATCATGTCATGCTCGTTGATACCGTCGGTCGTGACGGTAGCATCGTTCAGGGTGAACGCGGTCAGGTGGTGGGTCGAGTCGACAACCGCATTGGTGATGTCGCTGGCGACGCCGCAGCCCGTCGTCGTGGCGAGCACGCCGGTACCGGCGGTCGTCGTGGCGCACAAGCCGTCGCTGTAGAAGCCGTAACCGTCGCCAGTGGCGACCGTGCGCGGCGTATTCAGCGCGTTGGCGCCCGTCGGAACGGTTTGGGTGCTCAGCAGTTCCGAGGTCTGGCCATAGGCCAGCGCCGAGGTGCTGCTGCCGGGATAGCCGGGGCTGCCGAGGTTCAGCGTGTACTGGTTGGCGTACACATTACGATTGGCGATATTGCCCATCGCATAGATGGTCAGATCGTCATTGACGCGGTAGTCAAAGCGCAGCTGAGCGGAGAAACGACGCTCGAAGTTCTGCTGCGGGATCAGACGGATCAGCGACGGCGCATAGTCGTTCCACTGATTCAAGCAGGTTTGCAGCTCGTTGGTTTGCTCGGTCTGAGCCGCCGTCTGCAGGGTCGAGGCGCTGACATTGCTCGAAACGACGCCACCGAGATTTTCGGTATAGCCTGCACCGCCGGCGATCGCCGCCAGCTGGGTCGAGGTCAGGGCCGGGAAAGCCGCGGCGCACTGTTGCGGCGTGGTAGCCGCGCCCGACTTTTGCAGAATCTGGATCGGTGAAGCCGACGCATAGGTCACGGCGTTGGTCGGACTGGTGATGGTCAGATTGCCGGCGGTTTGCGTCTGGTCGACCGGAGCATTGGCCCACGAGAAGGTCTTGTTGGCCGATTGGTCGAAGTCGGCATTACGCGACGGGCCGGCCTGACCTGAGGTCTGCGGCTGTTCGATATCCGACGTCGTCTGGATTTCTTCGTAGTTGATGTTGCCGAGGATGCCGAGACGGCCGCCGTCGAACTTGTTCGCGAAGATCAGGCTCCAGGCCGGGGTCCACTTCTGGGTCACCGAGTCCATTTGCTCGCTGCCCGTGAACTGCAGGAAGGGCTTCTTGAAGTCGAGGCCGGTACGGGTTTCGATGTGCACCGAACCACCGAGCGAGCCTTCGGTCATGGCCGCCGTCGTCCCCTTGATGACGTCGATGCTCTTGACCATTTCAGCCGGCAGTTCGCGCAGGTCGGCGCCGCGGCCGGTGTTCGAGGCCGCGCCGGCCGCCAGGCCGCCGCTGGTGCTCAGCACGCTCATGCCGTCGACGTCGACGTGGGTGGTTTCCGGACCGTTGCCGCGAACCGAGAAGCCCTGGCCTTCACCGGTCGTCCCGCGGTCGAGCGAGATACCGGCGATACGCGACACGGCTTCGTCGACGTTCTTGTCGGGGAAGGAGCCGATATCTTCGGCGACGATCGAGTCGGTCGCCGTCTTGGCGCGCTTCTTGCGGTCGATCGACGACCGTTCCGAGGCACGCGCGCCGGTGATGATAACCACCGTCGAATCGCCGCCGGACTTGTTCTTCGTCGTAACCGTGGCAGCATCGCCGGCTGCCGCAGCGCCCTGCGGCGTAACGTTTTGCGGCGTCGCCGTGGTGGTTTGCTCGGTCTGCGCCGAGGCAACCCCCGCGCCGGCCAACAGCGTCACCAGCGCCAGGGCCGTACCCGCGCGCAAATGACGGCTGAACTGAACTCTGACTGAAGTTTTCGTCACCTTTCGTCCTCCTGGAGTGGCTTATCGCCTTTTCGTATCCCATTGACCGGGAGCGGCTTTTTCCGACCCGGCCCGTGATCGCCGCCGTAACGAAGCCAATGCACCGTCAGGATCGAACGTCCACCGACGCCGGCGCTTCCTGAAACGCGCCCAGATCCCAAAAATCGCGCACCAGCGCTGCCTGTCAGACAGCTTGGATCACTATGCGCTCACTCTCGGTGATTGATAATGACAAGTCAAGGCGATGCGTGTCTATTTGTGTCGAAATTGTCTGATATTTGATCACTTCCCATCGCCCACGTTACAAAAACATCACAGACAGACCGGCCCAAAATGGGGATCAAGGCCGCCAGCCGCCATATGAAGACCCGGAACCATCTGACAAATAAGGCCTTCAATCGATTTCAAAGGCCATTTCCGGTTTAGGGTTTTGATCACTTATCGTTTGACGTGAACCGGACACAAAGCAGCGGAATACAGATCCGGGAAACAGGCAGCCCCCTCGCCATCATGTCAAACAAGCTCGAAAATGCCCAAGATTCGATCACTAAAATTCATTATCGATCTTTTTAACGCACACTTCATGCCTTTTCCGCCAAGGCCGGCAAGCACCACCCCACGCCGCCGGTCAATCCGAATTCGACATTCGATCGGCTATTGAGCGCCCCAGAAACGCCTATAAAATCTATGGTGGAACTTTACACCGCTAGGCCGCCCCAACGCGCACCCGTCGGCAGGCACCCGCTGACTATAAAGACAAGCCAACGCTCGCAAATGAAAATTATTGCCTGCCAATGATGATTGAGTTGGGATTGTGGCTTCCCATTTCACCCGCATTCGCATATTGTCCGACAATACATAAAATGGGTGATGCTCCCTGTTGAGCGCACCGTACGCCCTTGCAGAAGGAATCGCCGATGCGCCGCTTTCCCAGCCCGACCTCCTGGCTGCCGATTCTCGCCGTTTTGACCGGGGCATTGGTTGCCGCTCCTTCCGCCCCGGCCCAGACCGCGCCTGTCCCGGCCATCACCATCAAGGCCGACCAGGTCACCGCCCATGTCAGCCCGACGCTGTATGGCCTGATGACCGAGGAGATCAACTTCTCCTACGAAGGCGGCCTCTACGGCGAACTGATCCGCAACCGCAGCTTCATGGGCGAACTCGGCAAGGGCGGCACCAAGGCGGTGACCACTCCGATCTACTGGACCACGGTCGGGGGTGCGACGATGGCGATCGATCAGGCGACGCCGCTGAACACGGCCCTGCCGCTCAGCCTCAAGCTTGATGCCGCCAAGGCGACGCCCGCCCAACCGGCCGGTATCGCCAATGGCGGCTACTGGGGCATCCCGGTGACGCCGAAGACCACCTATCACGCCTCGTTCTACGCCAAGGCCGCGCCTGGCTTCAAAGGCGCGGTGACGCTTTCCTTGCAAAGCAGCGACGGCAAGACCGTCTTCGCCACCGCCAAGGTCGCGCATCTCTCGGGTGGGTGGAAAAAATACGACTCCGTGCTGACCACCGGCGACGTGGCGCCGTCGAAAGACAACCAGTTCACCCTGACCACCACGGCGCCCGGCACGATCTGGCTGCAGCAGGTGTCTCTGTTCCCGCCGACGTTCAACAACACGAAGAACGGCAATCGCCGCGATCTGATGCAGATTCTGGCCGATATGAAGCCGCAGTTCCTGCGCCTGCCGGGCGGCAACTATCTCGAAGGCGACGTCATCGGTGAACGCTTCGACTGGAAAAAGACGGTCGGAAGCGTCGATGACCGTCCGGGCCACCGCTCACCGTGGAACTACTGGTCGACCGACGGCCTGGGCCTGCTCGAATATCTCGAATGGTGCGAGGACCTGCACATGGAGCCGGTGCTGGCCATCTATGCCGGCTATTCGCTGCATCAGGACCGCGTCGCCGCCGGCGAGCCGCTCAAACCCTACGTCCAGGACGCCCTGGAAGAGATCGAATACGTCACCGGCGACGCCAAGACGACCAAGTGGGGCGCCCAACGCGCCAAGGACGGCCACCCGGCGCCCTTCCCGCTGCACTATGTCGAAATCGGCAATGAAGACTGGTTCGACAAGGAAAGCACCTATGATGCGCGCTTTACCCAGTTTTACGACGCCCTCAAGTCGGCCTATCCCAAGCTGCAACTGATCTCGACCATCACGCCGGACGAGCCCGAAGCCAAGCACGTCCACTCACGCACGCCCGATCTGGTCGATGAGCACCTCTATCCGAGCTCCGAAGGCCAGATGGAGGCGCGCGCCCACGAATTCGACACGGCGCCGCGCACTGGCCCCAAGATCTTCGTCGGCGAGTGGGCAACGCGCGTCGGGGCACCGACGCCAAACATGACCGCCGCCATCGCCGATGCCGCCTGGATGACCGGTATGGAGCGCAATTCCGACCTCGTCGTACTCGAATCCTACGCGCCCCTTCTGGTCAATGTCAGCCATCCGACCAACGGCCGCGATCCGGACAGCTCGATGGAATGGCCGTCGGACCTGATCGGCTATGATGCGTTGACCAGCTTCGGCTCGCCGTCCTACTACGCCCAGCAGATGTTCAGCACCCATCATGGCGATGTCGTGCTGGCGTCGGACGCTACCGACGTGCCGACCTGGACGTGGCAGCCGGTAGCGCGCACGCACAACGGCGTCACCGATCCGACCCCGCCGGCCAAGGTGCTGCCGTCCCTCTATTATGATGTCACCCGCGACAGCGCCTCGGGCACCATCTATCTCAAGGTCGTCAACCGCAACCCGACGCCGCAGCCGGTGACCATCGCCCTGACCGGGATCGCTTCGGTCGCGCCGACGGGCGAGGCCGTGGTGATGGCGGCCGATACGCCCGACGCCACCAATACCCTGGCTGACCCCAAGCACGTCATGCCGGTCGAGCAAAAGGTCGAGGGGCTTGGCACCCGCTTTACCCGCGACTTCCCGGCCCTGTCGATCACCGTGCTGGAGCTGCACACCAAGTAGTTAAAGCTTGAACACCTCAAGATCAGAATAGGTTGCAATCAGCGGTGCCATCTGGCGGAAGCCAAGGTTGCCGCTGGCCGGCCACGCCGGACGGGGCGCCGGGTTGCCGGCAACCCAATGTACCACCAGCAGGTCGTTGATGTAGAAATCGACGCCGGTTGTGCGCTTGGCGATGCGGATGCGATACGGCGGCTTGGCGTCGGCGATGTCGGGCAGAGGGTCACCGGCCTGGGCCAGCATCTCGAAGCCCGGCGCCCGGCGCAGGTTCGACAGGTGAAACGCCCGCTCCTCTTCCCAGCGGCGGCGGAAATAGGCGATCTGCAAGCCCGAGACGTCGGACTTGGTATACTGATCATAGACATTGCCGTCGCGCGGTTTCAGCCGCTTGTCGAGTACGGAACAGTCGGAACCGTCCAGCAGGATGCCGCGCGCCGCGAAGAACGAGATGGCCAGGCCCGGCTCACGCAGCGCGGTGAAATTCCAGCGGATCTCGACATTGTCGGGGAACACTTCCGGACACCAGAAGACGCAGTTCGACTGGTTTTTCGGATCAAAGACCGAAGCCTTGGCGTCGGGCACGTCCGAGGTCAGGCGCAGCTTGCCGGTGTCGAAATCGATGCCGGCCTTGCCCTCCATCACCCACCCCTTGATGTCGGCCTGCGATTTCAGCGGGTTATAATAGAGACGCTCGAGCTTGGGCGCCGGCGGGGCCATCACCTGTTGTGCGCCGGCGCGGGAGGCGGCCAGGGCTATAGCGGCAGCCGTGCCGCCGGTGATGAGGGAACGCCGGTCCATGGAAAGCCTCCGCAAGGATGTAGGTGATCCTTTCTACGCGATGGCGGCGCAAATTTGTCGTACAAAAATTAAATGATACCGCCACCGAGATGGGGATCGTAGCGCCGCGTTTCCGCCTTGAGCGCGCGGTAGGACGAGGCGCGATAGCAGGCGATCGGGTCGATGGCCCCGCCACTGCGCACCCGGGCCATGGCCAGCGCTGCACGCACGTCGGTTTCGAACGCCAGACGCAGGCAGTTGTGGGCCATGATGACGTCGTTTTCCATCTGGTATTGCTTGAGTGCGGCACGGTCGACGATCAGCGCCTTGACGAAGGCGCCGGCGATGGCGCGCGCCGAATTGAGCAGGGATTCGATCGGATCGGTGACGTTATGCGACTGATCCATCATATAGGCCGGCTTGAACTTCCCCTTACCGCGGATGTCGGCATAGACGAGTTCGTTGAACACCAGGAAGAGCTGGAACGGATTGACCGAGCCGCTGTCGAGGTCGTCGTCGCCGTATTTCGAGTCGTTGAAGTGGAAGCCGCCAAGCTTGCCAAACTGCGCCAGGCGAGCGACGATCATCTCGATATTGACGTTGGGGGCGTGGTGGCCAAGATCGACCAGGCACTGCGCCTTGTCGCCGAGCGTCTGAGCGCACAGGATCGAGGTGCCCCAGTCCTGGATGACCGTCGAGTAAAAGGCCGGCTCGTACATCTTGTGTTCGATCAGCAGGCGCCAGTCGGCCGGCAGGGCACCATAGATGACCTTCAGGCTTTCGAGATAGCGTTCCAGCGTATCGGTGAACTCGACCTGACCCGGAAAGTTGGAGCCATCGCCGATCCACACGGTCAGCGCCTTCGAGCCGAGCTGGCGGCCGATTTCGATGCATTGCAGATTGTGCTCGATCGCCTGCTGGCGCGTCTGGGACTGGCTATGGCTGAGGCTGCCGAACTTATAGGATCGCTTCTGGCCGGCCTGATCCTGGAAGGTGTTGGAATTGATGGCGTCGAAACCCATGCCGTGGGCTTCGCTGAACTGGCGCAGGGCAACGTAATCGTCGCAGCGATCCCACGGGAAATGCAGCGACACGCGCGGCGTCAGCCCGGTCAGCTGATGCACCGCGGCACAATCCTCGATCTTTTCGAAGACGTCGGTCGGCTCGCCCGGCAGCGGGAAGCGCGCAAAACGCGTCCCGCCGGAGACCATGCCCCACGACGGCAGGCCGACCTCAAGCGTCATCAGTTTGTCGACGAGGTTTTCGATATCGATGCCGACGCGGTCAAGCCGGGCCGCCAGGGCGGCATAGTCGGCCATATGCGCGTCCATCAGCCGCTCATTATCGCGGGCGATGACGTCGCGCGGAATTCCCAACAGCGACTGATCGATCGCTACAAAACCCATGACCTCGGCACTCCCCTGTCGGCGCCTTTATACAGCATCCGTTGCTTGATAAAACGCACGGCCGGAGAGTTTCGTCAATTCAATCGCATCGTGAGGCGCTATCTTGTGAAGGCCTGTGCGTTTCCTGCATCGACATTGAGGATATTTCCGGTCGATTTGGCCGCCGCGGCACTGGCCAAAAAGACCACGGCCTCGGCCACGTCCTCGGGCAGGACGGGGCGCTTGAGCAGGCTGCGCTGGGTATAAAAGTCTTCGAGCTGATCTTCGTCGAGATTGTAGGCGGCGGCGCGCTGGGCCCGCCATTCGCCGGTCCAGATCGACGAGCCGCGCAGCACGGCGTCGGGATTGACGACATTGACGCGGATGCCTTTCGGCGCGCCTTCCAATGCCAGGCAGCGCGCCAGTTGCAGTTCCGCCGCCTTGGCCGAGGAATAGGCCGAGGTATTGGCCGAGGCGGCGATGGCGTTCTTGGACGCCACGAAAACGATCGAACCGCCGCGGCTCATCGTCTTGAAGGCTTCGCGCGCCGTCAGGAAATAGCCCTCCGACAGCACGCGGAAATTGGCCTGCCACATGTCGAGCGAGGTCTCGACGATCGGTGCCGCCGAAGCGATACCGGCATTGGCGACGACGATGTCGACGCCCCCGAAGGCACGAACGCAGGCGTCGAACGAGCGCACCACGCCCTCTTCCACGGTGACATCGATCACATTGGCGCGGATCAGGTCGGCGCGGAAACGCCCTTTCAGATCGGCTTCGACCTCGGCCAGCCGGCCGGCGTCGATATCGGTCAGCATGACGCAGCCGTCGCGCATCAGGATCTGCTCGGCGACGGCGCGGCCGATACCGCCGGCAGCGCCGGTAATATAAGCGACCTGGCCGGCGAACGGCTTCGGCGCCGGCATGCGGCGCAGCTTGGCCTCTTCCAGCGCCCAGTATTCGATGTCGAAGGCGTCCTGTTCAGGCAGCGGCTTGTAGTCGCCCAAAGCCTTGGCGCCGCGCACCACCATCATGGCGTTCCCGGCATATTCGCCGGCGATGCGAGCTGATGTGCGGTCCGGCGCGAAGGCCAGGACGCCGACGCCGCGGATCATGGCGATCACCGGGTCGGGATCGCGCAGGGCCGGTGAACCATCATGGCGACAACGCTCATAATAGGCGCTGTAGCGGGCGCGGTAGGCGTCGATCATCGAGGCGACATAGTCTTTCGCCGCCTCGCCCAGCAGCGGTTCGGCATCGAGGATCATCGGCCACGGCTTGACGCGCAGGAAATGATCGGGACAGGCCGTGCCGCGCGCTGCTTCGCTCATCATTTCCGCATTGGCGGTGAAGGCGCGGACCGCGTCATCGTCGAGCGCTTCGCAGACCACCGGCCGGCGTTGGCTCAGGGCCGGGCGCAGGGCGCGGATGGCCGCCATAAGCGCCGCCTCATTGCGCTTCGGCGCCGGCAACGGCGCGGTATGGGCGTTGATGGCGTCGCAAGCCCGTCCGATCAGCTCGATCGACGTATCATAGCAATCGTGCGCCGTGGCGCCCCAACTGAACAGGCCGTGGCCTTCCAGAACCAGGCCGCGCCACTGCGGATTGGCACGCACGGCTTCGCCGATACGCAGGCCGAGGTCGAAGCCCGGGCGTTGCCACGGCAGCCAGCCGACTTCGCCGCTGAAAATCTGCTCGGTCAGGCTGCGCGAGTCGTGGGTTGCCGCGATGGCGACGACGGCGTCGGGGTGCAGGTGATCGACGTGGCGATAGGGGATGAAGGCGTGCAGCGGGGTGTCGATACTGGCCGGACGCGGATTGAGACCGAAGGCGCAATGCGGCAGGAAGCCGACCATTTCGTCCTCGAAGGCCAGACCGCGATAAAGACGCTCCAGGCCACGTACGCGATCGAGATAGAGCGAGGCGAAACCGTCCATCTTCATCGAGCCAAGATCGCCGCCCGAGCCCTTGACCCACAACACCTCGACAGCTTCGCCGGTCAGAGGATCACGGTCATTCAGCTTGGCCGAGGTATTGCCGCCGCCGAAATTGGTCACCGACAGATCGGCGCCCAAAAGGTTCGAGCGATAGAGCAACAGGCCGGCCTCATCGAGGGTGCGGGCGTAGGTCTCGTCCCAGCGATTGCGCGGCCGCACGAAAGGCGCACCGGGCTTTGCAGGCTTATCCTTAAGGGCCGAATCCTTAAGGGCCGAAGGGGCATGAGCCGCGGCGCCGACCTGTGATGTATCGGTGCCTGGTGACAAGCTCATTGAATGCTCCCCGAACCTATTATATGGTGCTTTTAAAAATATGACAAATAACTGTCACCTGCTTGAAAACGACGATAGCTCCACAATCGAAAGTTTTCAATCAGTTTCAGTCAATATTCGTCGTGAACTTGGTGAAACAGGGATCGAACGCGTGCACAGAACCCACCACTTGCGGGATGTGAACAGGCCGGCCAATACCCATGGGCCGTGCGCCGCCATTTTCGATGTCGGCCGCAGCTTCGCCAAGCTGAGCATCGTCACGGCGTGCGGCGACGTGCTGTCGGAAGCGCGCGTCGGCATTCCGGCGCAACATACGGGCGTCTATGGCGCGCTTGATACCGATACTCTGTTCAATTGGCTGCTGGCCCAGCTTAAGGCCGTGGCCGCCCTACACCCGATCGACCGCATCATTCCTGTGGCGCATGGCGCCGCGTGCGCTTTCATCGATGCCGACGGCCATTTGGTGCAACCGATCCAGGACTATGACAGCCCGATCCCGAATACGGTTGCCGCCGATTATGCCCGCCGCCGCCCGGGCTTCGACGAGACCCTGTCACCGCCCCTGCCCAAGGGCCTCAATCTCGGCGCCCAGATTTTCTGGCACGCCCGTCGCGATCCGGAGATGTTCGCCCGGGTCAAAACCATCGTCCCCTATGCGCAATACTGGGCGTGGCGGTTGAGCGGTGAGTTGGCCAGCGAAATCACTTCCCTCGGCTGCCACAGCGACCTGTGGTCGCCGACACGCGGTGATTTCTCGTCCCTGGCCCACGACGAGGGCTGGGCCCGCCGGTTCGCGCCGCTGCGCCAGGCCTGGGACACGCTCGGCACGCTGCGGCCGGAGATCGCGCTGGCGACCGGCCTCGACGGTGTCCGCGTCTTGTGCGGCGTACACGATACCAATGCGGCGCTATCGGCGTCGCTGCATCATTGGAACGATCAGGGCAATGACGGCAACGACTGGGCGCTGCTGTCGACCGGGACGTGGTTCATCGCCATGGCGCCCGGCGCTTCGCTCAATCACCTCAAAGCCGAGCGCGATTGTCTCGGCGCCGTCGACATCTATGGCCGCCCGGTACCCTGCGCCCGCTTCATGGGCGGCCGCGCCTATCAGATCATCACCCGCGGCCGCGGCGGCGCGGTGCCGATCGACGCGGCTACGCTACGCACCGTAATGCAGGATTCGGCGCTGGCCCTGCCGAGCTTCCTCGACGCCGGCGGCCCCTATCCCGGCCACCGCGGCGAAATCCGCGACCTGGCCCACGACAACAGCCAAACCCGCGCCGCGCTTGGCATGCTGTATCAAGCTCTGGTCAGCCACACCTGCCTCAACCTGATCCAAAGCGGCCGGCCGTTGCTGATCGAAGGCATGGCGGCGCGCAACCCGACGCTCTGCGGCCTGATCGCCGCGCTGCACGAAGCCCCCGTATACGTCAATGCCGAGGTCAGTGGCGTCACCCTGGGCGCGACAGCGCTCGCCTTCCACGGCGAAGCGCCGGCGCCGAAGCTTAATTACAGCCGCGCCGAACCCCTGCTGACGGCGGAAGTCCAGGCCTATGGCCGGCTGTGGACCGCCGCTGTCGACGCCCACGCGGCGTAATTTTCCCGTCACGCGCGCCATCAGACGCTCAACATCTCTCAAAACGTGAATGTGAGCGTTAACATAACGCGCATCTCGACAAGGCCAAAATTCCACATTATAAGATTCGATCAAGAACAATCACGCGCACGCGACGGACGTGCGCGAATCGTACCGTTGAAGTGTTGAGGTCGGCCACCGCACGCGGCGACCCCAGAAAACAGATTGAGAAAATACCAGGGGAATATCGCGGCCATGCATCTTCAGGACCGTTGGAAACTGATCATCGACGAGCTCAGCAGCGAGCGCGTCACCTCGGTCGATGAACTGACCGAGCGGCTGGGCGTCTCGCCGGCCACCATCCGCCGCGATCTCAACGAACTGCACGAACTCGGCCACCTGCTGCGCGTCCGGGGCGGCGCCATGCGCGTCGAGGGCAAGCTGTACAACGGTCGGGGCAATGGCGAAGAGCGTCGCGGCGACAGCCTGCGCGGCCAGGCGCCGTTCATGGACAGCGTGATTACCAATTCCGCCGCCAAGCGAGCGATCGCGCGCATGGCGCTCGACTATATTACGCCCGGCCTGTCGATGATCATCGACGGCGGCACGACGACCTTCATGATGGCGTCGATGATGGAGGACGAGGCCTATCATGTGCTGACGACCTCGATCCCGATCCTGCAGTGCCTGCTTGAGCGGTCGCGCGTCAAGGTGACCCTGCCGGGCGGCGAACTCTTCCGCGAGCAGAAGATCATCCTCAACCCGTACGAGGACGGCATCCTGCAGCATTTCGCCGCGGCGCGCATGTTCATCGGCTGCCAGGCGATCACCAAGAATGGCCTGATGCAGACCGATACCCTGCTGGTCCAGTCGGAACGCCGCCTGATGGAACGCGCGGGCGAGGTCATCGTGCTGGCCGATTCGAGCAAGATCAACGCGCCGGCCTCGCTGTCGGTATGTCCGCTGTCGCAGATCGACGTGCTGATCACCGACGAAAATATCGACCCCGCCGCCGTGCGCTGGCTGAACGCCGAGGATATCGACGTCAAGATCGCCACCATCGGCGCCGACGAGGCGGTCGCCGCGGAATGAAGAAAGCCTCCCGGTCGGGAGGCTTTCTTTTTGGGCTTGTGTTTTACGCCATGTGGAAGACCGGTTTGAGCGCCACCTGGACTGGTGAATTGTCCGGATTGGTGTCCATGATGTCGGCCATATAGGCCCACCACTTCTTCATGATCGGGTGATTGGGCAGGTCGTCGAGCGTGTGGCTGGCGGTGCGCTTCAACACACCGAACAGGACCAGCGTCTTTTCATCGAGAAAAATGGAATAGTCCGAGGCGCCGGCGGCGTGCAGCAGATCCGACAGTTCCGGCCAAATCTCGTCGTGGCGCTTCTTGTACTCGGCCTCGAAGCCCGGCTTGAGCTGCATGGTGAAGGCGATGGTTTCCATGGTGATCTCCTCTTGAACAAATTCCAAATCGCTTGCGATTTGGCAAGGGCAAGGCCCGTCGCCGCTCGTGCGGCGAGCCCGCGCGGCGCTTGAGCGCTACTTTAATGGCGTGGGTTCAGCGGCTTGGGTGTTCTTGGCGCGCATGATAGGCCAGTCGCCGGGCTCGATCGCCCAATGATGTGGATCGTCGGGATGAGCGGGCGCGCAGGCCGGCATATCGGCCGCGGGCGTGAGCTTCAATTCCGCAAAACCGGAAAGATCATGGGCGACGAAGCAGGCGATCTCGTAGGCGCCATAGGCATTGTGATGGGTCTTTTCCTTGCCGCCATTGGCAAAGGCCATAGAGGCATCGGCGCCCAATGTTTCATAGAGTGTCGTCGTTTCCGCCGTCAGATCGATCAACGGCACGTTCAGCCGTTTGGCGACGTCGCGCACGGCGGCATCATAGCCGGCGTGGCTGTTCTGCATCTTGCCGTCCTTGAGCGTCAGCCGCGCCACCG
>OUNJ010980128.1_pt1 | contig 18776 bp, 13 predicted proteins | sample 1755361 | NCBI WGS metagenome assembly OUNJ01 (sample SAMEA3914825, study PRJEB12502) | metagenome | biome: forest; material: soil | place: USA | collected 2012-03-12 | depth 0.1 m
GGCGGCGTCATCATGTGGCCGCTTCTGGCGCTCTCGTTCATCTCCATCGCGGTGATCGTGGAACGCACCTTTTGGTGGTCCGGCACCCAGCGCGCCCGCAATCAACCGCAGCTCAATCAGGTCTACGCCGCGCTCACCGCTGGGGACGAAGAAAGCGCACTTGAGCTCGCTCAAGCTTCTACCGATCCGCGCCTGCGGGTGATCGCGTATGGCCTCGAGCATGCCGAGATAGACATCGCGATCGCCGCAGAGGTACGCGCGGAAGATGAGCTCAAATTAGCGCGCCGCTTTATCAGCGTTTTGGATACCGTCATCACATTGGCACCTTTGCTTGGTTTGTTGGGAACTGTCACCGGCATCATGCACTCGTTCAAATTCGTCGGCGGGGACCAAGAACTCGCGGCCTCGAAGGTCAGCGGCGGCATCGGTGAAGCGCTCATCGCAACCGCCTTCGGTCTCGGGATTGCGATCACGACTTTGATTCCTTTTAACTTTCTCGGAAATCGCGCAGAGGAACTTCGGACTGAACTCGAGACGGTGGGCAAAAACCTGCGTCTGTTGATCGAAAAAGCCCGCGGACGCAAAGACCGCGCGCTCGCTGAACCTTCGCTTCGCTGAGTCATGGGCGCGCCTACAAAATCATTCGGCGGGCGAAAAAAAGCCCGCATCGAAATCATTCCGCTGATCGACATCATGTTCTTCCTGCTGGCCGCATTCATGCTGGTGAGCCTGAACCTGGCGACCGCCAAGAGCGTGAAGGTCAATCTGCCCATCGCGCAAACCGGCGATCCGGAGAACAAACCGAACACCGCCGCGATCTCGATCGCTTCCACCGGGGGAATTTTTCTCGATAAACAGCCGATCGGACGGAATGAGCTAACGGCTGAGTTGCGCCGCCGTTTAGCTCTCCAGCCGACGCTGCGCGTGATCATCGCGGGTGACACCGACACGCGTCACGGCACCACCATTGCGGTGCTTGATAGCGTGCGCTCCGCCGGGATTCAGACCGTCGCCTTTTCAACCCGATTGGCCGACGCGAGGTAATATGGAATATATACTCAATCGAGTTAATCTGGTCCTGCTGGCATTAGTCGGGGGGCTTTGCATCTACCAATGGTCCGGCGAGCGCAAGGCCGATCGTGAAATCGAAGATCTTCGCCACTCGGTCCAAAAAGCAGAGGATCATATTGCCGCCCAGGATCAGTCGCTCCGCGGTGCCAACGAAGACATCGACGAGTTCAAGAAGGTCATTGCCGAATCGAAACTGAAGTCTGACGCCGATGATGTGGCCTTGCGCGAAAAGAAGGCGCAGGTCTTCACGCTCGAACAACAAGCAAAGCGCGCCATCTCCGACGCCGACCTCTCCGCCAAAACCATCGCCGCATATAAACTCGGGATCAACGACCGCGACGCCAATATAAAGATTCTCTTGGAGCAGCGGCAAAAGCTAATCGATGCAAATCAAGACGCTGCCCAAAAAGCGAATCAAGCGATCACTGCATATAACGAACTAGCGAACAAGTACGGCACCCTCGTCGCTCAATATAACGACCTCGGTAAACGTTATAAAGCACTGACCGCTCCGCCTTCGAAGGACCAAGCAGCGAAGCCCGGAGCCTAGCCTTTAAAGCGCGCGCTCTATCGCCCCCCCCGCTCTCTATAGGGCGGCGCTCTTCGCGTGTCTTCAATCGCCTTAATCCTTTTTTTATCGTCACCCACTTTTCCGGAGTTTCCCCAAAAGATCCGCTTCCCCTAACAACTCCAACCTAATCGATTGAAAACCAAACTTCCATTCCAGCTGGTCTCAACGGCTTTCTCTGCGCTCGCCGCTCTCTCAACAGTGACGGCGACAGCACAGACCAAACCACAGGAGCCCACAGCACTGTCTGCAACCGAAGTCTCCGACCGATCTGAAAACGACTCGGCGCCATCGATCGGAGCGGCCGCCGCTTTGGTGGCGGAAGTCCCCGGCGCAGCCGTGGTCGTCGATGACTCAAAAGTTGAACGCGGCCGCGTGGGAACGCAGGCGGACGTGCTTTCTTTTCAGCCCGGCGTCTTTGCCGCTCCACCGGCTGGCAGCGGCGATGGTATCAAAATTTCCATTCGCGGTTCGGGCATTGGCCGGAGCGCAGGGAACTTCTTCCGCTCAGGAGTGCTCTTCACGTTTGACGGACTGCCCGTGACCGGTGCTGGCGGCACGCCTTACGAACTTTTCGAAACCTACGGCGTCGCCTACACCGAAGTGCTTCTCGGCGGCAACGCCTACGACTTCGGCTCGCTTCAGCTTGGCGGTGCGATCAACTACGTCACCCACACTGGGTACGACGCGCCTCAATTCGAAGTGCGTTACGATTTGGGTAGTTTCGGCTACAACAAATTTCAATTTTCCGCCGGAGCAGTGAGCGGCAAGGCAGACTATTATGTATCCGCAAGTTCCCTCCACATCGATGGCTTTCAAGAGCATGCTAAAGGCAAGGCCACCGGTTTCGCCGGCAATTTCGGGTATAAACTGACCGACTCCATCGAAACGCGCTTCTTTCTGCGTTACCGCCGCACAGAGAACGACAACCCCGGCAATATTTCACTCAACCAACTTCTGACGGATCCCAAGGTTGCGAATCCCAACAACGTCGTCGGCAATATAGATCGCACGCAGCCGGGTTCCACTTGGATCGCGAATCGCACGAATATCAAAATCGACAGCGATTCTAAACTCGAGCTCGGGTTCGTCTATCACGACGCGCCGATCGATATACAACCGTCGCCGTCGCCCGGCACAGCCGTCGACCCGCTTGCTATCACGGAGCGCAGCATCTGGACCTTTCACGACATCACCTTCGAGGGCAAGTACTCGCGCACCGACACTCTTTTCGGACTGCATTCTACGACGACACTCGGAGCTAGCTTCGACGATGAGTATGCGGCCGGGGTCAAAGTCTATGCAGACAATCCCAACGTTATCACCGGACCGCGCGCATTCCGGACCCTGTTGAAGTACGCTGACTATAATAACTCGATCGATAGTTCAGCACGATTGATCAACGAAACGGCGGTCACCGATCAATTCGCCGTGATTACCGGAGCGGGCCTCGCTTTTATTCGCCGCGCTGGCGCGGTGGACTATATTGAGCCCGGCCTTCCGCTCGCAGCACCAACCCCCGGCAACGTAGGTGCGACCATCGATCGTAAAAGCTATTACTTCGTGCCTCGTTTCGGCCTGCGCTATGATCCGAATGCTCACCTCAGCTTTTTCGGAAATATCACGCGATCAATCGAGGCGCCAAATTCATGGCAATTGAACCACGGTTCGCCGGGAAATTATGCGTACCAAGATAATATTGTAGACCAGAAAGCAATCGCCTCGGAGATCGGCACCCGCGCCAGCTACGGAGCCTTTCTTGGTAGCTTGAGCCTCTACCATACTGCGGTCCGCGACGAGCTTCTCACCGTGCCGATTGTTCCCGGCGATCCCAGCAAAGGCAGCTACACGTTCAACGGCAGCAAGACCTACAAAAACGGGATCGAGTTCGGACTCGATACAAACCTTTGGAACTCGGCTGGTTTTCTCAAACCCGTGCCAACAGGGAAAGGGGTTCTGCCGGGCAACCGCCTCGTGCTGAGCCAATCTTTCAGCTACAACGACTTTAAATATAAGAACGATCCCACGTTCGGCAAAAACGAACTTCCGGGCGTGCCGCGCGAATACTATCAAGCGCGCCTTCAATTCGATCACGTTTCTGGTTTCTACGCAGGCATCTCGTTTCAAGACGCATCGAGCTACTACGTCGATTTCGCGAATCATCTCGAAGCACCGGCTTACACGCTTTGGGGCGCGAATCTGGGCTACGAAAATCCAAAACAGCACTGGCAGGTGTACGTCGATTTTCGAAATATCTTCGACAAGAAGTACGCCTCCTCTGCAGGACCAACCTTCGACGCCGGACCAGCTTCGACCAATCGAACCAACCCGCTCTTCCAAGCCGGCGACGGCTTCGGTGTGACCACTGGTATCACCCTGCGCTTGTAACGATATCTTCACCCGCCGGAGCATCTCTATGCATGTCCGTATCCGCTTTATCCTTACACCTGCAATCGCTGCAGCCGGTCTCGGCTTGCTGCTTAGCGGGTGCGGGCGTGCTTCTTCGGCAGTGAAGACGGCCAAGGCTTCAAATGAGGCGAGTCGGAACGAGGCTTCGCTGCACACCACCGCGGCGCGTGAAATCACCCAGGACGGTCACGTCGCGTATCCGAAACAGGACTACATACAGAGCGAAGTTGGCAAATCCGGTGGCACCCTGCGTGTTTCCACCCAAACGGATCCATCTAATCTGGATCCACACGGGGTCTCGTCCGCGTACATCCAATGGTTTGGCCGGCTTGTTTTCGACAATCTCGTCTATCTCGACACCAACGGCGTGGCTCAACCCTGGCTGGCGAAATCTTGGGACATTTCCGCCGACCAAAAAACATACACCTTTCACCTCCGCAACGATGTCACCTTCAGCGACGGGTCACGTTTCGATGCGGAAGCGGTGCGGCTCAATCTCGAACACATGCGCGATCCCGCAACGCGCTCGCAGCTCGCCGGCCGCTACATCGCCCCGTACGTGGACGGTCGCGTAGTCGATGGCTTCACGTTCGAAGCTCACCTCAAACAGCCCTACACGCCGTTTCTCAACGTGCTCGCGCAAAGCTGGCTTGCGATGATTTCGCCGAAACAAATTCGGGAAAATCCACACTCGATTTTGACGAACCCAATCGGCTCAGGTCCTTACCTCATTGAGAGCTATCTTCGTCAACAAGGCATCCGTTTCGTCCGCCGCAACGATTATCACTGGTCTCCAGGCGTAATTCATCACGAGGGACCGGCTTACATCGAACGTATCGAAGTGGATGTCGTGCCCGAACCGCTGATTCGCTACACCAGCCTCGCTTCGGCTCAATACGATTTCACGTTCGAAGTTCCCGCGCCGAATGCGGCGGCCATTCGCAGCGACAGCGAACTCGTGCTTGATCGGCGCATTCGCCAAGGAATCCCGTCACGGGCGCTCGCCTTTAATCTCGACCGCGAACCGTTCACAGACGTGCGCGTGCGGCGAGCCCTCGCTCTCGCAATCGATCGCGAAGGTCTCGCTCAAATCGTCGGCTTCGGCGAATATCAACCCAAGGCCGATTTCCTCGCCGCGACCACGCGGTTCTACGACCCGTCATTCCGCAACGTTCTGCGTTACAATCCGGCCGAGGCCAATCGCCTGCTCGATGAAGCCGGCTGGAGCAAGCGCGATGCCGACGGAATTCGCACCAAAAATGGCCAGCGGCTCGGCTCCGAATTTCTAACCACGGAAGTCTACACGCCAAGTCCCCTCATCGTCGCGATCCAATCGGATTTCCGCAAAGTCGGTTTCGATCTGCACATCGTGCAGATGCCGCTGACCCAGCTCACTGATCGACGTAACCAGGGCCAATATCAATCGGTGGCCGCGGGCGTCTGGCACACCAATACCCCAGACGCGCTTTACGTCATCCATCATAGCGATGAAATCACCACGCCAGCGCGCGTTGGGCAAAATACCTCGCACCTTCGCGACGCCGTCTTTGACGACTTGGTGTTTCGGGCGCGCCAAACAAGCGACCCAGTCGTCCTGCAAGATCTCTACTCGAAAGCCCAGAAACGTCTCACCGAGGTCGTTCCTGCTGTTCCGATCTACGAAAATTATAGCTTCGTCGCGTATCGCAAACGCTTGCACGGCGTGCTCTTCGACACTTCGCACAACACGCCGGTTTTCATCGCGGCCTGGTTAAGCGATTCGGACAAATGAGCTTCGCCCCGCTCACTCGTATTCGCTTTCTGGTGACGTTGGCGCCGTCAATAGGATTAGCCATTGGTCTAATTCTGAGTGGCTGCAAGCCATCCTCCGCGGCCGCGCGCGAGCGGATTCTCGATCGATCGGCTACCTCCTCCGCCGCGGCGCCGGCCGACGCCGCCCAAGTATTCTCGTATTCAGCAACCGACTACCAGGAGATCAATCCCGGTCGCGATGGCGGAACGCTGCGCGTTTCCACACCGGTGGACAACGGCACGCTCGATCTGAATTTGCTCGCTGACACGTCCACGAAATGGATGGGGCGGCTCCTCTTCGACAATCTTGTTTACCTCGATAACGAGGGAAACATCACCCCCTGGCTCGCCACGTCCTGGACCATCTCGCCCGATGGGAAAACCTACATTTTTAAGCTGCGAGACGGCGTCAGCTTCAGCGACGGAACACGCTTCGACGCCGAGTCGGTGCGAGTCAATCTCGAGCGTATTCGTGATCCCCATACAAAAGCACGCATGACCACGGCCTACATCGCGCCGTATGTCGATGGCCGCGTAATTGATCGGCTGACCTTTCAAGCCAATCTCCGCGAGCCCTACTCGGCGTTCCTCAACGTGCTCGCGCAATCTTGGTTTGGCCTCGTCTCGCCCAAACAAATTCGCGAGACCCCACAGACCATCGCAGAACATCCCATCGGTACAGGGCCGTTCGTTGTCGAGAGCTACGTTCGCCAGCAAGGCCTCGTTTTTCTCAAGCGCCGTGACTACGCATGGCCTCCGCCCTTTATGCATCGCCGCGCGGGTCCGGCGTACCTCGATCGCATCGAAGTCGATTTCGTGCCCGAAGTGCTGCTGCGTTATTCCGGCCTGACTTCTGGGCAGCACGACTTCACGACCGACGCACCTCCGCAAAACGCGAGCGCACTGCGCGCGGACTCACGCTTTGCGATTTCGAGCCGAGTGAACCTGGGCAACCCAGTGCGCAACCCGACGTTTAACGTCACCAAACCTCCGTTCGACGATGTGCGCGTTCGACTTGCGGTGGCCCACGCAATCGATCGCGAGGGCATCGCTCAACTCGTCGGGTTCGGCGAGTACCGCGCGAAAACCGATTTTCTCTCCGCCAACACGCGCTACTACGATCCGGCGTATCGCGACGTGCTTCGTTACGATCTCGTCGCTGCCAATCGCCTCCTCAATGAGGCCGGCTGGACGGGGCGCGACGCCGCGGGTTTCCGGACGAAAAACGGCCAACGACTTTGGGCGGAATATCTCACCACCGAATCCGCCAGTATGCCGACAGCCGCAGCCGTCGCGATTCAATCTGATCTGAAAAAAATCGGTTTTGAATTGCACGTGGTTCAATTGCCGACGGGACAAATCGCAGAACGTCGCGCCGCTAATGAATACCAACTAGTCAGCAGCGGCTATTGGCACACAAACACGCCTGACGGTCTTTTCATCGTCTATGATGGCGAACAGGTCTCTCCGCGTTACACCGGCCAAAATGTAGCCCGGCTCCAAGATCCGCAGCTCGATGATCTGCTGCTTCGTGCTCGGCACACGACCGATCCGATACTTTTGCGCAACCTCTATTCTCAAGCCCAGCGGCGTCTGACTGAGTTAGCCCCCGCGGTTCCACTTTACGAAAATCACACGATCATAGCGTACCGTCGCTACGTCCACGGAGTCGTATACGACACCTCGCATAACACCGCGTTCTTCGCGTGTGTATGGCTCGCGGAGGACGAACGCTCATGAAACGGCTCATTTACCGCATTCTTTGGCGGCTCCTCGCCGGCATAGGTGTTCTCTGGGGCGCCGCCACGCTCACGTTCGTTACGATTAATCTCACCGGCGGCGATACCGCGATCGCTATCTTGGGCGGAGCGGAAGCGGTGCCGACACCGGCGGTGATCGCTCATGTTCGCGAGGAATATCATCTCGATAAACCGCTTTACGAGCAGTACACGTTCTACGTCGCAAAACTTTTTCGCGGGGATCTGGGCGACTCGTATCGGCTCCGCATTCCGGTCACCCAAGCGATCGGTCAGCAGCTGGAAGCGACGCTCACTCTCGCCGTCTGGGCCGGCAGTGTTACCATCCTAGTCTCACTCGCCATCGCTATCCTCACCGCTGGCCGTGCGAGCTGGGCTCGAAGTATTTCGTCGAGTACTGAGCTGATCGTCACATCGATGCCGCATTTTGTTGGCGGCATCGTGCTGCTGCTGGTATTTTCTTTTCAACTACACTGGCTGCCCGCCTCTGGGCAAAACGGTTGGAAATCGCTCGTTCTTCCAACGATCACCCTGGCCTTACCGATGATCGGAATGTTGACGCAGGTGCTTCGGAACGAACTCGATGAAACCTTGGAGCAGCCTTTCATCGTCACCGCGCGCGCTCGTGGGTTGTCGGAGGCCGGTGTTCGTCTCGGCCATGCGCTGCGGCACGCGTTGATTCCCGTTACCACCTTAGCAGGCACATTTATCGGTTTTCTCCTCGGCGGCGCAGTCATCGCGGAAACACTTTTTGCCCGACAAGGCGTGGGGCGTCTAGTTGCAGACGCCGCGCAGGGTAAGGACGTCCCGATCGTCCTCGGCGTCACCATGCTCTCCGCGGTCACCTACGTGATCGTGAACCTCATCGTCGATCTTCTCAACGGGCTCATTGATCCACGCGCGCGTCAAATGTGAAGCCAGACGCATCACCTACCAACTCAACCTACTCCGATGCCTTCTCCCTCGACGCTAGACGCTCCTCTCAATTCTGCGACGATTGCTTCTTCGGCAGTGACCGACGAAACGTTGCGCGCCCCAGCCGACGCTGTCGCTGAAAAAACAGAGCCCGCCGTGGCTCCACGCGAGGCCGCGCCGAAAGCGCACATCAGCGCCGAGGAAGCGCCAACCTGGGAAGAACTCGCCCAACGCTTTCGTCCGATTTTCGCTCTGATCGCCGAGGGCGCCGTCGAGCGCGAGCAGACACGCACGCTCGCGTATGAGCCCGTCGCGTGGCTGCGCGAAGCCGGTTTTGGGGCGGTCCGCATTCCGAAAGCATACGGTGGGCTCGGGGCCACATTACCTCAACTCTTCCGCCTTTTGTTCGAACTCGGCGAAGCCGATTCAAATATTTCTCACCTTTTCCGTGGGCATTTCGCCTTTCTTGAAGCGCGTCTCAACATTCCGGATACAGCTACTCACGAGCGCTGGTTTCCGCAGATCGCCAAAGGCAAGATCCTCGGGTACGCCATGGCCGAACGTACCGCGCATACCGGCGGCGATGCCAAGCTGCTTCGCGAAGACGGTGTCTACTATGTCGATGGAACGAAGTATTACAGCACTGGGACGATCTACGCCGATTGGATCATCGTCACGTTAACTGAAGGCGATGAGCGCGTGAGCGTGGCGGTTCCGACCGACGCCAAAGGTGTCACGCGCATCGACGATTGGGATGGTTTTGGTCAGCGCCTCACGGGGAGCGGCACGACCAAATTCGACCGGGTGAGAATCGACGAAGACCAGATTATCCGTCGCTTTGAGCCGAACGACTTTAGTCACAACTACCAGAAAAGTTTTCTTCAACTCGTTTTGCTGGCGAGCGTGGCCGGCGTCGGCCGGGCCGTCGTGCGCGATGGAGTCGAGTTCGTGAAACCTCGCAGTCGCGCGTTCGGCATTCCAGGCAAATCAAATCCGAAAGGTGATCCACTCGTGCAACGCGTACTCGGAAAAGTTTCCAGCCTCGCTTTCTCCGCTGAGACTATCGTCCTCGGAATCGCCCAACATCTGGAGGATCTTTACCAGAGCGCTCAACGCGGCACGGCCACCGAAACGGACTACGTAGCAACAGAAATCAAAGCTTACCAAGCGCAGCAGATCGTGCTGCCGCAAATCCTTGAGGCGTCCACCCTCGTTTTCGAAGTCGGCGGAGCCTCCGCCACCAGCGAAACGCGCCGGCTCGACCGCCACTGGCGCAACGCCCGCACGGCCGCTTCACATAATCCCGCGATCCACCGCGAAGCTGCAATCGGCGACTATCTATTGAACGGCACCGTTCCTGACCGAGCGTGGCGCGAGGCCTTCGAGAAACGTCAAGGTGCCAAAAGCGCCTCCGCTCACGGGACCGCTTCAGCAGCGATCGATGAAGGGCCGAGCACCTTTGCTCAAGAAACTGTCACGCCCATCCAGCGCTGAGTTCGTATTCGCATTTCCACTACTCGACCCATGAGCACGTCACCCCGCGGACAAATGAGCATCGGCATGAATATCCTCGGCCTCGGGGGACACAGTGCCGCTTGGCGCATTGGCGAGGCGCCCTGGAGTGCGCTGCAGGACGTGAAGTATTTTCAAAACATCGCGCGTATTTCCGAACGAGGAGCCCTCGACGCGATCTTTCTCGCCGATGGCCCCGCGCTCGCACAAAGCGTGGCGCGCCAACCCGCAGGCCGTCTCGAGCCCACGGTTCTGCTCACTGCGGTGGCGCTCGCGACCGAACGTATTGGCGTGATCGCTACAGCCTCCACCACCTACAACAGTCCCTTTAATCTCGCCCGCCGCCTTGGTTCGATGGACTTCATCTGTGACGGGCGCGCGGCGTGGAACATCGTGACCAACGCGGGCGATGCCGCCGCGCAAAATTTCGGTCTCGGTGGCGCTCCGCTTCACGTCGACCGTTACGAACGCGCGGCCGAGTTTGTCGAGATCGCGATCAAGCTTTGGGACAGCTGGGAAGACGATGCGATCATCGGCGACCACGTGACGGGTCGCTATGCGCACGAGGAAAAAGTTCACGAGATCAACCACGTCGGAAAACATTTTTCCGTCAAAGGCCCGCTCAACTTGCCCCGCTCGCCGCAAGGCCGACCAGTGCTGGTGCAGGCAGGCGGTTCCGAAGGAGGCAAAGCGCTCGGCTCTCGCTACGCCGACGCGATCTTCTGCACGCAAACCACCCTCGAGGACGGCATCGCTTTCTATAGCGAAATGAAAGCCCGGGCCCGCGCATGGGGCCGCAATCCAGATCATCTGAAGATCATGCCGGGTCTTTCAACTGTCGTCGGCAGCACCGAGGCAGAAGCACACCGCCGCTGCGATCAACTCGATGAGTACCAAGGTCCGGATGGCGCTCTCTCGCAGGTCGCGCAACGCATCGGCATTCCCATCAAGGAACTCGATCTCGACGCGCCACTGCCATGGGAACGCCTCGGCGATCTCACGCCTCCGGAAAAAGGATCGCACGGTTTTTTCGAAGCCCAAATCAAACTCGCGAAACGCGAAAACCTCACTGTCCGCCAACTTTCGAAACGGATTCGTAGTGGTCATCGCCTTGTCGTAGGTGGACCGGAACAAATCGCGGACACGTTAACCGAGTGGTTCCTCGCGGGTGCAGCCGACGGTTTCAACCTGATGCCCGACTGCTTCCCTTCGGGCGCCGAAATCTTCGTCGACCACGTCGTGCCGATCCTACGAAAACGCGGCGTATTCCGCCACGAATACACCGGTAAAACGCTCCGCGATCATCTCGGTCTCCCGCGGCCCGAAAGCCAGTACGCCAATTCTCAAAAACAAAACGTCGTTCTCTAATTAACATGCCTTCCATTCTTCTTCTTTCCGGCAGTCCTGCCCCTACTTCTCGTTCGCACGCGCTCCTCGAATACGCACGGCGACATTTTATCGACGCAGGTCTGAAAGCCGACCTACTCGGCCTGCGCGATTTCCCCGCGGAAGATTTACTCTTCGCGAAATACGACAGTCCCGCGTTTGAAAACTTAAAGTATCTCCTCGCCGATGCAGCCGCCGTCGTCGTGGCCACTCCTGTATATAAAGCAGCTTATAGCGGCGGACTGAAAACAATCCTCGATGTCCTTCCGCAAACCGGGTTGCGCGACAAAACGGTGTTGCCCCTCGCGACCGGCGGGACGCCTGCGCATCAACTTTCGATTGATTACGCACTCAAACCGGTGCTGTCCGCACTGGGCGCGACCGATCTTCTTCAAGGCGTCTACATCGTCGACAAACAGCTTAAAGTCGCCGCCGACGGTAGCCTGGAGTTCATCGATACCGAACTTCGCGACCGCTTTCACCAAGCGGTCGCTCACCTCACCGGCCTCGTCGCCGCGCCGTCGCCCGCACTTTAAGTCGTCCTACGTCCGCCACGCCTCATCCAATCCGGTCCTGCGCTAAACCGCCGTCGTAATGTCGAACGCCGCCTCCTCGTCCCTTGCACCAGAAACATTGGTTGCAAGCACCGCCCTGATCGGATCCGTCCGCGAACACGTTTTTCTGCGGGAAGATCACGTTTGTATCCACTCAGCGGATGCAGCGGGCCCAAATGAAAAATCGTCGTCGGAGCCTGATGTACGCGGTCGGACTCACCGCGCTTTCACAGCGACGTTTACCTTGATCCGGACTCGACCGGGCGCCGTCCTCTCGGCGCTGTTTCTCTCATTTCTTCTGATCGCCGCGATTCAACCGGAGTGGCTTACCGCTTACGATCCCCTCGGAGCAAATGCTCGCGAAGCATTCCGAGCGCCGAATGACTTGCATTGGTTCGGGACCGACGAAAACGGCCGCGACGTGCTCGCTCGAATCATCTACGGCGTGCGTCCGTCGATTCTCATTGGTCTGGCGGCAACCGCACTCGGCGTCACTATTGGTGCAACCGTTGGCCTAACCGCTGGCCTGAGCCACAAGGCTGTGGATTTTTCGCTCATGCGCGTAATCGACATGCTCATGTCCTTGCCCGTTTTGCTTCTCGCTCTCGTCATCATCACGTTCTGGGGACAAGGCACGTTCAACGCGATCATCGCAATCAGTCTCGCGAGCGTGCCACGCTACGCGAGAATTGTGAGAGCGCAGGTCCACACGGTTCGGCAGGCAGGATATGTAGAAGCGGCGACGACGCTTGGGCTTCATCGTTTCACGATCATTATTCGCCACATTTTGCCCAATGCGATTAAACCGGTCCTGATTCTCGCGGTCATCGGCATCGGCGAAAAAATCGCTTTTGGCGCCGCGCTTAGTTTTCTCGGTCTGGGCGCACCACCGCCGGCCCCGGAATGGGGATCGATGTTGTCCGTCGGAAGAAATTTTTTGGCCAACGCACCTTGGCTCACGGCCGTGCCGGGACTGGTGATCACGCTGACCGTGCTCTCCGCCGCTACGCTCGGACGCGAACTGCTGCGACACAGTGAGGGGAAAGTCACCCCATGAGCGATGCCTTTACGACTATCGATGCAGAAGCAGCGGAAGTCGCACGACTGACCGCGCTACTGCCGAAACCGAGACGTGCGCCGCGTCCGATCGGACTCCCGTTAGTTGACGTTCGCAATCTCCAGGTCCGTTTCGGTGAGCACGGCACGCCCGTTATTCGAGGAATCAATCTGGCGCTGCACCGTGGGGAATGTCTCGCACTGGTCGGAGAATCCGGCTCCGGCAAAAGTGTCACCGCACGTACCCTGGTTGGCCTGGCGGGCGTCGGTGCGAGGATTAGCGCAGATACCCTTACGTTTGCTGATCACGATCTGCGCGCCTTAAATGAACGTCGCTGGCGCGAACTGCGCGGCAGCCGCATCGGATTTGTCATGCAGGATGCGCTGGGCTCGCTCGATCCACTGCGAACCGTGGGTGCAGAAATCGCCGAATCGCTGCGGTTGCACACCGCACTCAAGCGCGATCAACGCGCCACGAAAGTGATCGATCTGCTCCGCTCCGTCGGCGTATCCGAACCAGAAATACGAGCTCAACAATATCCACATCAGCTCTCCGGCGGCATGCGCCAGCGCGCGCTGATCGCATCGGCGATCGCTTGCGGTCCAGAATTGCTGATCGCAGACGAGCCGACCACCGCGCTCGACGCAGCCGTGCAAATGCAGGTGCTCGATCTGCTCGAATCGCTCCGTACGACGCAAAACGCGATGATCGTCGTCAGCCACGACTTCGCGGTTGTTTCACATTTAGCCGACAGCGTCGCAGTCATGCACCGCGGCGTGATTGTGGAACAAGGGCCAATCGAAGCCGTTCTTCGAAACCCTCAACATCCTTATACGCGCTCATTGCTCGACGCCGTGAAATCAGTCCACGTCCGAGGTTTCGGAAAACCTGGTCGTAGTGCTCACTCAACTACGAAAAGCGCACCGGCGCCATCCCCCCCCGTGTTGAGCGCGGATGGAATGACCAAAGCATTTAACGGCCCCGACGGGAAGAAGCGCACTGCCGTGTCGAATGTTTCTTTTGATCTCCACGCCGGTGAAACCATCGGCATCGTCGGCGAATCCGGGTCGGGCAAAACGACGACGATTCGCATTATCCTCGGATTGGAGAAAGCCGATGCTGGCATCGTGCGCATCAAAGGTCGCGATTGGCAGACGCTTTCGCACGACGAACAACGCCGCACTCGCCGGCGCATGCAGGTCGTTTTCCAAGATCCACTCGGTTCGTTCGACCCACGCTACACGGTTGAACGCGTCCTGAAGGAAGCTATCCAGGTGGCGCAACTCGCGGTTAATGAAAATACGCCCACCGCGAATAGCTCGCACCAGCGCGCGCTTGAGTTACTCGAATTGGTGCGGCTTGACCCCAGCGTGCTGCCGCGCCGCCCGGTCGAAATGTCCGGTGGACAACGCCAGCGGCTTGCCATCGCCCGTGCGCTTGCAGCACGTCCCGAAATATTGGTCTGCGACGAACCGGTGTCGGCGCTCGATGTTTCCGTCCAGAAACAAATTCTCGATCTGCTCGCCGATTTGAAAACGCGGCTGCATTTAGCCTGTCTTTTCATTTCTCACGATCTCGGCGTGATCCAGCGGATCAGCGACCGCGTGCTCGTGATGAAAGACGGTGCGGTCATCGAGAGCGGAGACGTCGGGGAAATTTTCGCGAACCCGCGGCAGCCTTACACGCAGACCCTGCTCAGCGCTATCCCCTTCCCAGAATTTCTCGGCAACGCCATCGATATTTAAACGTCCCGCCCAGCATGAGCGCTCTCAAAAAACAGCTTCACGTATATCTTTTCGAGATGAATTGCGTGAGCCACATCATCCACGGGCTGTGGGTTCACCCGACGAACCATCGGCATCGTTTCAATGAGCTTTCTTATTGGACCGAACTCGCTCAACTGCTCGAACACGGGACATTCGACGGCGTCTTTCTCGCGGACGTGATCGGTACCTACGATGGATTTCGCGAGAGCGCTGATGCGGCGCTTCGCGAAGGCGTGCAGATTCCGAGCAATGACCCGCTCCTCGTGATTCCCGCGATGGCGGCGGTCACGCGCAATCTCGGTTTCGGCGCAACCTTCTCGACCACCTACGAACCACCCTTCGCTTTCGCGCGGCGCGCCAGCACGCTCGATCATCTCACCAACGGACGTTTCGCGTGGAATATTGTCACGTCCTATTTGCCGAACGCCGCACGCAATTTCGGGCTCGAGGGCGAGGTGCCTCACGACGACCGGTATGTGATCGCAGACGAGTATCTCGACGTGCTCTATAAACTTTGGGAAGGCTCGTGGGATGATGATGCGGTCATTCAGGATCGCGAACGCCGAGTCTATACTGATCCGACGAAGGTACGTTATATCAATCACGTCGGCCCGCAGTTTAAAGTCGCCGGCCCGCATCTCTGCCAGCCTTCGCGGCAGCGAACCCCCGTGCTCTATCAAGCGACTGGTTCACACGCCGGGAAGGAATTCGCCGCGCGACACGCCGAAGCGGTCTTCACCGGAGGAATGAACGCGCAAGCGGTGCGCGCCAATATTGCCGACATGCGTGCGCGCGCCATGCGTCACGGACGCAAAGCAACTGATATCAAGTTCATTTCTGGCGCGGGAATTATCACCGGTAAAACGGACGCAGACGTCGCGAAAAAGTACGAAGAATATCGCCGGCTCATCAGCGTCGAAGGGCGACTGGCGCACTCGATGTCGCGGATCGACTACACAAAATATCCGCGCGCCGAACGCCTCGCCGATATCATCGCGCGCAAAGATCCTGGCTACGATCAGATCGGACCGCGCTTCAAACCCGAACAAACGATTGGCGAAGTTCTCGATCAACTCGGCGGCATCAACTACGGGCGCTACTTTGTCGCGGGCACGCCCAACGTCGTCGCGGATGCGATTGAGAAGTGGCTCGATGAAGACGACCTCGATGGCATCAATCTCGTCCAGTATCACAGTTATGATACAGCGCGCGACTTCATCGAATACGTCGTCCCCGAACTTCGACGCCGCGGACGTTTTCGCGAAGCGTACAACCAGGGCGAAACTTTGCGGGAACGCTTTTTTGGCGCGGGGCATTCTCGTCTACCTGATTATCACTACGGCGCCCGCTACCGCGATCCGGCCAAGTTGAAGGAGCCGTTTCGACCCCTCAGCGTTCCGGCGCCAGAAACTGTCGGCGAGCTTTCGATGCACGAGCAACGCGAGCGCGGGACCTCTTCCGCCTCTCCGCAAATTCCACCGCGCACCAATCCGCCGGCGATTCCCACCGCGCCATCTGCTCGCGCTGGCGGCGCATCTCAGACCGCAGTCACCGCCGCCTAATCACTCATACCACCATATCATGAGCTCACTTCAGTTTCACTGGTTTCTCCCGACGTATGGAGATTCCCGATACATTGTCGGCGGCGGCCACGGTTTGCCCGCGGGCGTCGCCGGCGGCGCCCGCCCCGCTACATTGGACTATCTTGGACAAATTGCGCGCAGCGCAGAACAACTCGGCTACGTTGGAGCGCTCACGCCGACGGGCGCTTGGTGCGAAGACGCGTTCGTCGTCGATTCGATGCTCGCGAGCGTCACGAGTCATTTCAAATTTCTGATCGCGATCCGTCCAGGACTTATCTCGCCGACCCTCGCCGCGCAGATGGCCGCCACATTTCAGCGTTACTCCAATGGCCGTTTGTTGCTCAATGTCGTGGTTGGTGGTGAACCTCACGAACAGCGCGCCTACGCGGATTTTTCGGACAAGAACGAACGCTACGAGCGTGCCGACGAATTTTTGGAAATCGTCCGTGCGCTCTGGGAACGACCCAACGTCAACTTCAAGGGACGCTTTTATCAGGTTGAAAACGCCACCCTGCCTTCGCGTCCCGATCCACTTCCGCCTCTCTATATCGGCGGATCATCAGCCGGTGCCGGACCGGTCACAGCGAAACACATCGATGTTTACCTGACATGGGGGGAACCGACTCCGGCGGTGATCGAAAAAGTCACCCGCATCCGCGCACTCGCGGCCGCCCAAGGCCGCACGGTCCGATTCGGCATCCGTCTTCATGTGATCACACGCGACACGCCAGAAGCGGCTTGGGCGGAAGCAGAACGTCTTCTTTCAGCAATCGATCCTGAAACGATCAAATCTGTTCAGGCTGGTCTCGCACGCAGCGAGGGCGAAGGTCAGAAACGGATGCTGGCTCTGCATAAAGGTTCGAAGGCTGGTCTCGAAATTGAAGCAAATCTCTGGGCCGGATTCGGTCTGGTGCGCGGCGGCGCGGGCACCGCCCTTGTTGGAAGCCACGTCGAGATCGCGAACAAGATCAAAGCTTACGCGGCGATTGGTATCGAAGAATTCGTTCTCTCCGGTGTGCCTCATCTCGAAGAAGCATATTGGTTTGCCGAAGGCGTTTTGCCGCTTCTGCGCAAAGAGGGTCTTTGGCGTCACCCGCGCGGCGAACCGGTCGGGCTCGAAAGTACCCAAGCGGATATTCCGTTCTCGCCAGCAGCGACCCGAGCGCCGGTACGCACAGCGGTCGCAGCCAGCTGAAGTTGCCCGTTTTTAAACTAGCCCGTTACCGCCATCCGAGACCTTTTGCGGGTTAATCGGTCCGCTCCGCTTAACTTCAAAGCATGCCCTTAAATATCGAAACAGGCACCTCTCAGAACGAAAAGGCTTCGCCGGCGCTTGCGCGTGTCATCGCCTCAACGGCCGATGCGTTGAACGTCGCGCGCGAGGCCGCCGCAGCGCTAGCCCCAGAAGCCTCCGCCCGCGACCGCGAAAGGCGCAAGCCTCTCGCCGAATTGGACCTCCTGTCGTCGTTAGGATTGCTCGCGCTAACGGTTCCGCGCGAATACGGCGGCGCCGATGTTTCGGCGGAAACGCTCGCGCAGGTTTTCCAAATTCTCGCCGCCGCTGATCCCGCGGTCGCCCAGCTACCGCAAAGTCATTTTGTCTTCATCAACGCGCTCCGCGAAGATGGCACCGAAGAACAAAAGCACTTCTTTTACGGCGAACTTCTCCGCGGCGCACGTTTCGGCAACGCTCAGGCGGAACGTGGCTCATCTTCTGCGTTAGATTTAAAAACCCGATTGGTCCGCGACGCGGAGGCTCCGAACTGGTCTCGCCTCGATGGCACCAAGCACTACACCACGGGGGCTCTCTTTGCGCATTGGTTGCCCGTGGTCGCCATCGACGATCAAAGCCAGCTCGTCATCGCCTATGTGCCACGTTCAGCGAACGGGGTCGACCTGCAAGACGATTGGAACGCCCTCGGCCAGCGTTCGACCTACAGCGGCACCGCTCACTTCCGCAATGTGGCTGTGCCAGCGGCCCACGTTGTCGAGCATTGGAAACTGTTCGAGCGACCTTCGACTTTCCACGCATACGCGCAACTGCTGCACGCCGCGATCGACATCGGGATCGCACAAAATGCGCTCGAAGACACTGCCAAATCCGTTCGCGCGCGCAAACGTCCGCGATTAGGCGCGCCCGTCGCTACCGCCACGGAAGATCCACTCCTCCTTCACCGCTTCGGCCACCTTTACGCAAAATTCCACGCCGCCGAGGCGCTCACGCTTCGCGCAGCCCGCGCAATCGACGCCGCTGGTTTCCGTCCTGACATCGATCATGCTTCCATGGCTACCGTGCTCGTGGGCGAGGCGAAAGCATTTGCCGAAGAAGTTGCCGTCGAAGTCACCAGCGAACTCTTCGCCCTACTCGGCACGAGCGCTGCGGACGAATCGCTCAACCTCGACCGCC
>OUNJ010000104.1_pt1 | contig 18629 bp, 18 predicted proteins | sample 1755361 | NCBI WGS metagenome assembly OUNJ01 (sample SAMEA3914825, study PRJEB12502) | metagenome | biome: forest; material: soil | place: USA | collected 2012-03-12 | depth 0.1 m
TCGGCCTGGTCGAGGTGCTGTACGGCTATCCGCTCGACGGTGTGGTGCTGACCATCGGCTGCGACAAGACAACACCGGCCTGCCTGATGGCGGCGGCGACCGTCAATATCCCGGCCATCGCGTTGTCCGTCGGGCCGATGCTCAACGGCTGGTACAAGGGCCAAAGGACAGGATCCGGCACCATCGTGTGGAAGGCGCGCGAACTGCTGGCCGCCGGCGAGATCGACTATCAGGGCTTCATCAGGCTGGTGGCCAGTTCTGCCCCCTCGACCGGCTACTGCAACACCATGGGCACGGCGACGACGATGAACTCGCTGGCCGAGGCCCTGGGCATGCAGTTGCCTTATTCGGCCGCCATTCCGGCGCCGCACCGCGACCGCCAGGAAATGGCGTGGAAAACCGGCAAGCGCATCGTCGACATGGTGCGCGAGGACCTGAAACCGTCGGACATTCTGACCAAGGACGCCTTCGTCAACGCCATCCGCGTCAATTCGGCCATAGGCGGTTCGACCAATGCGCCGATCCACCTCAACGCCCTGGCCCGCCATATCGGTGTCGAGCTCAAGGTCGAGGACTGGCAGCTGTACGGCGAGGACGTGCCGCTGCTGGTCAACCTGATGCCGGCCGGCGAGTATCTCGGCGAGGACTATCATCATGCCGGCGGCGTGCCGGCGGTGGTGAAGCAACTGATGAACCAGGGCCTGATCAACGAAAACGCCCTGACGGTTACCGGCCAAGGCATTGGCGAGAACTGCAGAAACGCGGTGATCGAGGACGACAACGTCATCCGCCCGTTCAACAGGCCGTTAAAGGCACGCGCCGGTTTCCGCGTGTTGTCGGGCAACCTGTTCACCTCGGCGGTGATGAAGGTCTCGGTCATCTCGCCGGAGTTTCGCCAGCGCTACCTGTCGAATCCGGCCGATCCTGAAGCCTTCGAAGGCCGCGCCATCGTCTTCGACGGACCGGAAGACTATCACCACCGCATCGACGATCCGGCGCTCGACATCGACGAACACTGTATCCTGTTCATGCGCGGCGCCGGCCCCATCGGCTATCCGGGCGCGGCCGAGGTCGTCAACATGCGCTGCCCGGACTACCTGATCAAACGCGGCATCCACAGCCTGGCCTGCATCGGCGACGGCCGCCAGTCGGGTACATCGGGCTCGCCGTCGATCCTCAACGCCTCGCCCGAAGCCGCAGCCGGCGGCAACCTGGCCCTGCTGCGGACCGGCGACCGGGTGCGCGTCGACCTCAAGGCCAATACAGTCAACGTCCTGATTTCCGATGACGAACTGGCAGGACGGCGCGCCGCTCTCGACGCGCGGGGCGGCTACACATACCCGGAAAGCCAGACCCCGTGGCAAGCCATGCAACGCCGCACCGTCGGCCAGATGGACACCGGCGCTTGCCTGGAAGACGCCATCGAGTTCCAGCGTATTGCCCAGACGCGCGGCCTGCCCCGGGACAATCACTGAAGCGCCGATGTCTTGACACCGGTGTCACGCTTGACCTACAGTGGCCGATGCGTCAGATTGGTCTGACCAATAAGAAGAACGCGCGTACACAGGGACACAACCATGCCGGACTCCGCCAACGCCACAGCCGCGCCTGGACCCAGGCCCGGCAATTACCGCTGGGTCATTTGCGGCCTGTTGCTGGCGGCCATCGCCATCAACTATGTCCATCGCCAGACGATCGCCGGCCTGAAGGATCCGCTGTCGAAGGAATTCGGCTGGGACGAAAACGGCTATGCCAATGTCGTGTTCTGGTTCCAGGCCGCCTATGCCGCCGGCTACCTGGCCTGGGGGCGCATTCTTGACCGCATCGGGGCGCGTCTCGGCTACACCATCGCCTTTACCCTGTGGACGACGGCGCATATCCTGACCGGCGCGGTGACCAGCGCGTTTCAGTTTACCCTGGCGCGCGTGGCGCTGGGCCTGGGCGAATCCGGCAGCTTCCCCTCCTCGATCAAGGCGGTGACCGAGTGGTTCCCGCAGAAGGAACGCGCCTTCGCCGCCGGGGTCTTCAACGCCGGCTCCAATATCGGCGCCATCATCGCGCCGCTGATCGTGCCGATGATCGCGCTTGGCACCGTCAACATGAATTTCGGCAGCCTCGGCCTGCACATGTCCGGCCTGGGCTGGGGCTGGCGCGGCGCCTTCTTCCTGACCGGTGGCGCCAGCCTGATCTGGGCCGTCGTATGGTGGCTGGTCTATCGCCGGCCGACGGAGCATGTGCGCGTCGGCGCCGCGGAACTGACCCTGATCCAGAGCGACCCGGCCGACCATGTCGACAAGGTGCCGTGGGTCAGGCTGCTGCTGGTCAAGGAAACCTGGGTCTATGCCGGCGCCAAGTTCCTGATCGATCCGATCTGGTGGCTATACCTGTTCTGGTTGCCCGATTTCTTCAAGAAGGCCTACGGCCTCGACATCGGCTCGTTCGGCCCGCCCATCGTCGCCATCTACCTGCTGTCGGACATCGGCAGCATCACCGGCGGCTGGATGTCATCCTTCCTGATCAAGCTGGGCATCACGGTCAACATGGCGCGCAAGGCGACCCTGTTCGTCTTCGCCCTCTGCGTCCTGCCGATGCTGTTCGCGCAAGGAATCCACAATTTGTGGGAAGCCGTCGGCATCATCGGCCTGGCCGCCGCCGCCCACCAGGCCTTTTCGGCCAATGTCTACACCTTGCCGTCCGACCTGTTCCCGCGTTCGGCGGTCGGTTCCGTGATCGGCATCGGCGGTACGGCCGGAGCCATCGGCGGCATGATGATGTCGAAGTTCGTCGGCTGGATCCTGCAGGCAGCCAAGGACGCCGGCCATGAAAGCAGCGGCTACGCCGTCATCTTTTCGATCGCCGCCTTCACGTACCTGGTGGCCTTCGCCTTCGTGCACCTGATGAGCCCGAAACTGAAGCGCAACGAAACGGTCGGCCTGTAATGCAAAAACCCGCCGGTGCGAACCGACGGGTTTTTTGATTAAACCAAACGACAGCTTACATCTTGTCGATCATGTCCTTGTGCGCCTGCAGCGTCGGCAAGGTCGTGGTGGCGAAATCCTTCAGCGCCGGATCGGTGCCGTTCTTCGAATAGTTGTCGAACAGCGAAACCGCGTCGCCGTGGGCGTCCTTCTGGGCGCTGATATAGGCGTTGTCGAAGTCGTCGCCCTTGGCCTTGGTCTTGAGGTCGTCAAGCTTCGACTGATACGCGTCGTCGAGCGCGGTCGGCGCGGTGACGCCGCTCGTCTTGCCCAGCGCCGTCTTGAAATCCTTGCCGGCCTTGGTGTGGTCGTCGATCATCTTCTGGGCGAAGGCCTTGACGTCGGCGCGCGTGGCCATCTTCAGGGCCAGTTTGCTCGAATCGATCTCGAACATGTTGGCGATACCGGCCTTGGTGGCGAAATCCTGCGGCGTATCGGGCGTGACAGCGTCGGACATCATCGAACCGGCATCCGACATCATGACACCGGCGTCGGAGGCGACGCTGCTGGTCGCGTCCTCGGCCTTGGTGGTGTCGGTCTTGGAACAGGCGCTCAATCCGCCAAAAACCGAAATCAGCGCCACGCCCGACAGGGCGGCGACAAGACGGGGACCGATGGAATGGCGACGATAAACTCTGGGCATGATTGTTTCTCCCGGGGCTGGAATTAGAGTAACGCGAACGTTATCAGAGCGAACGTAAAAGGGTCGGACGGCTCTGGGCGCCGATTGCAAAATTTGGGTAAGAGCCGGATCGGCCAGCACAAAATCACGCACTGCTCTTCCCCTGACCGGCGAAGGCGCCTATATTGGTGATGTCCGGGCAACCGGACTATGGGGATAAACGCCCACGTAATAAGCGAACTGGACCCGGGTGCGATTCCCGGCGGCTCCACCATCCCTTCGAGGATTTTGCGGGGCCGATCAGCATCGACAGGCGTGTAAAGGTGAAGCTTTCCCTCAGTATGAGCCTCTGTGATCGGCTCAATTTTTAACTGCGAACGATAACTTCGCTCCGGAAATGGCTCTCGCCGCGTAAGCGGTGCGGGTGAATTCCGACCTAAACTCCTGACGATTAGCCTCGTCAGGCGGGGCCCGACAGGCGCCTGGCAACAGAAGCCTGTCACTTTCTTTCAAAAATGACGACCGCTCGGGCACAGAACTCAGTCGCCAGCATCCTGCGCATTTTTGCGTGAGCGAACACTTTTGCCGTTCCGTTTTGCCGCACAGGTGCTAAGTCTGGCCGCGACCTTACGCCGGAAGCCGCCATGTCCGACCAGATGCCCGACGATCTCATGGATTACGCCAGCCTGACCCAGAACGCCCTGCGCGGCGTCATCCGTCAGGCCATCGCGCGCGCCGCCTCGCCCCAGGGCCTGCCAGGCGAACACCATTTCTACATCACCTTTCTGACGCGCGCCCCCGGGGTGTCGATCCCACCGGATTTGCTGGCGCGCTATCCGCAGGACATCACCATCGTGCTACAGCACCAGTATCAGGACCTTCGCGTCACCGACGACTTCTTCCGCGTCACCCTGACCTTCGGCGGCGTGCCGAAAGCGCTGGTCGTGCCCTATGCCGCCGTCAGCCGTTTCCACGACCCGCATGCCCGCTTCATGCTGGAGTTCGAAACCGACGAGAGCGACCTTGACGAGGAGACCACAGGCGTGGATGCCGCGCTCGATCTCGTCATCGAACCGGCGCCCGAAGCGGCGGAAAAATCCTCCACCGTCGAGGCCGAAGCGAAGGACGAGCCCAAGATCGTGTCGCTGGACCAGTTCCGTAAAAAATAGACGGTGGATTCGTCCGCCGGGCCGTAAAAAGGCCGCGACGAACGTCCAAAGAATCGCCTAGAACTTGACCCGTGGCGTTCCCAGGATGGCTCGATATGATGCGCGGCAGGACAGGCAGATGGCGAGGTTTATGGGCGGCCGGTATCGTGCTGGCTGCATGCCTTGTCGCCGGTTCGGCCACGACCCAGACGACCGACACGCCACCGGCTTCGGCCACCGCCGAACCTGTGCCCGAACTGCATCCCTTCGTGCCGGAAAAGAAGCCTGAATCGGCTTCAGAGTCGTCGTCCGCTTCGTCGAGCAGCGAAGCGGCCGCCAAGCCGAAAAAACCGAAACCCAAACCCATTGTGGCCGCCGTCACGGCCTCGACCTCGGCATCGTCGGTCTCAACCGCAAAAACGCCCGCCACCGCCCTAGCCTATCAGCCCGCCACCCCGCCGCCAGTGGTCGCCAAACCCGCGCCACCGCCGACCTCGGCGCCGGTGGCCGCCGTCAGCCATGCGCCGGGCGCGCCCCTGTCGGCCGACGACATCGAAACCTTCACCGACAGCGTGGTGCGCACCCTGATGCAACGCGACCATGTTGTCGGCGTCACGGTTGCCATCGTGCAGGGCAATACGCCGATCCTGCTCAAAGGCTACGGCTATGACCGCCTGTCGCCGGCGCGCCGCGTCGATCCCGGCAACAGCCTGTTCCGCATCGGTTCGATCACCAAGGCCTTCACCTGGATCGTGGCGCGCCAGGAAATCGAGGCCGGCCGCATCAAGCTCGACGATCCCATCGGCAGCTATGTCCCGCCCGACGTCTACAGCGAGGACGCGCGCTATCATCCGATCACCCTGCGCACCTTGATGGACCACACGGCCGGCTATGAGGACACCAGCCTCGGCCACCTGTTCACGCTCAATTCGGCGCGCATCGTCGATCCCGACAGCTATTTCCGCCGCCACAAGCCGCGCCGCGTGCGCGAACCCGGCGAATTTAGCTCCTACTCCAACTTCGGCGCCGCCCTGGCCGCGACCGCCCTGGCTCAGACTGCCCATGCCAAGGACGTGCCAAGCCTGATGGAAGCGCGCATCTTCACGCCGCTGGGCATGGACCATACGACCTTGCGCGAGCCCTACGACAACAGCGATCCGGACATCAGCAACCTGCCGCAGCCGCTGTCGGCCACCCTGACCCAGGACCTGTCGGATGGTTATGTCTGGGACGGCGCCACCTACCAAGCCCAGCCGTTTGATCATGCCCTGCCGTTGTCGGGCGCGCTGGGTGCTTCGTCCGACGCCAAGGACATGGCGCGGCTGATGTCGCTGATGCTGAACGGCGGCCAGATCGACGGGGTGCAGCTTTATGATGCACAATCCGCCGCCGCTTTCCGCACGCCGATGCTGACCATGCCGGAAGGGTACAACGGCTGGGCGTCGGGCCTGATGATCCGCACCTCGCCGTCGGGCCACGTCACCTACGGCCACGGCGGGGCGACGCTGTGGTTTAATTCCAGCATGACCCTGGTGCCGGACATGAACCTCGGCATCTTCATCAGCACCAATACCCAGACCGGCGGTCCTTTGGCCAACAGCTTCGCCAACCTGCTGCTCGATCACCTGGATGGCGATGTCGGCCGACCGCCGCTGATGCCGACGCCGAACCAGGCCTATGCCGAGCATAAGGATTACTACAACGCCATCCGCGGCCAGTATGTGTCGACACGCCGCGCCTACGGTGGCCTGGAAGGCGCGATCACGCGGCTGGTCAACACGGTCGAGGTCAGCGTCGACCACGACGGCCGCCTGATCCTGGATACACCCGGCGGCACATCGGCCTACGTGCCGGCGTCGGCGACCGGCTTCTTCAATCCGCAGGACGCCGGCGATCCCGGTCCGGCGTCGGAAACGGGGGGGCTGCACTTCCTGTTCAATCCCGACGGCACCCACGTCACCGCCATCGAAACCGCCAGCAATACCCTGCGTTACGAGCGGGTCGGCTGGATCCACAGCCCGCAGACGGTTGGCTTCCTGACGGTGATCACAGTCATCACCTGCATCCTGGTGCTGATCTCGCTGCTGCGTGGCCGGTCGCGCAACGAGCGCCCCACCGAGGAACAGGCGCGCGCCGCCCTGGTGTCGGCGGGCCTGTCATGCCTGTGGATCATCGCCATCCTGATGTTCGCGCACTGGAAGTCGCAGCTCGACGACGATCCCGGCTCGCTGCTGACCAACTGGCCCAACGGCCAGGTCCAGCTGGCGTCATGGCTGGCGACCGTGGCGACGCTGGGGACGGCCTACCAGGTCGTGACCTACTACTTCGTTTACAATGAAAGCGGCCGCTTCAGCACGGCGGACGGCTGGGCCGAATGGCAGAAGATCGCCCATGGCCTGTTGCTGGCATGGTGGAGCTTCTACGCCGTCGTCCTTTTGTTATGGGGCGCACTGGAACCGCTAAGCTGGTAGCAAATCCATATTGAAGCCTGATGCGCGTCGGCCCAGGCTTCCGGCATGGCTGACAGCAGCGGAACTGTTACCAAGACACACCTGAGCAAGACCGAACGGCGGCAGAAGCAGCGCGACGCCAATCCGCTGCGCGCCGAAAAGATGCACACGGCACGGCTGGAGCATCCGTTGCCCCGTGTCGAAGGTGAGTTACCGCGGTTGAACATCGGCTGTTCGGGCTGGTTCTATTGGGATTGGCGAGGCCCGTTCTACCCAACCCAGATGCCGACCAATCAGTGGTTCAGCCACTATGCCGACAGTTTCGATACGGTCGAGATCAATGCTTCCTTCTATGCCTGGCCAACCGTCGCAGGCGTCAAGGCCTGGCTCAGGCCCCTGCCCGAGAACCGATCTTTTGTCTTTACGGTCAAGGCCAGCGAACTGATCACCCATATCCGCCGGTTTCAGGACTGCCGTGAGTTGATCGCCGATTTCGGCTATATCGCCGACCTGCTAGGGCCGCGCATGGGATGCCTACTGTTCCAGTCGCCGCCGAGTTTTCATTATACGCGCGACCGGCTGGACCGGATCGTGACGCAACTGGAGCCCGGCCGGCGCAATGTCGTCGAGTTCCGTCATGGCAGTTGGTGGAACGACGAGGTCTATGCCGCCTTTCGGGACACGGGCACGATCTTCTGCGCCTGCTCGGGGCCGGCCCTGCCGGACGATATGATACGGACGGCGGATGAGGTCTATGTGCGGTTTCACGGTACCGAAACCTGGTACGACCATCTTTACCCGGAAAGCGAAATGATCGAATGGGCGCGCCGGATCGCCGACAGCGGCGCGAAACGCGTATGGGCCTATTTCAACAACGACTACCACACGCATGCCATCACCAATGCGCGGCAGTTGCGGGACGCGCTGAAAGGAATGGGGTTTGGGGGTGAGGAGCGCCGGTTTGCCGAAGGGGCAAACCGGATGCAATCGTGACTGAATGTCACGATGCCGCGACGAACGCCCGGAGCCATGCGAAGGGCGACCCCACCGCCTCATCTTTTCAACGCATACACCGTTATCGTAATCTGCTCGCGCTCGCCCGGAAACCGCTCGACCAGCAATCTCGCCACCTGGGCGTCATCGTGAAAGACAAACCCCTTGATGGCGTCGAGCAAGGCCTTGGCCAGGTTGTCGAGGTCCAGCCACGGCGGGTCACCGACATGCTCCATGCGGATCTCGACCGCATGATCCCCCCATGCCGGTCGCGCGCCTTTCCACGACTTGCGAAAAAACTCGTAGACCAGCGGCTTGTAATAGCGTCCCTGGGTCGTCAGGCCGTCGATGACGATCTCGATGCCCTCCGCCGTCTCGCGTGCCCGAACCTTGCCGTGGGAAATCCACTGGTCAGTCATGGCGCTCACGGCACAAGACGCGCCGGCACATCGACATCGCAGACCGAAAAGTCGGCGCCGCGCATCTTTCGCGTCTTCGCCACGAGTTTGGCGAACTCAGCCCCCTGCGTATTCAGCACCTCGATTTTCGGCGCATCCTTCATGTCGGCCAGGATCTGCGCCTTCACCATCGTATCGGGATCGGGCGGCGGCTCGCCCTTCGGCATCCCCGCCAACACGCCCTGCCCGACCAATACGCGTCCGACCGGCGTATAGTTGCGGTCGAGGCCCGGATAGGCCTTGAGCATAAAGAAGATTTCGCTGTTGGCCGTATCCAGGTCCTGGTCGCGGCCCATGCCCATCACGCCGGAGCAATAGGTGCTCCAGGCATAGAGACTGCCGTCATCTCGCTTGGGTTTGGCGTCTTCGCTGATCGATTCATAGGGCAAGGCACCGATAAAACCTTCAGAGATACCCTGCGGATGGGCATAGACCGTGTGCGGAATGGCCGGTGTCAGGCGAAAGGTAAACTCGGGCTTCAGGTTGGGCAGCTCGGTCTTGCCGCCGTCGACATTGCCGGGATCGCCGGTCTGCACGACGAAATCCTCCGACACGCGCCAGAACTTCAGGCCGTCATAGGTGCCGCGCCGGGCCAGCAGCTTGATACGCTCGACTGCCTTTGGCGCGATTTCCGGATGCAGCTCGACATAAAGCCGGCCATGATCGCTGTCGATGACCAGGATGTTTTCCGGATCGGCTACCACCCAGTCATGATACACCGGTTTGGCTTGGGCCCCGCCCGCCAGCGCAACCGCCAGCAAGAGCCAGGCCGTCCTCATGCGCCCGTCGTCACATCCAGCCGGCCCAGCCCCCGCACGCCGACCACCACGCGCCATTCAGGTACGCCTTCGCTTGCGCGGCGCAGATTGGGGAAGCGCTGGAACACGCGCAGGATCGCCGTCTGGCCTTCGATACGCGCCAGCGGCGCACCGATGCAGATATGCGCGCCGGCGCCGAAGGCCATATGCGGATTGGGCCTGCGTCGAATGTCGAAACGCGCCGGATCGTCGAAACGCGCCGGATCGTGATTGGCCGAGATCAGGTTGACCGCCAGGGCGTCGCCGGCATGGTACGGACAGCCCGCCACCTGGCCTTCGCCCTTCGAAAACCGCGCCGTGAACGAAATCGGCGGCTCGTAGCGCAGGATTTCCTCGACCGCGCTCTGGATCAGCGACGGATCGTCCATGATCGCCTGCCGCGCGTCGTCATGCTGCAGCAGAAGCAAAATGCCGTTGCCGATCAAGTCGGCCGTCGTCAGGTGCCCGGCCACCAGCAAAGCGAACAGATTGTGCAGGATTTCGTTGTCAGTGATCGGCGCACCAGCCGCCTGGGCCGCGAACAGATCGCTGATCAAGTCGTCCCCGGGCTCGGCCCGGCGTTCGGCCATCAGGCGCTGGAATGTGCCAAGGATGCCACGCCGGCCATCCAGCGCCGCCTTCTCCTGTTCGGCCGACTTGGTCGGGTCAAAGGCCAGTTGCCCGGCCTCGGTCCATGTCTTCAGGTCGTCGAGCGTATCCTGCGGACAGCCAAGTATGGTCCCCAGCACCCGTATCGGTATCTGCGCCGCATACTCATTGACCGCATCGAAGCTTTCGCGCCCGGCTAAGCCATCGAGCAGGTCCTCGACCACGCGGGCGACCACGCCCTGCGACGCCGAGGCGCGTTTGAGGAAGGCCTCGGCAACGATGCCGCGCACACGGCTGTGGTCGGGATCTTCCAGCGTCAGCATGGAATCGTGAGCGCCAAATTCGGCCTCGACCGCCTTGTTAAGACGCAGGACGTTGGAAATGATCGGATTTTCCGGTGCCGCGTCGGCGAAATTGCGCGTTAGCTTGCGATCCAGCAAGGCCTCGCGCCCCAGCGCATAGGTGCTGATCATCAGGGCCGGAATCATGCCGTCGCGCTCGACCGGGCGTTCCTCACGCTGCGGATCGAACAAGGCGCGCGGGTTTTCCCGCAGGCGCGGATTCAGTTCCGTGTACTCGAACAGCAGGAAGCGGGGGGGCGAAGGTGACTTGCCCATTTCGTCCGGCATACAGGTTCTCCGTGCGCGCAGCGGACTGTTTCGCGGCCGCAGCACGAACCTATGCCCCGCCCTGCGGCCTGTCCATACCTATTTTGTACGGAGGCGTTCAATTTCCGTCGGACGTTTTGTTTGTGTCACGCCGCGAAATCGCTTTCGGATCATGCCTTATCGACGAAGCTGTCAATCACCTTCTTCTCGCCGGAATGCTCGAAATCAACCACCAGCTTGTTGCCGTCGACCTCGACGACGCGGCCATAGCCGAACTTGAGATGGAAAACGCGCTCACCCTCTTTCAGATTCTTGCTGGGCGGCGGCGGTGCGACGGACGGGCGGTGCGGCGTCGAAGTTCCTACGTTTTTTGGGGGCGCCAGGCGCGACATGTCGACACCGGACAGGTCGCCCGTATCCTTCTTGGTGTAGTTGGGCTGGTAGCCGGCCCGGTCCCAGCGGCTCTGCTGCGACTGCCAGCCCTGGTTGCCGTAGCCGGTCTGCGACGCCGCCTCGGCGTGTTCGATCGGGATTTCATCGACGAAGCGCGAGGGAATCTGGTTCGTCCAGCGGCCATAGACCTGGCGGTTGGCGACAAAACTGACCTTGGCCTGTTCGCGCGCACGTGTCAGGCCGACATAGGCCAGCCGCCGCTCCTCCTCCAGCGCGCGCAGGCCGCCTTCATCGAGCGAACGCTGCGACGGGAAGATGCCTTCCTCCCAGCCCGGCAGATAGACGACAGGAAACTCCAATCCCTTGGCGGCGTGCAGCGTCATCAGGCGCACCGAGTTGGAGCCGTTATCGCGTTCCAGGTCCATGACCAGGGCGACGTGCTCCAAAAAGGCCTCCAGGTTGTCGAAGGCCTGCATCGAATCGCCCAGTTCCTTGAGGTTATCGAGGCGAGTCTGGCCCGACGTCTTGTCGGCGCGCTGCATGTCGTAATAGCCGGTATCGGTCAGGACACCGTCGAGCAGGACATCGGCCTTGGCTTCGTGCGCCAGCTTTACCCAGCGGTCGTAGTCGCGCAGGAAGGCGATCAGCGGCGTTTTGGTCCGGCCCGGCAGTTCGTCGGTTTCGACCAGGTCGCGCACCGCCGTCATGACGGACACGCCGGCCAGCCGGGCCTGTTGCAGGAGCTTCTGCACCGTGGCATCGCCAACGCCGCGTTTGGGCACATTGATGATGCGCTCGAAGGCCAGGTCGTCGTCCTGCGACTGGATCAGGCGCAGATAGGCGATGGCGTCGCGGATTTCGGCGCGCTCGAAGAAACGCGGGCCGCCGACGACGATATAGGGAATCTGCAGCATGACGAAACGTTCTTCGAACGCCCGCATCTGAAAGGAGGCGCGCACCAGGATCGCCATGTCGGACCAGTTGCGGCCCTTTTTTCTGAGGCTTTCCATATCCTCGGCGACAAACTGCGCCTCGGCCGCGCCGTCCCAGATGCCCTGGACCTTGACCTTGTCCCCCCCCTCGGCCTCGGTGAACAGGGTCTTGCCCAGACGCGCGGTATTGGCGCGGATCAGGCCCGATGCCGCGCCCAGTATGTGCCGGGTCGAACGGTAGTTGCGCTCCAGCCTGACGACCCTGGCGCCCGGGAAATCGCGCTCGAACTTCAGGATGTTGTCGACCTCGGCCCCGCGCCAGCCATAGATCGACTGGTCGTCGTCACCGACACAGCAGAGGTTGCGCGACGCATTGGTCAAAAGGCGCAGCCACAGGTACTGCGCGACATTGGTATCCTGATATTCGTCGACCAGGATGTAACGGAAACGCGTGTGGTAACGCTCCAGGATGTCGGCGTTCTTCGTCAGCAGATCGAGATTATGCAGCAGTAGGTCGCCGAAATCGCAGGCGTTGAGCACGCGCAGCCGGTCCTGGTACATCTGGTACAGCTTGACGCCGCGGTTGCCGGCGAATTCGGCGCCGTCATTTTTTACCTTGTCCGGCGTCAGACCCTTGTTCTTCCACTGGTCGAGCTGCCAGGCGAACGACTTCGGCGTCCAGCGTTTCTGATCGATGTTTTCCGCCTCAAAGATCGCCTTGATCAGGCGCACCTGGTCGTCGTCGTCAAGAATGGTGAAGCTGGATTTGAGACCGACAAGGTCGGCATGACGGCGCAGGATCTGCGCCGCGATCGAATGGAAGGTGCCGAGGTTGGACAATCCTTCCGCCGACGGCCCGATCAGGCGTTCGGTCCTTTCCCGCATTTCGCGGGCGGCCTTGTTGGTGAAGGTGACGCACAGGATTTCCCACGGCCGCGCCAGGCCGGCTTGCAGGATGTGCGCGATCCGCGTGGTCAGGACCCGCGTCTTGCCGGTGCCGGCACCGGCAAGAACCAGGACCGGGCCCTCGGTGGCGCGAACGGCGGCTTCCTGTTCGGGATTGAGGCCGGTGAAAAAGCCAAGCCTGGCCTGGGCCAGTTCGCTGATCTTGGGGGCGACAGATTCCATCGGAACAATTTAGCAACCCGAAAGCGCGGTTCCAACCCCCCAAACGGTGAACGGGCGCAGAATCCACGCCCGTCACATTTCTATCCACATAGAAATATCAATGCCCGAAACCGGTGGTTGAAGTCAGGCGCCTCAGGCTTTCTTGCGACGTGCCGCGCCACCCCGGTTCTGCACATAGGCCAGGGCGGACAGGCGGCAGAAAGAGGCCAGCAGGCTTTCGCCGCGGCGGGAATCAAGTTCGGCGATCAGGGCCGCCAGGCTGATTCGACGGTCCTTCGACATGGTTTCGAGAACCGCCCAGAACTCGGGCTCAAGGGCGACCGAAGTGGCGTGGCCTGCGAGATTGACAGACCGTTTTTTTAAGCCAGGCATTGATTTTCTCCGGTTTCATGAAGGCGAACCCCCGCCGTATACGCTGTTCCAGCCAAAGCCAGGTACGCAACTGAGGTACGATTATTCATGATAACCTCTGGTATTATTTGACCCCGTACTCACAGGCCGGTGTAATCTGCGATTTTTTATTGTTGTTCGTCAACAGCTTTTGTCGCAGACACATGTACAAGCCGGTGCCCCTCGTGTTTCTCCTCGTCGTGCTTGTGGATAAGTCTCCGGCGCCGCTTGTCCTCGCCGGACAAGCCATGAATAACGCGGTTCTCTTCGGCCTTGGCTGCTTCACGTTGTTTTAACTTGGCTTTTCTGGCCTTGTTCAGGTTGACGATCTCGGACAAGTTCCGACGCCTCCACGCTTCGCCCCCAGGTTTTTACCCAACCGGTGATGCGATCACATTCACCCGCTACTCAGCACGTCCACACAGGCGCCGCAGCAAATGAGAACGCATCGCAAGTAAAAGAAACGCACTCAAAGCCTGTTCGACTATGACGCTTGCAATATAATAAATCCATGCGAGACGCCATGTAGTTACACAGGAATTTACATCTATGCTGCGACGGAATGTGATCACTGATGCTTCCAGACCCGGCGACAGGCGGTGTGAACGAAATTTAAGATGAAGTCCACCGCGCCGGCCGTATAATCGGCCTTAATATATATCACGGTTATCAAAAAAGGCGATACAGGTAAAATGCGACTTCTCCTCAACGTTCTGTGGCTGATCTTCGGCGGTTTCGTCTCGGGCTGCCTGTGGCTGTTCGGCGGCCTGATCCTAGCCTGCACCATCGTCGGCCTGCCGTGGGCCTTTTCCGCCTGGCGCATCGCCGGCTTCGTCTTCTGGCCGTTCGGCCGTCAGGTCGTCAACCGCGAAGGCTATACTGGCGAAGGCGACCTGGGTACGGGCTGCATGGGCTTCGTGCTCAACGTGATCTGGTTCATCTTCGCCGGCTGGTACATCGCGCTCAGCCACGTCATCATGGCCGTTCTGGAAGCGGTCACCATCATCGGCATTCCCTTTGCCCTCAAGGACATCCAGCTGGCCCAGCTGGCCCTGGCCCCGGTCGGCAAGATGGTGGTCGACGTACCCTGAGTTTTCGGCCACTGTGCCGCGATGACGACAATCCACCCCGCCCGGCCTCCCGAAGACAGCCTGCCCGCCGCCGCCCGCATCGCGGTTGCCGGTTGGCCGGTGCCCACAGCCGTACTCGACCTGTGGCCAGGCGGCGCGGCCCCCGGCCAGCTCGATCCCAACCTCGCCGAGACGACCGTCGAGGAAGGCACGGCGGGCCATTTCCATTACCGCGCCGTCCACGGCATAACCCGGCCGCGCCTGTGCGTCTTTCCAGCCAGGCGGCCGAACGGCGCCGGTCTGATCATCGCACCCGGCGGATCGTACCGCCGCATCGCCTTCGACATCGAGGGCTACGAGCTGGCGCGCGCTTTCAACGAACGCGGACTGACCGTCTTCGTGCTGCTATACCGCCTGCCGGCGGAAGGCTGGACGAAGGCGTCCGACGCGCCCCTGGCCGATGCCCAGCGCGCCATGCGCATCGTGCGCGCCCACGGCAGCCGCTGGCGCGTCGATCCCGCCCGCGTCGCCTTCATGGGCTTTTCCGCCGGTGGCCATGTCTGCGCCAGCCTGGCCACGCGCTTCGACGCCCAGGTTTATGATCCCGCCGACGCCGACGATGCCCTGAGCGCACGCCCGATGCTGGCGGCGCCCATCTATCCTGTGCTGTCGATGGATCCGGCCATCGCGCATATGCAGTCGCGCCAGAACCTGCTGGGCGACCATCCGACCGATGAGGACATCCGCCTGCATTCACCCGATCGCATGGTGACCCCGCAAACACCGCCCTGCTTTCTGACCCACGCCGAGGACGATCCGGCGGTACCCGTCGCCAATACGCTCGTCTTCCGCCAGGCCCTCAAGGCCGCCGGCGTGGCGGAGGAAACTCACCTCTTTCCGACCGGCGGCCACGGCTTCGGCCTGCGCAAGGTCAGGGGCACGCCGACCGAAATGTGGGCCGAGCTGTTTCTCGGCTTCGCCGCGTCCCAAGGCCTGTTCATGCGTGATTGACGACCCGTGCCTGCATCCCTGACGGTTACAATTGCTTCATGAACCTCTTTTAATTTGATTTCACGACCCCCGTGCCGCACTTTAAGGCCACAGTGTACGGAGAGATCCATGCGTAAGCCCCTTCTGTTCGCGGCCACCAGCCTTGCCGGCTTCATCAGCCTCGGCCTGGCCACCGGCGCCCATGCCCAGTACAACCTGCTGTCCGACGGGCCGCAGATCGAGCTGCGCGACATGGTCGCTCGCGTCGTGGTTACGCCTGAAGCCCGCAGCGATGTCGATATCAAGGTACGTTACGGCGCCGCCAAGGTGCCGACCCTGATGGTGTCGCACCGCGGCAATGTCACGGTCCTCAACGGCCATCTCGACGCGCCGGAAAAGTCGATGAACTTCCGCATCAATATCAACAACGACCACGACCAGACGGTCACCGGCTCGGTCTACATCGACGGCATCGGCAATGTCGCCGTCAACGACCTGCCTCTGGTGCTGGTGCGGGTACCGGAAAACGCCGTCGTCAAGGACAGCGGTTACGTTTTCGGCCGTATCGGCCCGTCGAAAAGCCTCGACTTCATCATGAACGGCGGCGGCGACTGGATGGTCGATCCGGTTACGGGCCCGCTGAACGTCATCAGCTCGGGCTCGGGCGACATCCGCCTGTCCAGCGCCGGCGACAGCATCATCGACAATATGGGTTCGGGCGACATCAGCATCGACACGGCTCAGGGCCTGAAGGTCTCGCTCAGCGGTTCCGGCAACTTCACCGCCACCACTGCCGCCGACACCGATCTGCAGAACCAGGGCTCGGGCGATGTCACCCTGTCGCACGTCCGGAACCTGAAGACCGAGCTGAACGGCTCGGGCGACCTCAACCTGTCCAGCGTCAACGGCGCCTTCACCCTGGTCAACAATGCCTCGAGCGACGTTTCGGTCGGCAAGATCTATGGTCCGATCACGCTCAACCTGTCGGGCTCGGGCGATATCGGCATCGATGGGGGCCAGGCGCCGACCTTCGTCCTGACCGGCTCCGGTTCGGGTGATGTCGACTTCGGCGGTACGACGGGAACGGTCAATATCGATTCCAACGGCTCGGGCGATATCTCGATCATGAAGGCCACCGGCCAGGTGGTCAGCCACGTCAATGGCTCCGGCGAGATGCACATCGGGCATTGAGGCCCGGTTTTATCGGGCCACGACCTTCAATGCGCCGATTTGGCCAGCCCGCAGGCATGACGGTGGATCAGCTTCCAGCCGTCTTCTCATAACAAAAAGATTTCGGTGCCGCGCAGGTCGATTGACGGCGGCGACGGCTTTAGCGCCTTGCCTGCAACACCTGCATTACAGCCCTGCAAATTACAGATTTTTAATAATAAACATTTGAATTTATTAAATTATTAAATCAAGTTCATGACACAGGTTTAATTTGAAACCATCTTCGCTGCGGCGCATAAGGTCCACGTCAACACGGACCTTAAGGAGATTTACACCATGTCCAGCACCACTTTTCAGGTTTCCGCCCTCGTCGCCATCACGATCTTCATGATCGTTTCGCTGTGCTCGCTCGGCGCCGTTCCGAATAGTCACACCGAAGTCGCCACCATCGCCACGGCCCAACTCAACGGCTGACCACCAACCCACAACCAGTACCCAGTAATAAGGCGCGGGCGTCCCCCGCGCCTATTTCTTTATGGCCCTATGATACCACAAAACATTGCTGAAACTTAACAATAACTATCTGAATATATTTATTATTAAATCGAGGTCATGACATGGACTTAATTTGAAATCGAGGCGCGCCGGGCGTAAAAAGTCTCCATCGCAACGGACAAACCCAAGGAGATTTCCGCCATGACCACCCCGATCGCCACCGTTTCCGCCCTCGCCGCCGTCACCCTGTTCATGCTGGCCTCGCTGATGACCGTCACCACCTCCGCCAGCCACACGCAACTGGCCGCCGCGACCGTGGCGACCACCGTCAACGGCTGACCTCATCCTTCCCCCTCCGGGAAGCGTAACCTTGGCGCGGCGAGCCTCCGGCTCCCGCGCTTTTTTGTGCCGAGACGGTACGACGTAAGTCTATACCCACCGACGCACGGCTTCGACCGTATCGGTTGGCGATGTGTTGAAACACACCGGCGCTTTCGGCGCGTGTTCGCGCACCGCCTGGACCAGACGCTCAAACAGCACCACCTGGTCCGGCGGCGTCCGCACGCCGGCGCCGATGCAGACCACGTCCGGCTGGCGCGCCTTCATATGCGCCACGGCCATGACAACGGCCTCGTCCACCTCCGGCGGCACAAAGCAGTGCTGCGCCTCATAACCGGCAGCTTCCAGTGTCTCGCAGGCCATGCGGATACCGGCATGAATCTTCTCAGGCGTCAGTCCGGGAAACGGCGCCAGATTGGCCCGTTCCGGGATGAGACCGAAAATCGCGACGACGGGTTTATCAGTCATGCCCCTCTCCTTCGATCAGCCCGGATGAACCATGTTTTCTGGCCGGACCAGGGCGTCGAACTCCTCGTTGCTCAGGTAGCCGCCACCGACGGTTTCCTCGCGCAGGGTGGTGCCATTCTTATGGGCAGTCTTGGCGATCTTGGCGCAGATGTCATAGCCCAGCCGCCCGTTCAGCGCGGTCACCAGCATCAGGCTGTTTTCAAGCCCGCGCTTGATGTTGTCGAGGCGCGGCTCGATACCGACCACGCAGTTGTCCTTGAACGACACAGCCGCGTCGGCCATCAGGCGGACGCTTTGCAGGAAGTTATAGGCCATGACCGGGTTGAAGACATTGAGCTCGAAATGGCCCTGGCTGCCGGCGAAGGTCAGCGCCGCGTGATTGCCGAAAACCTGCACGCACACCTGGGTCAGCGCCTCGCACTGGGTCGGGTTGACCTTGCCCGGCATGATCGACGAACCCGGCTCGTTTTCCGGCAGGGCCAGCTCGCCCAGGCCGGAACGCGGGCCTGAGCCTAAAAACCGGATATCGTTGGCGATCTTGAAAAGCGACGCGGCCACCGTGTTGATGGCGCCGTGGCTGAAGACCATGGC
>OUNJ010000044.1_pt2 | contig 18529 bp, 20 predicted proteins | sample 1755361 | NCBI WGS metagenome assembly OUNJ01 (sample SAMEA3914825, study PRJEB12502) | metagenome | biome: forest; material: soil | place: USA | collected 2012-03-12 | depth 0.1 m
CCGACGGCATGGCCGGCCAGGCGATGCTGCCGGGCGGCCTGCTCAATCTTCTCGACCGTTCCAACCGCCTCTATGAGCGCATCTCGCACATGGACAAGCGCATGTTCGTCGATGACGAAGCCGACACCCCGGCCGTCAACCCGGTCATGACCCAGCTTCAGCGCCTGCAATCGGCCTTCGGCACCGGCCTGGACGCCTGACCTTTACGCTCAACCAGTTGCAAGTGATACAATCACGCAACAGTGACAGCGCTGTCTGACGCAGCGCAGCAATTCCTCTTGCGGACAGAATGCCGCAGGCGTAAAATGCGTGCGTGGTAGATCATCTTACCGCATCGCGGAGGCGCACCGAAGGCATCAAGATGCCAAGACCGCGCGGCCATTTCTCGCCGCGCACCGAGACCCGTCCCGGCAGACCGACTGCCCCGCCCGCCTCGCCTTTTCATAACATACCCGGCAAGAAACGGTCTTCGGAGGAGGCGCGTCAAGACACCTGACACCCGCATTCCCTTCGACCTCGCTGCCGGTTGGGGGACTTCATGTTGAGCTACAGCATCAACGTTATCCGCAGTTACATCCAGAAGTTCAGCGACGGCACGCTCTACAGCCTGAAGCGCCTGCAAGGCGACAACGCGACCTATGCCGACCTCTACCGGGTGCAGGACGCCCGTTTCCTGCAGATCACCCCGATGGATACGCGTACCCGCACGCTCCACGACTACAAGGCCCTGGTCCACGATCCGGAACAATGGGACCGGCTGGAAACGGCCCGGCTGGAGCCGTGCTTCGATCACCTGCCCGACTTTCATCCCTTCGAAAAGCCCGAGGATCATCTGGCCACCGGCCACGTGCCGGAAGGTGCGGTCACCGCGCCTGCCGACGACTGGTTCGACGAAGGCTCGATCTCGCCTGACGCCATTATCCGGCTGTCGCTCGGCAAGATCGAGCATCGCTTCCCGTCGGACAACGGCGGCGAAGGTCCGGAACTGCCCGGTGACGGCGACATCCGTGCCCTGATCGCCGCCCAGACCTGCGTCTTCACCTATAACTACCGCCACCTCAACCGGCGCCGGCTGTCGAACGTGCGCGGCTTCATGCGGGTGGCGCAGGGCCTGCAGGCCATGTGGACCCTGTGGTTCCTCGAAGACTGCACCGACGGTCACGGCTTGCGCCCGCTGCACGCCGCCCTGGCCTATCTTGGCGCCAATCCGGACGGCGCCAATCCGCTGCTCGGCGTGCTCGGCAACCCGGTCGCGTTCGCCGTGATGACCGGTGCGGCCTATATCGGCCTGTTCCTGACCGCCGACTATTTCCATGCCCTGCAACGCCAGCGCTTCGCCGCCTTCACGCGCTCGTCGTCGGCGACGGTGTCAAAATCGGTCACCTCTCGTCAGGACAACCTGGTCTACCTGACCCGCGCCATGCTTGAGGAGATCGACCGCGGCAAGGAAGAGGCCTGGGACGGCAATCGCCTCAAGGCCTGGGCCGGCGAGACGCAGAAATGGGCCAAGCTCGTCTTCTGGTGCGACCAGCGCATCGAGGCCAACGAGGAGCACCTGCGCATCCACATGAAGCTGGCGGGCCTGGCCTATACCGGCCTGCGCAGCGAGGCGCGCTTCCAGGCCCTGGCCCTGCTGGTCGGGCATCTCCTGCTAAGCGGACTCGCCGCCTGGGCGGTGTGGTGGAGCGGCACGCACCTGATGGGCTGGCAGATGCGCGATGACACCACGGCCGGCTTCATGACCGGCGCGGCCTGCTACGCCGCCGCGACCCTGGCCTTTGCCGGCCTCCTCCTGCGCCTGCACAGCCTGGTACGCGCCATCGACCCGCCGCAGTCGGTCAACGACATGATCCACTGGGCTTCGACCCGGTACATGAAGGGCTGGCGCGACAGCGCGCTCTACCGCGAGGTCGCCGAGTTCATTACCCGCGACAAGCGCCGCCTGCTGCACGAGGAAGAAAAACGGCGGGCGGCATAGGCCACGTGGAACCTGTCGCGTGTAATTGCCGCTGCTTCGTAAACGCGTGGCACGAGGTTTGAAACCTGAAAGGCGAGCCGTCCCGAAACGAGACGCCGCGCAACACGAACTTTCAGGGGTTTTAAACCATGGCTACCGATATCGACCTGCACCTCGGCAAGCGTCTCCGCCGCCGCCGCCGCCTTCTCGGCCTGACCCAGCAGCAGCTGGCCCTGGCCGTCGGCATCCGCTTCCAGCAGATTCAGAAATACGAATGCGGCGCCAATCGTATTTCCGCCGCCCGCCTGTTCCAGCTGGCCAAGGCCCTGGAAACCCCGATCAACTATTTCTACGACGGCCTGACCGACGACAAGACCGAAGTCGCCGCCGTCAACAACGAAGGCATCGAAGTGTTCTCGCGCAAGGAAACGCTCGACCTGATCCAGGCCTATTACCGCCTGTCGGAGCGCCCGCGCCGCCGCCTGCTCGACCTGGCCAAGTCGCTCAACGGCGAGAACGAACAGGCTGCCTGATTCTTGGTGGCGCTCAGGCGTCGCGCGAGCTTTGCGCGCGGTCGCCTTTAAAGTACGACCTTAAGACAAAAATGGCCACGCTCGCAGGAGCGTGGCCAGTCGCGTTCCGGGGAGGTGCCAGAACTCAATACCGGAACTCAATATTTGAGCGTCAGGTCGACCAGGTAGCTGCGGCCGTAGACGTCGTAGCGCGTCAGGCGGTCGGGCTTGCCGTCGGCATAGGTCTTCAGCGGCGTATTCAGCAGGTTGTTGGCCTGGAAGCGCACCGTCACATTGTCGTTGATCTTGTACGATGAACTGAAGCCCAGCGTCGTTTCGGAATCGACGGTGCCGAGCGACGAGTCGTCCCAGCCGAAGATCGCCGTGTACGGGCTGTGGTATTTCAGGCCCAGGCGCATGTCGAGCTTGGGATCCGAATACCACAGGTCGAGCGTGGCCGAGTTGCGGGCGACACCGACCATGGGCAGGTTGGCCACGAACTCCTTGATGTCCGAATTGGCGTAGGCATAGGTCGAATAGATGCCGAAGTGATCGGAGCCAGGGATGGGCGACTGATAGGTGACTTCAGCCCCTTCGATGCTGCCCTTTTTCGTGCTGTTGACCGGCGAGGTCAGCGTGTAGCTGTTGCCGTTGATCACCTGGGTACGCTGGGCGTAGCCGACATAGTTCGACACGTCCTTGTAGTAGCCCGACACGGCGAACAGGCCGTCCTTGCCGAAGTAATGCTCGTACGACGCATCAAGCTGAGTCGCCTCGAACGGCTTCAGGAACGGATTGCCCGAGGAGCCGGTATAGGGCGCGATCGGCGAGATGCTGCGCGTGGCGCGCATGTCCGACAGCGGCGGACGCGAGATCACGCGCGCCAGGGCCAGCTTCAGGTAGACCCCGTTGCCATAGTCGAACCGAGCCGTAGCGCTCGGCAACAGCTTGGTGTAGTGCGAGCTGCCAGTAGCCGCCTCCTGGACCAGCGGATAATAGGCCCAGTTGCCGCTCAGGTCCTCGAACCAAGCTCCGCCGGACTGCGAGATGCCCGACGCCTGGGTCTTCACGTCGATCAGCCGCAAGCCGATATTGCCGTCGACCGGGACGCTCGACAGCGTCGAGGCATAGGTCAGTTCGCCATAGGCTTCGGCGACATTCTCGCGCACCTTCGACAGAATGGGCACGGCGCTCTTGTTGCTGGTCGAATAGGTCACGCCGCCGACCTGCGACAGGGCGTTGGCGCCGTAAAGCGCGGTCTCCAGCTTGTGGAAGTCGGCGTCGTTGAGCGCCGGGATGTTGAAGTGGTCGAACGACCACGTGCTCAGCAGGCCCGTCGGCACGCTGGACACCACCGGCGTGGCGCTGAACGTCTCGTCGCCCGTGCCCTTGGTGCGGACATTGTAGCGCGCGCCGAACAGCAGGGCGGTGAACGGACCACCGTCGAAACGGCGGGTGAAATCGACCTGCCCCGAAGTCAGGCTGTCTTCCAGCCGGCCCGGATCGATGGCGCCCGGGTTGACGGTCTGGCCCGAGGTCGGCGTCGCGCCCGACACCGACAGCGACGGCTTGCCATCCAGTTCCCAGGTCATCGACTGCGGATAGTAGGTGAACTCGTTGGCCGCCCAGACGTTATAGCGATTGGCCGCCGAATAGTTGATGTCGGTCGACACCGTCCACTTCTCGGACGTCCACTTGGCGTTGACGCCGGTGACCAGCAGTGTCTTGTCCTCGGTATATTGCGCGATGACGCCTTCGACCGAGCTCCACGCCGTGGTGGCGCCGACCAGGTCGTTGTCGACGATCCTGGGGTTGGTATAACTGTCGACATTGCCGCCGGCCCAGTTGCCCCAATTGTTGCTGCCGTACCAGGTCTGGTTCTGGTGCTCGTCGATCTTCACATCGGAATAGAGCAGGTCATAGTTCAGCTCGAAGCCGTCGACCGGCCGCCACTGCATGCCGAAGGTGGCGCCGCTGCGCGTTTCGGTCAGGAACTTGGCTTCCGACTGCGCGCCCCACGGCGTGAACACCGTCGGCCCGCCGGTGACGATCGGCCCCGGCGAATTGGCCGGGCGGACGGTGTTGTCGTTATACCCCCAGCCCTGGAAGGACTCGTAGCCATTCTTCTGCTTCTGGCCGGTCAGGCCGAAGACGAAGGCCAGGTCGGACGACACCTTGGCGACGTAGGACAGCGAGCCGCGGTAACCCAGGCCGTCATAGCCCGGAAACGCCTTGCCGCCGTCGTAATAGGTCGGGCCCGCGCGCAGGGTCAGGGCCGGGCCGCGATAGTCGAGCGGACGGACGGTCTGGATGTCGACCGTGCCGGCGATGCCGCCCGAGATCAGCTTGGCTTCCGACGACTTGCTGACCACGACGCCAGAGACCACTTCCGACGGATAGATTTCCCACCGGACACCCCGATCCGGCTCCGAGGTCGCCACTTCGCGGCCGTTGATGGTGCCGAGGACGAAACGCGAGCCGAGGCCACGGATGGTCGCCTGGGAATCGTTGCCGCGGTCGCGCGTGGTGTTGATACCCGGCAGGCGCGCCAGGGATTCGGCGATGGTGACGTCCGGTAGGGCGCCGATATCCTTCGACGACAGGGCTTCGACGATCCCCGTGGCGGCCCGCTTGGTGGCCAGGGCATCGCGCAGGCTCTTGCGCGTGCCGGTGACGACGACGACCGTGTCATCCGACGTGGCGGCGGTAGTCGCGGCAGGTGCGGCGGTCTGGGCCGAGGCGGCGCTGGCGATCAGCGCGGTCCCCAGCGCCGTGATGGCAGCCGACATCATGAAACGATTGAACATGTTCTTTTTCACTCCCCTTGTTCGCCAACTTCCAGGTGTGGTCCTGACGTCAGCGGCATTTGTTGCTGTCTTCATGGCTCGTGAATCAAGCCATAGCGGTTTTATTATGCTATAATTTAAAATTGTAATATTTTATTTTATACAATTGTAGTACTTTTGATAAGTTTGCCGTCAAGCGTGCTGAAAAAGTTACAGTAGCGGCTCTGGACCCGTCCCGCGCGAACGGCTATGCCGGTCGCCATGCCCGATACCCCCGATTACGCCGCCCTTGAAACCCTGGCCCTGGGCTTCGCCGATGCCGCAGCCAGGGCCGCACTGCCGCTGTTTCGCCTGCACGGCCTCGACGAGATCAACAAGGGCAATGCTAGTCGCGCCGATGTCTATTTCGACCCGGTCACCGAGGCTGACAAGGGCGCCGAACGCGCCATCCGCGCCCTGATCCACGAACAGCTGCCAACTCACGGCATCATCGGCGAGGAATACGGCGCGGAGAACGAGAACGCGGAGTTCGTCTGGGTGCTGGATCCGGTCGACGGCACGCGCGCCTTCATTTCCGGCCTGCCGGTGTGGACCACCCTGATCGGCCTGCGTTGTAGCGGCCGGCCGGTCCTGGGCATCATCGCCCAGCCTTTCCTGCGTGAGGTTTTCCTGGGCAGTCCGCACGGATCGCGCCTGGTCGGGCCTATCGGCGAGACACCATTGCGGGTGCGGACCTGTACGGCTCTCGAAGACGCGGTCATCGCCACCACCGATCCGTTCCTGTTCCGGGGGACGGAGGTCGCCGCCTTTGACAGTTTGCGCCGGGCGTCGAAACTGGTGCGCTACGGCTGTGACGCCTACGCCTTCGCCATGGTGGCGCAGGGCACCATGGACATCGCGCTCGAAACCGGCCTCAAGCCGTGGGACATCGAGGCAATCATTCCCGTGATCGAAAACGCCGGCGGCGTGGTCACCGACTGGCATGGCCGGGCGGTCGGCCCGGAAGCCGGCCAGGTCATCGCCGCCGCGTCACCAACCCTGATCGAGCAAGCGCTGGAGCATTTGCGCCCCGCCGCGACCTAGGGTCCGTACTCCATTAGGTTTCTGCCGTGACGCCAGCGGATTTTCGCCTCGAGCAGGCGAATGGACCGCCGGAATGTCATCATTCCAAGGGACATTCAACGCCCTCGGGGCGTAAATCCGCGGCGCCCCTGCGGGGTATGGCGCAAATCGTCCATTTCAGCGTCGCCGCGGCTTGAAAGGGGATGGCCCTTACCGCGCCGCATCTCCTGGAACTGGACGATTTGTCCTCATATCACGGCAGAAACCTAATGGAGTACGGACCCTAATTCGGGTGCGCCGCGATATAGGCCTGGTAGGCGTCATAGGCGTCCTGTGCCACCACGCGTCCGCACATGTCGAACTTCTTGACGTCGCACCAGCCCTCCGACTTGGTGACGAACTTGCCCGAGCCCAGCTTGAGATCGACCGAATAGGCCGCCGTCTCGGCGCTGTTGTCGGCATCGTAGCTGATGGCGTCGTCCATGCTGATCTTCAGCCCGTCCGGCGGAAGATTGTCGCTGAGGCTATAGCGATCGTCATTGGCGATGGCGTTGCGCAGGCCTTCCGAAAAGGCGTGGCTGTACTTGTCGCCGTCGAACAGGTCGAGTTTGACGGCAATCGGCGCCTGAGCGAAGGCCGGCGCCGCCGCCAGTCCGAAGGCCAGCACGCAACCGGCGAAGGACAAGGCTCTCATGCGAAATCTCCTGATATCACCCGCCCCGGTGATAGAGTTCTAGTTGGGCCACGGCTCCTTGGCAATCGCCAGCCCCGGCGGTCAGGCGCTTTTCTGGTCGGTCGAGGTCAGGTCCGCCATGGCCTCGTCCTCGGGCAGGCCATCGGCGCCGATCTCCGCGTCGACTTCCGGCATATCGGGTTCGGCGATGTCAGCATCGGTCTCGCTCGCCGCCTCGGCGCGCCACGCCTGCTGGCCGGCCAGGGCGCGCGGCGCCACGGTTTCGGCCAGTTCGTCGAACTCGGCCAGGGCGCGATTGCGGTATTCGTCGGCTTCGATCAGGATTTCATGCTCGGCGCCGGAGATTTCGACGCACGCCGCCTTGGCCAGTTTCTTGGCGAACGGCTTGGCGAAGGCCTTGTTCATGATGTGGTCGTCGCCGGACACCAGTATGGTCATCGGCGTCCTGACCTTCTTGAGCAGCTTGGCCTTGTCCTTGAGCAGGGTCTCACCCAGCTTCAGCGCGAAATTGAGCCACCCCCAGGTCGGCGAGCCCACCGCCAGGTGCGGACAGGCGAACAATTGCTCGCGCCACATGTCGTAACGCGCCCGGTCGTGGGTCAGGGCGTCGGTCTCGAACGTGTGCTCGAACGGATCGTCGAAGATTTCCGGAATATAGTCGGTGCCGCGGCCGTGGTTGACCTGCCAGTTGGTCTGGAAGCTGACCGCCCACGACGAATGCTTGCCCGTCTTCAGGCGCAGCAGCGGATTGACGAACAGGGCGCCGGAAATGCGCGGTTCGCCCTTCATCAGGGTCGTCAGGTTCAGCGCCGCGCCCATCGAGTGGCCCAGCATCAGCCACGGCCGGGGCGCGCGGTCCTCGAACGTGTCAAGCAGGCGCTGGAAGTCGTCGAGAAATTCCTCGGCCGAACGCGCATGGCACTTCAGACGATCGGGCAGCAACCGCGCCGACAGGCCCTGGCCGCGCCAGTCGTGGGCCACCACGCAGAAATCGCGCGCCAGCAGGTCGCGGATCAGCTCGTAATATTTCTCGATCGGTTCGGACCGACCGGGCGAAATGAACACCGTGCCGCGCGCCGGAGTCTTGCACGGCCACCAGCCCAGGCGCAGGCGCAGGCCACCGGCGCCACGGAACCATTCGCCGGTGCCGCCTTCGGGCACGCGGGATTCCGGGATCGACATCAATGGCGCGGCTTGCGACAGGGCGGCGATGCGGCTCATTGCGGTTTCCTGAACTTCAGCGTCATCCGGTCGCTTTCTCCGATCGATTCATAGAGGCTGCCGTCGAATTCCGGGTTCGGCGGCTGGCCGCGCGGCGCGGTCAGACGCTGCGGCGGCAATGTCCATACTCCAAACGGATGATCCTTGTCATCCTTTGGATTGGCGTTGATTTCCGATGCGCCGACAAACTGGAAGCCGGCCTCGGCGGCCAGTTGCCTGACGAAGGGTTCCTGGACGTAGCCGTTGGTCGCCGCCGGATCCTGGACGTTGCCGATATCGGCGCGGTGCTGCTCGACGCCCAGGACACCGCCAGGCGCCAGGGCGGCGAACGCATCGGCGAAGGCCTTTTCGGCGATACCGGCCGACATCCAGTCCTGGATGACCAGCAACATCAGCACGACATCGGCGCTGCCGGCGTCAGCCAGCGGCCCCGAGCTGTCGCCGAAATTGGTGTAACGAAGCGTGCCGTAAAGCTTTTTGTTGGCGCCGAAATGGGCCTGATACTTGTCGCTCAGCTGCGCTTCGGCCTTGTCGGCCAGGCTAGCGGTCTGGAACAGAGCGGCGATGTACTGGCCCTTGCCGTGCGCCAGGTACGGCGCCACGATCTCGGTCATGTAGCCGGCGCCCGGCCACATGTCGATAACCGTGCTGTGCGGCTGGACCTCGAAAAAGGTCAGGGTCTCGATGGGATGGCGGTACTTGTCGCGCGCCTTGTCGACCGCGTTACGCCACCCACCCGACACCGCCCACTGCAGCGTGCCTTCCTGCTGCGCCAGCTTGGGATCGACGACCTCGACCGGATCGCCATCAGGATCAGGGATAATGACGGCCTGTTCCTTACGCCCGCACGCCGAAAGGCCGGCCAGGCCCATACCCAGTCCGGCAGCCAGCAGCTGTCTGCGATGGAAGACGCCCAAAACTCTTGCCCTATCCGTGACGCATGCACTTATCAGGCGAAACTAGGCCGCGCGGTGCGAAACGTCAAAGGCGAATTGGTTAACGCGGGGAACACCGGAGCCAGACCAGGGTTTGGGGCCTGTGGCCCCAAGCCTTCCCTGTTTCTTTTTCCACTCGGCCCTTCGAGCCGAAGTGGAAAAAGAAAAAAGAAAGATGTGGGGTCGCGACCCCACGCCCCGATATACCGGGTCCGGCGCTACCCCTCGTTCTCAATCTCCTTCATCCCGCTCTGGACGTAGTTCGCCTCGCCCATCAGCTTGATCAGGTTCAGCTGGGTTTCCAGGAAATCGATATGGTGCTCGGTGTCTTCCAGGATGCGCAGCACGATCTCGCGGCTGACATAGTCGCGGTGGTCATCGCAATATTTCAGCGTCTCGATCAGCGTGTCGCGGCCGCCGGTTTCCAGCGCCAGGTCGGCCACCAGGCATTCGCCGACCGTCTCGCCGATGCCCAGCTTGTGCAGGTTCTGCAGATTGGGCAGGCCGTCGAGGAACAGGACGCGCTTGATCAGCATGTCGGCGTGCTTCATCTCGCCGATCGATTCCTGATAGACGATGCGCCCGAGGTGATAGAGACCCCAGTTCTCCAGCATCCGCGCGTGCAGGAAGTACTGGTTGACCGCCGTCAGTTCGTTGGTCAGCACCTTGTTGAGAAGCTTGATGATTTCGGGCTGGCCCTTCATGGTGCGTCTCCGTGCCTATTGCAATGCAGCGCACCATAGTCCGCGCCGTTACCGCTGGGAAGCGATTTTTGTGGGCGAAAACAAAAACTTACTGAGAATGATTGTCGCTTTTATTCGCAGGTCTATTCGGCCGCCATGGCGACGGAAACCTGCACGTCGTCGATCATCTGGCGGATGTCGCAGACGCACTTGGCGCATTGCGGGCGACATCCGGCATGATCGAACACAGCCTTGGGGGTGCAGGCGCCGGCGTGGATGGCGGCGCGGGCATCGCGCTCACGGATGGCGTTGCAGTTACAGACGTACACGAAGGAACCCGGACTGATAATGCGAATGATTGTCATATAGCAGCCCTGCAGTTCCATTGCAAGTCATTCGCAGGATATCCGCCGTAAAAAACCTCCCGGCGCGAACCGGGAGGTTTTTTCATATCGGGTCGGCTTGTCGTTTAGTGACCGCCGTAGCCGTTCTGGTCGTAGCCGTTATAGCCGCTGTCGTCGGTCGTGCTGTTATAGCCATAGCTGGGCGCGGTGCTGGTCTGGTGCCACATGCCGCCCGAATCCTGCCAGCCGTAGGCGACCATCTGACCTTCGTGCCAGCGGCCACGCGAATCCTTCCAGCCCAGCGCCACCGGCCGGCCGGAGTGCCAGTTGCCGGCGTCGTCGCGCCAGCCCTGCGTGCCGGAATTGTAACTGGTACTGGTGTAGCCGCCGTTCGAACCGGTGCTGTAGCCATTATTATAACCGTTGTTATAGCCTTGGTTATAGGCATATTGCGGCGTCGTATGGCGGTCACGGTCGTAATAGACGGTGGAATAGGTGCTCGCGTCCGGGCGGGTCTTGTAGTAGACGACATCATAGCCGTCCGGCGCGGCCGGCGGCGTGTAATAGCCGGTCTGGTACGAATAATACTCGCCGTTCATGCACTTGACGCTATTGGAGCCGATGCTGCGGCCCAAGGCCCCGCCGACGACCGCGCCGCCGACCGTGCCGAGGCCGCGCTCGTTCTTCGAAATCTGGCTGCCCAGCGCACCGCCCAGAACAGCGCCGACGATTGTGCCGGTCGTCTTGGCGTCGGACTTCTTGGCGTAGCAATAGCCGTCATAGCTGGCGTCCTGGGCGTGAGCCACACCGGCCGCCATCACCAGCGCGACAGCGGCGCCGGCCAACTTCATCTTCAGGGTCATGGGAAACTCTCCTCGGGGGTCATTTACGAAAGGGCTCTGCCGCCGTCAGATGGCCGCAAGCATAGCCTTCTGGCACGCGCGGACAATTCCGTGGCCGCACGGAAGTGACCCCTTGTGGATAAAAACGCTATAAGGCAAAGGGAGGTCATGACCTGCCGCCTTTACCTGATCACCCCGCCCATTATCCTCGACGCCGACGCCTTCGCGCGCCAGCTTGAGGCGGCCCTGTCCGCCGGCGATGTCGCCGCCTTGCAGATCCGCCTGAAGGACGCCGGCATCGACGCTATCCGCGAGGTCACGCGCGCCCTCCTGCCCGTCGCGCACAAGCACGGCACGGCGGCATTGATGAACGATTTCGTCGAACTGGCCCGGGAATTGCGGCTGGACGGCGTCCATATCGGTCAGTCGGACATGGCGCTGAAGGACGCTCGCCGCATGCTAGGGGCCCAGGCCATGATCGGCGTCACCTGCCACAACAGCCGTCACCTGGCCATGGAAGCGGCGGAAAACGGCGCCGACTACGTCGCCTTCGGCGCCTTCTTTCCGACGCAGACCAAGGCGGTCGAGCATATGGCCGAACTGGAGACGCTGGAAATCTGGCAGGAAACCATGGAAACGCCGTGCGTTGCCATCGGCGGCATCACGGCGGCCAATGCGCGCCAGGTCGCCAACGCCGGCGCCGATTTCATCGCCGTCTCGGGCGCTGTCTGGAACCATCCGGACGGCCCCGCCGCGGGTGTCGCGGCGCTGCTGGCGGCGATCGCCTAGTCTCCGCCGCCGTCGTCCGCCGAAGGCTTGACGCCCGCCGGCAACGGCCAGCCGACGGCAAGTTCGGTCAGCACCGACTTGTAGCGCTTGAGACGCGGATCGCTGGACGACACCGTCACGCCATCGCCGCTGAGCCCGTCGGGAACAGCGGCGCCGTCGGGATTGTCGAAGCGCAGTTGCAGTGAGCAGCCGCCCTTCAGGCCGGTCAGCTTGCCGCTCTTCAGGTCCGTGGCATAACCGCCGTAATCCCAGCCGAAGCCGGCGATGGAAAACGGCTTGCCGTTGGCCGCCTCGACATCCGCCACCGGCGAGCCGACATGAAGCCCGCCCGGCGCCAGCCAGGCCGAGGCCTTGTCGCCGGCCGCCACGCTGGAAACGTGCTCCATGGCGTCGTCCCAGAACATGATCTCCAGCCGGCGCGACGGGTCCTTGCCGTACAGGATCACGCCCTTGGCGGTCATGCCTTCGGCGCCGGCGATATCGCCGATCTGGGCATCGGCGCCGTACCTGGCCAGCAGGGCCTTGGCGCTGTCGGTCTCGGCGATGGGCGAGGCACAGTCGAGCGTATTGTCGACCACCGGCGCGACGCTGGCCGCCGCCGTTTCAGGCGCCGTGCCCGAAACATCGGCCGGCGGCGCGGCAGGCTTGTGCGGCGAACAGGCGGCCACGCCGAGCAATCCCAGAAGCAGCAGGCTTCGTTTCATGTTCATCCCTCCGTCGTCGCCGACCATAGCCCAGGATGCCCGCCTGTCAAACCATGCTTGCCTTTGGCGGACCGAACGGGTAGAGACGCGCAACCTCAATCCCCCCAATTTTGACAAGTCACATCTCATGAAAATCAACGCCAACCAGATCAAGCCCGGCATCGTGGTCGAATACCAGGGTGGTCTGTGGACCGTGGTCAAGAGCGAGCACGTCAAGCCCGGCAAGGGCGGCGCCTTCGCTCAGGTCGAAATGAAGAACCTGATCACCGGCACCAAGCTCAACGAACGCTTCCGCTCCGAAGACACGGTCGAGCGCGTCACGCTGGAACAGCGCGACCATTCGTACCTGTACGAGGACGGCGACATGCTGGTTTTCATGGACGTCAACAACTACGAGCAGATCAGCCTCAGCAAGGATTGGGTCGGTGAGGACCAGGTCCGTTTCCTGCACGACGGCATGGTAGTGGTCATCGAGTTCCACGAGGAACGCGCCATCGGCATGAGCCTGCCCGACACGGTCGTGCTGGAGGTCATGGAAACCGAGCCGACAGTGAAGGGCCAGACCGCCTCGTCGTCCTACAAGCCCGCCAAGGCTTCGAACGGCATGCGCGTCATGATCCCGCCCTTCATGAGCGCCGGCGAGCGCATCGTCGTCTCGACCGAGACCGGCGAATACATGAAGCGCGCGGACTAATTCGTCTCGCATGAAAGTCCTTCGGGCTTTGCCCTCTGTGTACTTTCATGCGGCCCAATATCGACAAACCTGCGCTAGGGGATGGCCCGTCGCGCAGGTTTGACATTTTTGCTTGAGCGCCTTCGGCGCAAGCGAGGCCCGCGGCATGACTGTTCTGCAATCCTCCCTCATCCAGGTCATGGTCGGCGCGGTGCGCAAGGCGTGCAAGGGCGTGGCCCGCGACTTCGGCGAGGTGACCGAACTCCAGGTCTCGCGCAAGGGCCCGGGCGACTTCGTCACCGCCGCCGACAAACGCGTCGAGGCCGCCCTGCTGGAGGAACTGACGCGTGTCCGCCCCGGCTACGGCTTCCTGGGCGAGGAAAGCGGCGAGGTCACCGGCACCGACAAGACCCATCGCTGGATCGTCGATCCGATCGACGGCACCACCAATTTCATGCATGGCATTCCGCATTTCGCCTGCACGGTGGCCCTGGAACGCGAGGGCGAAGTCGTCGCCGGCGTCACCTACAATCCGGTCGCCAACGACCTCTACTGGGCGGAAAAGGGCAAGGGCGCCTATCACAACGACCGCCGCCTGCGGGTATCTTCGCGCAAGATGCTTGAAGAGGCGCTGATCGGCACCGGCCTGCCGTTCATCGGCAAGCCCGGCCACGCCCAGGCGCTGAAGGAGCTGCACCAGATCATGCAGCGCACGGTCGGCATCCGCCGCAACGGCGCCGCCTCGCTCGACCTCGCCTATGTCGCCGCCGGCCAGTACGACGCCTTCTGGGAACGCGGTCTGAACGCCTGGGACATGGCGGCGGGCCTCCTGTTCGTACAGGAAGCCGGCGGCAAGTTCGCCTCGATCGACGGCGACGACAGCCCGTTGGTCAGCGGCACCCTGGTCTGCGGCAATCCCGACATCCTGCCCCTGCTGATTGAAAAGCTGCACCTGGCGAAGTAAGACGGGAACCGTCTTACACCTCCCCGCTTGTCGGGGAGGGGGACCGCACGAACGCGCCATCGCTCGCGATGGCGCGTGAGATGTGGTGGTGGGGCATCTTATTTCCTCACCACTCCCGACCGGTCACTTCCTTCAGCATGTCCCTCTGCCGGCCCAGGCAGATCTCAAGGTCATAGTCCGCGATCATGGTCTCGCGCGCCGCCTGGCGCAGATCGTCGGCACGCGGGTTGTCCAGCGCGGCGATCACATCCGCCGCGATCCGCTCCGGTTCCCAGAAGCTGGTCGAAAGCCCGTTCTCGCCGGGCCTCAGCACCTCCCGCACAGGTGCAGTATCCGATCCGACGATCAGGCAGCCCGCCGCCATGGCTTCGAAGAACGACCACGACAGCACGAACGGGTAGCTCAGGTAGACGTGGACCGACGACACCAGGAGCTGCGTCAGATATTTGCTGTACGGCAGGTGGCCGGTGAAATGGACGCGGTCCATGGGCAGTTCGACCTCGGCCAGCATGCGTTCGCGCCACGGCTGCGGCGTGTCCTTGCCGATGCCGTAGGAGACCTCGTCGCCACCGCCGATAACGGCATGCGCCTTCGGCCGCGCCTTCAGGATCGCCGGCAGTGCGCGCACGAACTGCGGGAAGCCGCGCATCGGTTCCAGGTTACGCACGGCGTAGGTGATGACCTCATCCTCTCGCGTCAGCACGCAGCCATCGGCCAGTTCCAGCTTCGCCTCCGGCACGGGGTGGATATGGCACGTGTCGACGCCGTCGAAGATCGTCCGGATGCGCGGCTGGAGGATGTCGGGAAAGGTCTGCGCCTGCCAGCGTGTCGGGCTCCAGATCAGGTCGGCGTTTTCCAGCGCCACCAGCAGGTGGGCATTGGCCATCTGGGTCAGGCAGCGGGTGTTGAGGTCGGCCGGCTTGGCCGGATCGAAGGTGGTCAGCGGCCCGTCCGGCCGGAAGAAGAACTCGCCATAGGCGATGAGCGGCACGTTCGGGAACATGCCCTTGACGAACAGGGTCTCGCCCCAGCCGGGATGGCCCATAATGACGTCAGGTATCCACTTCGACTGATGCAGGGCCTGGCAGATGCGCAGCACCTCCTGGCCGTGCAACACGGCGTCCTCGGTGCCGCGGATGTAGGCGTGGATCTTGGGCGTCGGCTCGCGGCGGGGCTTGTAGACCAGATGGCGCGCGCCCGGCATCTTGCGGTCGTCGCGCTTGCTGACGAAGGTCACGTCGTGGCCGCGCGCCACCAGGTGCGGCGCCAGGTAACGGAACTGGCCCGGCATGTTGTGATGGAGAAACAGGATCTTCATGACTCGTCATACTAGGCGATGGCGCGCCAGCGGCAAGTCCATCTTGACTCGTGTCCGTTCCAGGCGGCTATCCTTGCGCCAACCATAAGAGGAGATGCCGTCATGTCACAAATCACCCGTCGCGCCGCCCTGGCCGCCGGAGCCGCCGCCCTGGCCCTACCCGCTTTTGCCCGCGCCGACGAAACACCGCGCGCCGTCACCGGCCCAGGCATGATCCTGGGCGAAGGCCCGATCTGGTCGGCGCGCGACAACGCGCTCTACTGGGTCGACATCCGCGGCAAGAAGTTGTTCCGCCTCAATTTTTCCGATAACAGCCAGCAGAACTGGGACGTGCCCGACATCATTCCGTGGGTGATCGAACGTGCCTCGGGCGGCTTCCTGATCGCCCAGTCGCGCACGGTTTGCGCGCTGTCGCTCGACCCGTTCAAGCTGACGCCACTGTTCGATATCGAAGGCGACATCACCGGTAACCGCCTCAACGACGCCAAGACTGACGCCCAGGGCCGGCTGTGGACCGGCACCATGGATCTGGCCTTCAAGGACCGCACGGCGGCGCTGTACCGCATCGATCCGGATCTCAGCGTGCATCAGATCGACACCGGCTATGTCTGCACCAACGGCCCTGCCTTCTCGGTCGACGGCAAAACCATGTATCACAACGAAACCCACGACGGCATCGTCTACGCCTACGACATCGCGGCCGACGGATCGGCCTCCAACAGGCGCGTCTTCGCCAAATTCGCCGACGGGGTCGGCCTGCCCGACGGCTGCACGGTCGATGTCGACGACGGCTTGTGGGTGTCGCATTATGGTGGCGGACGGTGCAGCCGCTACAAGCCCGACGGCACGTGGGATTTCGACCTGATGATCCCCGCCAAGCAGTCGACCAGCCTGACCTTCGCCGGCCCCGGCCTCGACCGCATGTTCAACACCACCGCTGCCCAGCCGCCCGTCGACGCCGACGACACCAAAGCCGGCACACTGTTCGAAATGCCGCAGGCCTGGCTGCGCGGCCACAAGGGCGTCCTGGCGACACCATTCGCGGGGTAGGTATCCCCTTGTACCTCCCCATCCGTGATGGGGAGGGGGACCACCGCGCTTTTTCGGCGCGGTGGTGGCGGTGCGTCTTGCTTACTTCCCTCCAGCCGCCAGCAGCATCCGTATAATCTCCGCTTGCGCCGCCTTGGCTTCGGGCGATCCGCTACCGCTTGAGCCGGTCGTGCGCTCGGCGAGAAAAAGCGGCGTCGAACCGCTGCCGTTCTTCAGGTTTGCGTCCGCCCCGCCATCGAGCAGCGCCTTGACGGCTTCCGCGCTCCGTTTACGCACCGCCCGGTGCAGCGGCGCAACGCCCGATTTGTCCGTCGCGTTCGGATCGGCCCCGGCTTTCAGCAACACAGCAATCGTCGCCGCCTGCGCTTGCGATGCATCACGGTTGGCGTCGGCGGCATAGTGCAGCGCCGTCGCCCCGCGCCGGTTCCTGGCCGCCACATCGGCGCCGGCGGCGATCAGGTCCGCTGCCATCCCAGCCCGGAAACCGGCCGCCGCGACATGCAGCAGGGTATCGCCCCTGTACACCTGATGCACGATCGCCTCGACGAATCGCTCATCCACAACCGTCCGGCCAACAAGCCCCAACTCCGCCGCCAGCAACCGCCGCAGCGTCTCCCCGTCATCCGCGATGATCGCGTCCATGGCCTGGCTGAACGCGTCCATCGCTTCACGCCTTTCGCATGTCGGTCGGCCAGCCGATGCGGACCAGGGTTTCGTCGGGATCGGAGGCAACGCATTCATACATGCCCCAATCCTGCGCCTTCGCTGCAACGCCAAGGACCGCCGCCAGTTCGTCGACGTTCTCGACATAGAGATAGAGACCGAACGGATTGCGGCCCGGGATCAGCCAGCCTTCGACCGCCTTTTGCAGATGCAGGGCCGCGCCCGTCGGATGTCCAAGGATGACATAGCCCCCCGCCTCGTCCTCCCAATACACCGTAAAGCCGAGCTTCATGTAGAACGCCTTGCTGGCCTGCACGTCGTTGCACGGCAGGATCGGCGTCAGGACTTGGGTATCGTCGGACATGTGTTTACCTCACCCGTTGAACTGCAAACTGGCCAGCCGGCGGTATAGCCCGTCGCGCGCGACCAGCTCGTCGTGCGTGCCGACATCGACCACGCGCCCCTCGTCCATGACCACGATGCGGTCGGCGCGCAGGACGGTGGCCAGGCGGTGGGCGATGACCAGGGTCGTGCGTTCGCTCATCGCCTCGTCCAGCGCCATCTGCACCAGCCGTTCGTTCTCGGCATCGAGCGCCGAGGTGGCCTCGTCGAGCAGCAGCACCGGCGCCTCGCGCACCAGGGCGCGCGCGATCGAAAGGCGCTGTTTCTGGCCGCCGGACAACGACTTGGCGCGTTCACCCAACGGTTGGTCGAAGCCTTCCGGCAGAGCATCGATGAACCCTAAGGCCTGCGCCTTTCCAGCGGCGCGGCGGATATCGTCCATCGACGCGCTTTCGCGGCCGAAGCGGATATTGTCGGCGGCCGAGCCCGAAAACAGCGCCGTGTCCTGGGCCACCAGCGACAGGCGCTCGCGCACCGCCTTCGGGTCGGCGCGGCGGATGTCGACGCCATCAAGCGATATGCCGCCCTCGCTGAACTCATAGTAACGCAGCAAAAGCTTGAACACGGTCGACTTGCCCGCCCCCGACGGCCCGACCAGGGCGACGGTCTCACCGGGCCGCACCTTCAGCGAAAAGCCGTCCAGCACGCGGGCCTCCGGCCGCGACGGATAGGCGAAGCGGACGTCGCGGAATTCGATCTCGCCGCGCGCCGGTTCGGGCAGGCGGACAGCATCCGCCGGCGCCGTTATGTTGGGTTGCGACTGCAGCAGTTCGTCGATCCGGCTCATGGCGCCGGCCGCCTTTTGCACATCGCTCCACGTTTCGTTGAGGTTGGCCACCGACCCGGCGGTGAAGATCGACAACGCCACGAACTGCACCAGTTGGCCGTTGGTCATGGCGTGGCGCAGGACGTCCTGCGCCCCCAGCCACA
>OUNJ010000077.1_pt1 | contig 18494 bp, 14 predicted proteins | sample 1755361 | NCBI WGS metagenome assembly OUNJ01 (sample SAMEA3914825, study PRJEB12502) | metagenome | biome: forest; material: soil | place: USA | collected 2012-03-12 | depth 0.1 m
CCCGAGACAAAGTCGGTGATGTGGTCGAGACCATTGTTGCCACCCGGCGCCTGGAAGACAAAGCTGTCAGCGCCCGCGCCACCCGTCAGGGTGTCGTTACCGCCCAGGCCCCGCAGGATGTCGTTGCCATCACCACCGTTGATAATATTGGCGGCATTGTTGCCGGTGATGGTGTTGCCCAGTGCGTTGCCCGTGCCGTTGATAATATTATAGCCGGTCAGGATCAGGGTCTCGACATTGTCCGGCAGCGTATAGGTCACCGCCGAATTGATGACGTCGGTGCCGGCATTGACGCCTTCGATGACCACGTCGCCGGTATTTTCGACATAGTAGGTATCGTTGCCAAAGCCGCCTTCCATCGTGTCGGCGCCCTGGATGCCATTGAGCAGGTTGTTGCCATCGTTGCCGATCAGGTGGTTGGCCTCGCCATTGCCCACCGCCTTGATGTTGCCTGTTCCCGTCAGAGTGACGTTCTCGATGTAACCAGCGATGACGAAATCGACCGACGACATGACCGTGTCGGTGCCGCTGTTGTTGCCTTCGGTGATCTTGTCACCCGCATTGTCGACGACATAGGTGTCGTCGCCCGCCCCGCCCTTCATCGTATCGGCGCCCAGACCACCGTCGATCCAGTTGCCGCCTGAGTTGCCGGTGATGATGTTGTTGAGCGCGTTGCCCGTCGCGCTGAGCCCCGCAGTTCCCAGCAGGGTCAGGTTTTCGACATTGTCGCCGAGCTGGTAATCGATATACGACTGGACCGTATCGGTGCCTTCGTTGGCGTTTTCACTGACCTGGTCGTGGGCATTGTCCACGACGTAGATGTCGTTGCCCTTGCCGCCCGACATCAGGTCCGCGCCCGCGCCGCCATCGATAAGATTAGCCACGCCGTTGCCGGTGATGATGTTGTCGAGCGCATTGCCGGTGCCGTTGATCGCCGCATTTCCCGTCAGGACAAGGTTTTCGACATTGGCGGACAGGGTATAGCTGACCGACGAACGGACCAGATCGGTACCTTCATTGGCGTTTTCCGTCACCACGTCGCCGACGTTGTCGACAATATAGATGTCGTCGCCCGCGCCGCCCGCCATGGTGTCCGCGCCCGCCTTGCCGTCAAGCTGGTTGGACTGGCTGTTACCCGTCAAGGTGTTGGCAAGACCGTTCCCCGTCGCCGTGCTGACGGTGTTGTATATGGCGTTGGCGTCCTCGGACAGAATGAGGTTCTCGACATTGTCGGGCAGGGTGTAGTCCTGGATGTGCGAAATGACCTGGTCCGTCCCTTCGTTCGGGTTTTCGATAACCAGGTCGCCCGAATGATAGACATCATAGGTGTCGTCGCCAGCGCCCCCGGCCATGGCCGCGTCATATCCCCATTGATTCGACGCCAGATGATCGGGCCCGGTCGTGCCGACCATGTGGTTGGCCAACTGCTGCTCGCTGAAACTGCCGTCGGTGAAGGTGACGCTTTCGATATTGGTGACGGTGATGGTGTAGCCGGCATTGCTCAGGGTGATCATGTAGGGCCCTGACTCGTTGTCGACGTGCACGACCTGCATGGCGGCGCTGGACGTATTCAGCACCAGCGTATTGTTGCCATCCCCACCGTCGACGACGACGTTATAGACGGATCCGGCGACCGGCGTGACGTCCAGGACGACGGTGTCGTTGCCCCCTTCGCCGTCGATCACATCGCCGCCACCCATACCGGTGAGGACGTTGTTGCCGTCATTGCCGACCAGGGTGTTGGCGCCGCTGTTGCCCGTGGCGTTGATGTTGCCCGTGGCGTTGATGTTGCCCGCACCTGTCAGATGCAGGTTTTCAACATTGGCGCCCAGGGTATAGCTGATCGAGGCGTTGACCGTATCGGTGCCTTCGTTGGCGTTTTCGACCACGACATCACCGGTATTGTCGACGGAGTACTGGTCGTTGCCGGTCCCGCCGATCAGGGTATCTGCGCCGGCGCCGCCATCGAGCGTGTTGTCGCCCGAATTGCCTGTCAGGACGTTGTTGAGGGCATTGCCGGTCAGGCCGAACGAATACCAGTAGAGTTCGGTCCCGTTTTCGACATTGGCGGGCAGGACATAGTCGTTCTGCGCCAGGACGGTATCCGTGCCCTGGCCGGCAAGTTCGGTAATCACCTGAGAGGCCGAATAGACGGTATAGGTATCGTCGCCGAGTCCGCCGGACATGGTGCTGCCGCCGGACATGATATTGTTGGCGTCGTTGCCGACGATATCGAGGCCGAAGCTATTGACGCCGCCATCACCTTCGATGGCGCCGGCGCCGAGGATCAGGTGCTCGACCCCGCCGTCAAGCTTGACCACCGGCACGTGCGAGATGACGGTGTCGTTGCCGCCGCTGGTGCTGCTGTCCTCGACGATCGTGTCACCCGGATTGTAGAGAATATAGGTATCGTCGCCACCGCCGCCGACGAAGGTCGCCGGCACGGACCCGGACAGCTGCTGGTCGTTGAAGGTCTCGCTGGCGCTGGTGCCGGTATAGTAGTGGGCCAGCTGGCCCATCGTGAAGGTGCCGTCGGTCAGCTTGATGTTTTCGACATTGCTGATCTTGACCTGGAAGGTCCGGTCATAGGACAGCGCATTGGTCAGGACAACGCCGCCGCCGTACTGGATGTAGCTCAGCAGGTCCGTGCTGGCGACATTCATGGTCAGGGTGTCGTTGCCGTCGCCGCCGTCGACCGTGTCGTAGGCCGTGCTGTAGGCGGCGCCCGCCCGGATATCGAGCGACAAGGTGTCGTCGCCGCCCATGCCGTTGAGGGTATCCGATCCACCCATGCCCTGGATGACGTTGGCCAGGTCGTTGCCGGTGATATGGTCCTCGCCGTTGTGGCCGATGGCGTTCTCGATGCTGACGCCCTGGTCGATGGAGAAGCTGCCCACGCCGCCGGCAATTCCGGAGAAGGCGCCGCCGCTGGTCGGATCGAAGTAGTACATGGTCGCCGGACGCAGATCGATGGTGCCGATCTGGCTGCCCGTCAGGTTGGCCGCCGAGATAGTATCGGTGCCGCCGGCGTCCCACAGGCTGGTCAGGCTGGTTGTCGCGGCCAGCATGTAGGTGTCGTCGCCGGAATGATATGACGTGTTGGCACCGTAGAGCGCCTGCAGCGCCGCCACGTCGATGGCCATGGGCCCCGCGTCGTAACCCTGGGTCAGGTCGGTCTGGCTGCCGCCCCATGGCGAGGCTTCGTTCTCGGCCATGACCGTGTAAGGTGTGGCGTTCTGATAGCCATAACTGGAATGGTCGCCCGGGCTCAGCACGCCCGTCATGACCGTGGAGGTGCCGCCATTGTCGAACGGATGGGCCAGGCCCAGCCCGTGGCCCAGTTCGTGGACGATGGTCTCGAAGCCGAACCCGCCCTGGTCGAGCACCCCGCCGGCCGCCGTGGCCCAGCCGGCATTGCCGGTGGCGAAGACGCCGACGCCGGCATTGTCGGTGCCGGGCGGGTTCATATAGGCCAGTGCGCCGCCCAGGTTGTCGACGGTAACGAACTTGAAGTCGGCCTGGCTGGCGTCCGTCGTCTGGACGAAGGTCAGGTTGATGTAGTTGGCGTAGGTCCCCAGCGCCGCCATGACCTGCTGGATTTCGTAGGCGTTCCAGCCCTGAGAGGTCTCGCCGTCATAGGTCTGGCCCGCCGCGGCGAAATAGACATGCACGACATTGTTGGTGGGGTGCAACTGCGTGCCCCAGGTGATCGACGAAGTCAGCAGCGGCCGCGACTCGGTGTTGAAGCTGAACGTGTAGTCGCCGTAGGCATTGCTGAAGCCGTCGTGCTGGTCTCCGTAGGACAGAACGTTGCCGCCAAATTGCTGTGAACCGACGACGGCAACGAAATAGGTGCCGGTGTATTCCGGCTCGAAATCGAGGTGAGCGTTGGTGCCGCCGGCGGAATCGTCATTGCGCGCCAGTATGGTGTAGCCGTTGTTGTCATAGACGACCAGTTCGGCGTTGAAACCGGCCAGACCCGCGGCGTCGAAGCTGTAGCCCTGACCGGCGGTCAGGTTGAAGACGTACCAGTCCTGATCCTGGGGCGTATCCACCCGGCCGTTCACGGTCTGGCCAGCCGTCAGCGAGCCGTTGGATACGGGATAACTATAGGCATAGTTGCCGACCGTATCGATCGTGGCCGCTACAGGCTGGCTCATGGTCAGGGTGTAGCCACCGTAGTCCGGATGTGTCAGGTAGGCCGCAGCTTCAGCCGAGATGTAGTACGTGCCGCTGGTATTCGGCGAGAAAACCAGCTCGGCATTGTGCGTCGAGGACAACGCACTGTCGCTGTAGCCCAACTGCTGGCCGTAAAGATTGTAAAGCTCCAGCACCGGATCCGTCAGTGACGACGCACCGTTTGCCGCCATGTCGAAGGTGTAGATCTGGCCGGCCGTCAGGTCGACGGCGATCCAGTCCTGGTCGGCCACGTTGTCGATCAAGGATGTCAGCGACTGGCCGGGGTCCAGATGGCCGGTGGTGTTGGCGTCGCCGCGATAGGCGTCGGCCGTATAGGACAGGTCGTAGGTACCGGTACCGGTGCCTGGCGCCGCATCGGGGCTGGCCAGGGATACGACGAAATAGGTGCCGGACGTCGTCGGCGTGAAGGTGTACTGGGCGTCGAGATCGTAACCCGGATTGATGTCGTCGTTGTAGCCGACCAGGTTGCCGGAGGCGTCGCCGATGGCGACCAGCGAGTCGCCAAGCGGATGGCTGCCCGATCCGGTCATGGTGAAGGTGTAGCTGACCCCGGCGGTCAGTTGGACCGCGTGGACTCCGGTGTCGGACAGGCTGTTGAACGTGCCCTGGACATGGACGCCGGGCGCCAGGCTGGTGGCGGAGGTCTGGCTCATCGCGATCGTGTACGAGCCGGTGCCGGCGGCGGACGAGGCGGCGACATAGTAGTCGCTGCTGACCGAAGGCGTGTAGAACAGTTCCACCGATCCATTGAGGGTCAGGCCGGTGGACAGGAGCGTGCCTGTTCCGTCGACCATGTTGAGGATCGGCGACGCCACGCCGGTGGCGGCGGTTTCGACGAACTCGTAGGTCACGCCGGCGGTGAGATGGACCTTGAACCAGTCGGCGTCGGTGGCTGTATTGATATAGCCGGTAGCCGTTCCGCCCACGGTGATGGTCGAGGTTGTCGTGGAGTTGCCCGGTATGGTATCGCTGCTGGATGTATCCGCGATTTCCGGGTTGAGTCCCTGCGTCGTTCGTGCCGTGGTCCCCCCCAGGCCATAGTCCGACGCCTTGCGCTTGTTCAGAAAATCCATTGCGGTGCCCCCCGTTCACACGACTTCCGATTTTGACCTGTACCACACGCGTAATCTTCGCGCAGGTTAATTCGGCTCGTCTCCGCGTAAAGATGTAAAATTTACAGGGCGGCGGCGGGGGGCATGATCGCCCTTGCCGCCGCCGCGCGGCGCGGCTAAACCTGCGCCATGAAGCTCGCCACCTGGAACGTCAATTCGGTCAATGCCCGCCTGCCGCTGATCGCGGAATGGTTCGCCGAAGTACAGCCCGACGTCTGCGCCCTGCAGGAAATCAAATGCCTGGACGAGAAGTTCCCCTACGAGACCTTCGAATCTCTGGGCTATAACTGCGCCGTCCACGGCCAGAAGACATGGAACGGCGTCGCCATCCTGTCGAAGCACCCGTTGAGCGACGTCACCAAGGGGTTGGGAGGCGATCCGACAGACGAGCATTCGCGCTATATCGAGGCCGTCGTCAACGGGCCACAGGTCATACGTTTCTGCGGCATCTACCTGCCCAATGGCAATCCGCTCGGCACCGACAAATATGCCTACAAGCTGCGCTGGCTGGAACGCCTGCACGCCCGCGCCGCCGAAATGCTGGACTACGAGGACAGGACGGTCATCACCGGCGACTTCAACATCATTCCGGGCAAGGCCGACTGCTGGAAGGAAAGCGTGTGGCTGGACGATGCGCTGTACCAGCCGGCGGTGCGCCACGCCTACCAGGGCCTGAAGAACCTGGGTTATACCGACGCATTCGACGCCTGTCCGCCGGAAGGCAACCGCTACACCTTCTGGGATTACCAGGCCGGTGCGTGGCCGAAGAACGAGGGCATCCGCATAGACCACCACCTGCTGTCACCCCAGGCGGCCGACCTGCTGCAGGACATGGTCATCTTCAAGGACACGCGCGGCCGGACGCACGACGAAGCCAAGCCGTCGGATCATGTGCCGGTGATGATAACTCTGAAAACCTAATCTTAACCGGTCTGTCGGTATTTTACCTTTTTTTAGCCACGTTCCGACTGGCCCGCCGATGGTTCACGCCGCCCGCATCCTGCTCTACTTCCTGTTCGCCGGCATCGGCCTGACCCTGATCGCGTCGGGCCTGATGTGGTGGTTCGAGGCCTCGCGCCGGCTGGCGCGGGCGCTGTCCGGCGCTCTGGGCAAGATACCCGACGCCATCATCTACGACCTGGCCGGGCGCAAGGCGGCGGGGCTCGACTTCACCGCCGGCGACCTGGGCGTGATGTGGGACACCGGCGACAAGGGGCTGGTCTTCGCCTTCGATGAGATCGAGGGCGCCGAGCTGATCGTCGACGAACGCGTCGTGGCCCGGGCGCAGAAGGGCGAAAGCCGCCGCGTGCTCAACGAAACCCATGCCCAGGCTGCGCGCGTGACGCTGCGCCTAATGTTCGACGACGTCGAGATGCCGGAGTTCGAGATCGACCTCTACGGCGACGTCAGCCATAATCCCGTCCACGCCAAGACCGCCGCCGAGGCGGTCCGGCTGGGCCGCAAATGGCTGTCGCATGTCGACGCGGTCATCAAGCGCATGCCGGTGGCGGCCACGCCCTACCCTGCTTCTGAACCCGAAACGCGCCCGACGACGGTCGCCACGCCGGCGCGGGAGGCCTCTCCGCCGTGGGAAGACGCGGCGTTCATTGACGAAAACGACACGGCTTTTGTCTAAAGTCGCAAAGATTTGATAAAGGCCGCTTTGTCCGCTTTGCGCGCGGCGGAAATCGTGATTAAATTCGTTAACGAATTGGTCACAGTCCCGGGTCCTCCGTCTTGCCGCCTTTTGTCGCTCCCCTGGTCATCGTCTCCGGCGCCTGCCTGGCCATCCTGTTCATTCTGTACAGGATCTACGAGACGCGCGTCGAACAGCCGAAGAAGCTGGAGGACGAGGTCAAGGAAGCTCTGGGCGGCGCACGCGCCGAGGTCGAATCGATCGAGCCCGTCCGCCGTGCGGCCGTCGCCATTTCCTACGCCGCCAACAAGATCGTCATCGTGCGCGAGTTCGGCAAGAAGCCGACGCGGCTGTATACTATCAACGACCTGATCGGCATCGAGGTCTTCGCCAATGACCGCGTCGTGGCGCGCGTCCTGCGCTCCGGTCCGCACAAGATGCTGGACGACATCGCGCCCGAGGTCAGCCGTGTCACCATCCGCCTGGTCTTCGACGACCCGTCGCATCCCGACTACGAGCTGGTGCTGTGGGACCCGCACGACGCCCTGACCGCCCGCGCCGAAGGGCCGCGCGCCGCCATGGAAACGGCGCGCAAGTGGTTCTACCACGTCGAGGCCATCCTGCGCCGTCCGGCGCCGGAAAAGCCCAAGCCCGCGCCCACCGCCCCGGTCGCGCCGGAACCGCTGAAGGTCGCCGCGCCCGCCCCGGCCGGCGACAAGCCCGCCGCGCCGCCACGGTCGGACAGCGACGTGCTGAACGCGCCGCTCATTCCCTATCTCTGATCATCGTTGATCCCCTGAATTCGCCGCAGCCCGGCTTGCCAAACGCCAGGACGCAGGCAAGGTAGGACGCGGAGGGACCATCGTGAAACCAAGCGCCGATCAGATCAACTATCTCAACATGGCGCTCATGGTCGCGGCCTGCGCCGCCGTCTTCTTGGCACCGTTCGAGGTCTTCCTTCTGGCCTACGCCATACTGGGACCTCTGCACTATCTGACCGAAATCTCGTGGATCCACGACCGCGGCTATTTCCTGGCCAGGCCGGGAAAGCCGCGTCTCATCGCCTGGCTGAGCCTGGTCGGATTGGCACTGGCGGCGATGATGGTCGGTCTGGTCGCCGAAAAGATCCTGCATGTCGACCTGCCGCCGGTGCTGGAAATTGGCCTGTTCTATCTCGTCTTCGCCGCCGCCGGCCTGCTCGCCTTCGGCGTCGACCGTACGATCGGTGGCATAGCCCTGGCCTTCATTGCCCTCGGCATCGCCCTATTCAGCGCCTCGCCGTGGTACGGCGTCGTCGCCTTCCTGATCATCACCATCGTCCATGTCCTGGTGTTCACCGCCGGCTTCATCCTGTTCGGCGCGCTGAAATCGAAAAGCGTGTCCGGCCTGGCGTCGCTGGGGGTCTTCGCGGCCTGCATCGTGGCCGTCTTGGTCATCACGCCGGCGGCCCATCCGGCCAGCGCCTTCGTCCAGACGACCTACCAGCCGTTCCGCACGCTGAACGACGAGCTGCTGCGCCTGGTGGGGCTGGGCTTCAGCGACATTTATGACTCGGCGGCCGGCCAGGGTGTCATGCGCCTGATCGCCTTCGCCTATACCTATCACTATCTCAACTGGTTCTCGAAAACCTCGGTCATCGGCTGGCACCAGATTTCCAAGGCGCGCGCGGCGGTCATCCTGATGCTGTGGCTGGCGGCGGTAGCAACCTATGCCGTCAATTACGAGCTGGGCTTCATCGTCCTCTACTCGCTCAGCGTGCTGCACGTCATGTTCGAGTTTCCGCTCAACCACCAGACTTTCGCCGGTATCGGCCGGGAACTTTACGGCCTCATGCCACGCAGGCCGGCGGCTGCGAAAGCCGTTCCGGCCGCGTCGCCAACCCATCGCCGCAAGCGGCGGCGCTCCTGAACAGACGACTTGCGCCGACAGGGTCGAATCCGCCTATGCTTTTGCAAGCCCGCCGAGCTTCTGTTAGAAGCGTGGGCCAAACCGAACGGAGTGACCGACTGTCATGTGGAACCTTGCGCTGGCCTGCGCGGTCTTTCTCAGCATCCACCTGATGGTCGGCGGGACGGGCGTCAAGGAATGGATCGTCGCCAGGATCGGCGGCCTGGCCTATTACATCCTGTTCGCGCTGATTTCGCTGGCCTGTTTCCTGTGGCTGTGCGCCGCCTTCTTCATGGCGCTGGGCGATCACATGAACGTCGTGGTGTGGGGCGCGCCGCTGTTCCTCAAGGTCATTGCGCTGGTCGTCAATTTCATCGCCTTCCTGCTGGTCGTGCTGGGCGTGACGACACCGTCGCCGACCAACCTCCTGGCACTGCACAGGATGCCGGAGCGGCCGGTTTACGGCATCATCCGCATTTCGCGCCATCCGGTACTGGCCGGCATCGGCCTGTGGGCGCTGATTCACCTGATCTGCAACGGTAACCTGGCCAGCTGGCTGTTCTTCGGATCGCTGGTGGCGCTGTGCGCCATCGGCGCCAACAATATCGACCGCAAGCGCGAGGCGGCGCTGGGCAACGCCTACGTCTCGATCCGCAAACGGACCTCGATCATTCCCTTCGTCGCCATCATCGAAGGCCGCACCGCTTTCGCCGCCGAGGAACTGGGCATCGCGCGGGTGTTTCTCGCCGCATCGATGTTTTCCGTGTTCCTGGTGCTGCACGAGATGCTATTTACCGCACGTGCGTTATAAAGCGATTGATCTCGTCATAAATCTTGGGCTTAATGATGCGACAATCTGAAAAACTCAGGTTGGCTGAAAAATTCAGGTGGGGCGGTTCAAGCGTACCGATGAAACTGTCGGCTTTGACCTTGTTGTTGTTTTTCGTATCGGTAGCGCTGGTCATGGCCAGCCTGATCGGCCATTTCCGCGATGTCGTCTATCTGACCCAGTTCCAGTACTGGCTGATGGCCTGTGGCTTCGGCGTCCTGGCCTTCGGCGTCATCTTCAAGGGCCATTCGCAGTAAGTGCTCAAGAATGCGCACTGTGTGCATTAGCGTTCATTCGCGGCTCAAGCCTTCTCTTCGGCCACGACATCATCGATCGCCAGCCCCAAGGCCAGCGCCTGCAGGGCTTCAGCGCCAGTGCACAGCGGCCGCTCGCGCAGGCCTTTTACCGTATCGAGGAAACGGAACACGCTGGTCCCCAGCGGGTCCTTCGCCACTTCCGACTCGGCGAAATCGGGGTTGAGCGCAAACGGCGTCCGGTTGTCGAACCTGCGGTTCAGGAGGTCGATGAACACCTCGCCCGACGGATAGACCAGCCGCATGGTCCGCTCACGCACCGCCGCCATGCGTGAGGCGCGAAAATGCGCCTGCATGCCGCTCTCGAACGTGACGCTCGCCTCGGCCTCGTCGGCGCCGACAGCTGTGTAGCCTTCGTCGGTGCGGTATTTCGCCGTCGCCTCCAACGCGCCGGCCTCGCTGGCGGCCAGAGTCAGGCCGAGGTCGAGGTCGTGGATCATCAGGTCCAGAACCACCGAAACGTCGAGATTGCGCGTCGACGCCGTGCCGTTGCGAACGGCTTCCAGCCGCAGCGGCCGTTCCGGCACATCATAAAGTCCCATGGCCTCGAACACGGCGCGTTCCTGGTGCCCGCAGGCCAGGACCAATCCCTTGGCTAACGCCCGTTCGACCATCGCTTCGCCGTCGGCAGCGCTGATGGCCAGGGGCTTTTCGGTATAGACGTGGACGCCGGCCTCCAGCGCCTTCAGCGCGATGCCGGCGTGGGCAAAGGCTGGCACGGCAACGGTCAGCACGTCGATCCGGCTCAGGAACTCCGCCAGTTCGTCGCCGCCGAACGCCGCCACGCCATGGGTGGCCGCTGCCGTTTCGGCGCGTGCCTTGTCGAGGTCGAAGATACCGACGAAATCGACATCCGCCTGTTTATATTTGTTGGCATGGTAACCACCGAAGACCCCGGCCCCGGCCACACCCGCGCGCAATTTTTCGGCCATCGATGTCCTCGTTATTCACCTGCGGAAGGCGGCTGTTTAACCCGCTTCGGCGCAAAAAAGAAGGCTTGACTTGCACCGCAACAAAGCGCTTTTGCGCTTTTCGCATTCGCGGTAAAAGCGAAAAACGAGAATTACGGAGCTGCTGTCGTGAAGCGTTTGTTCGGCGCTTATGTCATCGTCGATTATACCGCGGCCGAAGGCCGGAAAACCGGGGAATCGTCGCTGTGGATCGGCGTCATGAAACGCGACGTGCGCTTCCGGCTGTCCTACGAAGCGCACAATCCGGCGACGCGGGCCGAAGGCCTGGCCTTGCTGCGTACCCTGCTGGCCGATCTGAAGAAACGCGGCGACCGGGTGTTCCTGGGCCTCGATTTCGCCCTGGCCTTTCCGCGCGGCACGGTGAAGAAGCTGGCCCTGGCCGGTGAGCCGTGGGCGGCGCTGTGGGACTTCCTGGGCAAGAACATCGTCGACAAGCCGGACAACAGCAACAACCGCTTCCAGGTCGCCGCCAAGATGAACCGGCTGATGACCGATCAGGCCTATCCGTTCTGGGGCTGCCCCAAGAACGCGGCGCAGAAGTGGCTGTCGACGCTGAAGCCCGAGACCCTGGGCGATTTTCCCGACCTGCGCCTGACCGAGGACGCCTTGCGCAAGTCGAAGAAGGCGACGCCGAAAAGCCTGTGGCAGATGCATGGTGCCGGCGTGGCCGGCGGCCAGGCCATGCTGGGCATCGCCGCGTTCAAGGCTCTGCTGAGCGAAAGCAGCGGCAAGGTCTGGCCGTTCGAAACCGGCTTTGGCGCGCTGGATGAAGCGGCTCTGGACAGCGTGCCGGTGCTGGCGGCGGAGGTCAATCCGGGACTGTATGATGGCGTGACCCATTCGGGCGAGGTCAAGGACGCCGCGGCCGTGCGTTTGACCGCGGAGGCCCTGGCCGATCTCGATGACAAGGGCCAGCTGGGCGCCTTGTTCGCGGTGCCCAAGGGGCTGAAGGACGCGCAGGTCGCCGTGGCCGAAAAGGAAGAAGGCTGGATTCTGGGGCTGTAGCTTCGAAGAGAAGCAACCCAAAATCAATTCAGGCTCGCTTTCAAGCGGGCATATACTGGCCGCCATTGATGTGCAGGATCTGGCCGGTGATGTAGCCGCTCATGGCGTTGGACGCCAGGAACAGCAGGGCGCCGGTACAGTCGTCGGCCGCGCCCAGCCGCGCCATCGGCACAGAATTGAGCATGGCTTGCATGCGTTCGGGCGGGGTCTTGTCGTGGAACGGCGTCTTGATCACGCCGGGCGCTATGGCGTTGACGCGGATACCGCGTTTGGCCAGGTCCACCGCCATGTGGCGGGTCAGGTTATGGATGGCGGCCTTGGCGGCGGCGTACATGCCCGATCCCGGCGCGCCGCCGTTGTTGCCGGCGATCGAGCCCAGGTTGACGATGGCGCCCTGCCCTTTTTCGAGATACGGCACGGCGGCCTGGCTGGCTTCGATGACGGCACGGACGTTGAGGTTCATCACTTCGGTGTAGAGCGCTTCGTCCCATTCCATGAAAAGGGTCCGCGTGAACAGCGAACCGGCGTTGTTGATCAACACATCGAGGCGGCCCATGGCCTTGGCCGCGTCCTCGACCAGGCCGCGCGCCGAGGCGGGATCGGTCGTCAGGTCGGCGTGCAGAACGTGCGCTTCACCGCCGTCGGCGCGAATGAGGTCGGCGACGTGTTCGGCTTCGTCGCGATGGGCGTTATAGTGGACGCAGACCTTGGCGCCGGCGCGGCCGAAACCTGCGGCCGCCGCCGCGCCGATGCCGGTGCTTGAGCCCGTGATCAGAACCGCGCGGCCTTGTAAGTCTTCCAGCATGTCGCCCTCCGTTTTACCGAGCTTAGACGGTGGCGATCCTTTTATCCAGCCATAGAAAGCGTCCGGTCTGGAAGGTGCCCGATACTGCCGAGGCCACCGCGACGGCCCAGATCAGGCCGGCGACACCGAGCCCGAGCGTCAGGCAGAACAGATAGCCCAGCGGCAGCATGATTACGCCATAGGAGACATAGTGGATGATCGTCGGTGCCAGGATGTCCTTGCGGGCGCGCAAGGCCTGGGCGGCGACCACCTGCAGGCCGTCGGGGATGAAGAACAGGCATGACAGGAGAAGGCCCGTCCGGACCTGCGGGATCAGGCTGGCATCGTGGGTGTAGAAGCGCGCGATCACGCCGGCGCCGATAAGCACGCCCAGGACGACGCAAGCCATGAATCCTGCCGCCGACAGGAAGCTGACCCGGCCCATGCGCGCCAGGCCTTCGCGGTCGCCGGCGCCGAACGCCTTGCCGACCAGGACCGAGCAGCCCGCCGACAGCCCCAGCGGCACCATGAACACCACGCTGGCGAAGTTGAGCACGATGGCCCAGCAGGCGACCGCGTCGCCTCCGGCGCGACCGGCGAACAGGGTCATGCCGGCGAAGGCCGCCACCTCGATGAAATAGGCGGCACCCGTGGCATAGCCGACGTGACGCTGCTCGACCGCGCCCTCGTGGTCGGGTTCCTGCTTATCGAGCAGGCCGAAGGGCCTGGCCTGCTTCAGCGTCAGGACATGGACCAGCATGCCCGTGGCCTGGAGCGTGCGTGCGATCAGGGTCGCCGTCGCCGCGCCCATGGCACCGCTGAAGGTGACGCCGAACACCGTGACATGGCCGGGCACCAGCAAGAGGAGCAGGACCACATTAATAGCATTGGCCATAAGGGTGGCGATCAGGACGTCACGCGTCCGGCCGAGCGCCTCCAGGAACTGCGAGCAGGCGATGCAGACCATGAAACCGGGCATGGAGGCCGTGAATAAAAGAAGCGACAGACGCGCGCCGGCGGCCATGTCCGGTGCTTCCAACATGCGCAGCATCGCCGGCCCCGCCGCTACAAGGATGGCGACAAAGGCAATGCTGAGGGCCAGGACGTAGCCCATGCCGCGCTGGAACACGGCGCCGATGCGGTGCAAATCGCCGGCCCCCAGGAACTGCGCCGTCTTGACCTGTATGCCCATCAACAGCCCCATGCTGGAGACCGCCGGCACCCAGAACAGGGCGGTGGCCAGGATCAGGAAGCCCAACTGCGCGGTCGAATATTGCCCGACGACGATGGTGTCGAGCAGGCCCATCAGGGTGATGCCGACGCGCGACATGACGATCGGCCATGACAGACGGTAAAGGGCGGCAAACGCCGCCCTTGTTTCAGGTGTCAATTGTGATCGCAATTGCAACATGCGGCGTCTGTAGCCGAGATCGGATGCGGGGGCAATGTGCTGCGCCAAAGCGCCCCTCACCCCATCGGCCTCGCTTCTTCCGAAGCTTGCCTCTCGTCCTCTCCCCGTGAACGGGAGAGGGGAAAAGGTCTACGCCGCCTTCGCCGCCTTGTCCTTCAGCACGTGCAGGCGCTCGGCGACCAGGAAGGCCAGGTCCAGCGCCTGGTCGGCATTGAGGCGCGGGTCGCAGTGCGTATGGTAGCGGTGGCTCAGTTCGTCCTCCGTCAGGGCGAAGGCGCCGCCGGTGCACTCGGTGACGTTCTGGCCGGTCATTTCCAGGTGCATGCCGCCGGGGTGCACGTTTTCCGACGCCGCGATGTCGACGAAGGACCGCACTTCGCCAAGGATACGCTCGAACGGCCGCGTCTTGTAACCGTTGGCCGCCTTGACGACGTTACCGTGCATCGGATCAGTCGACCACACAACGGGTGAACCGTGGCGATGCGTCGCCGCCATCAACCTGGGCAGACGCTCGGCGATCTTGTCCGAGCCGAAACGTCCGATCAGGGTCAGGCGTCCGGGAATGGCCTCGGGGTTCAGGGCGTCGATCAGGCGCAGCAGGTCGTCGGGTTCCAGCGTCGGGCCGCACTTGACACCGACTGGGTTCTTGATGCCCTTCATGAAGTTGACGTGGGCACCGTCAAGCTGGCGCGTGCGTTCGCCGATCCACACCATGTGGGCCGAGGTGTCGTACCAGTCGCCGGTGGTTGAATCGACGCGTGTCATCGCCTGCTCGAAATTGAGCAGCAGGGCTTCGTGCGAGGTGAAGACGTCGACCTGGCGGATTTCGGGATGGCGGTCCGGCGTGATGCCGATGGCCGACATGAAGCTGAGCGTCTCGGAAATCTTTTCGGCCAGGGCGCGGTAACGCTCGCCCTGCGGGCTGCCGGCGACGAAGCCCAAGGTCCATTTATGGATGTTGTAGAGATCGGCATAACCGCCGTTGGCGAAGGCGCGCAGCAGGTTCAGCGTCGCCGACGACTGGTGATAGGCCTTGATCAGGCGCTGCGGGTCAGGAATACGCGCCTCGGGCGTGAACTCCATGCCGTTGATATTGTCGCCGCGGTAGGACGGCAGGGTGACGCCGTCGATGGTTTCGACCGGCGACGAGCGCGGCTTGCCGAACTGGCCGGCGATGCGGCCGACCTTGACCACCGGACGGCCGCCGGCGAAGGTCAGGATGACCGCCATCTGCAGGATCAGGCGGAAGGTATCGCGGATATTGTCGGCGGAAAATTCCTTGAAGCTTTCGGCGCAGTCGCCGCCCTGCAGCAAGAAGGCCTCGCCGTTGGCGACGTGACCCAGGGCCGCCGTCAGACGACGCGCCTCGCCGGCGAAGACCAGCGGCGGCAGGTGTGAAAGCTCGTCCTCGGCGGCGGACAGCGCCTGCGCGTCGGGATAATCGGTGGGCATGTGCAGCGCCGGCAGCGCGCGCCAGTCTTTGGGGGTCCAGGGTTTCATGTCGCTAAAATAGGCGCGCCTTGACGCAAACTCAACCCGCAATGTTAAGCAATGTTCCGGGTATTGCCTGAAAACAACTGTAAAAACCGCAGGTTATAGTTAATTCTGTAACTTTGCCCGCTGGCTGGCGGCCTTGACGGCCAGCAGCGCCACGCCCACAGCCAGCGCGCCCAGGCAGTAATACCACATGCGCCACAGGCCAAAACTGACCATGTTGATGGCCAAGTAGCCGGCGGCGGCGGCCAGGAACCATGGCCGCGCCAGCTGGGCATCGAGACCCGCTGGAATGACGACCGGGGCATCGATGTCGCGCAGGCCTTCGGGTTCGGCTCTGGCGATGGCCGTGCCGGGCGCCATGAACCAGAAGATGCAGAACCACAGCGCCGCCAGAAGAATGAGGCCCGGCACGCCCAGTTCCAGCCATGCCTGCAGCGACAGGCTGTGCGGATGGTTGGGGATATGCGGGTCGAACTGGCGCGAGGCTTCGTAGCCCCAGCCAAACCACGGCTTTTCCGAACCGCGCGCCACGGCGAAGCTCCAGATGTCGATGCGGTCGGCCCAGGAACGCAGCAGCTCGGTCTTGATCCTGTAGGCCAGCCCTGAGTCCATCAGCCAGCGGAAGAAGGGCGGAAAGCCGAGGACGGTCAACGACGTCAGGACCGCCATGACACGCTCCGGCGTCACGCCACGCGCGCCCCACCCTGCCGGCCAGAACCGCGCCGCGGCGAAGACCACGCCGCCGACGATCAAGGCCAGTATCTGAGAATTGGTGTCGACGGCAATAGCGGTGATGATCAGGCTGGCCAGCATGAAGGCGATGCGTGCCCAGTTGCCACGCCGCATGTGGTAATAGCCGAGCGGCCAGAACAGCATCAGCAGCACGGTATTGGCGTTGGAGGTGCGCACGACCAGCATCTCGGGCCTGTGGCCATGATGGAACAGATCGTTGAAACCGGCGCGCAAGGCAAAGCCCGACAGGCCGTCCATGATCTGGATGACGCTCAGGACCAGTATTCCCCAGGTCAGGAGGTTGATCAGCCGGCCGGTCCCGTCTTCGGGCAGGTCGCGGAAGCCGAACACCATGGCCCAGGCGGCGAACCAGATGACCATCGGCGCCTGGAAATAGCGCGTCGACGCCGCATAGGCCTGCGCCACGCCCATACCGTGGATGATCATGGCGACAAAATCGGAGCGGAAGAAGCCGTAGAGCAGCAACATGCCGCTGATGGACGCCACCGGCACGAACCCCCGGAACGAGCGCAGGTGGGCGACGCAGAACAGGCCCCACAGGAAGACCAGCAGCCCCAGATTGGTCGAGGCGAAATAGATGTAGAGCAGGGAAAAGCCGCCGAAGGCCAGCATCACCCACGTGTCATAGTTCGTGCGGATTCGCGCCCACAAACCGCTCACAGACGTTTGTCCTTCAAGGTCACCAGTTCCTCGGCCGCGGTCGGGTGGACGGCGCAGGTGGCATCCCACTGCGCCTTGGTCAGCTTGTGCTTCACGGCGATGCCGGCCAGCTGGATGATCTCGCCGGCGGCGTCGCCGACCATGTGGCAGCCCAGGACGACGTCCGTCTCCGCATCGACGACCAGCTTCATGAATACCCGGCTTTCCCCACCGGTGAAGGCTGTTTTCATCGGCCGGAAACGCGTCGAATAGATATCGTATCGGATGCCCTTGTCCTTCGCCTGGTCCTCGCTGAGGCCGACCGTGCCGATCTGCGGCTGCGAAAAGACGGCGGTCGGCACGTTGTCGCGGTCGTAGGCCGTCGGATTGTCCTTGAACGCCGTCTCGACGAAGGCCACGGCCTCGCGGATGGCCACCGGCGTCAGGTTGAGGCGGTTGGTGACGTCGCCAATGGCGTAGATGTGCGGCAGGTGGGTGCGCGAAAAGGCGTCGACCGGCACGGCGCCGTGCATATCGGGCGTGATGCCGATCCGTTCCAGCCCCAGGCCCTCGGTCTTCGGCTTGCGGCCCGAGGCGTAGAGCACTTCCTCGGCTTCAAAGGTCGAGCCGTCGTTGAGAGTGACGATCTTGTTGCCGTTCCCACCCTTGGCCAGGTGCACCGGGTCGAGGTGGGGGCGGATATCGATGCCGCGCAGGCGCATCTCGGCGGTCAGATGGTCGCGGACCTCGTCGTCAAAGCCGCGCAGTATCTTTTCGCCGCGATAGAACTGCGTCACCTGGACACCGAGGCCATGCAGGACGCCGGCAAATTCGACGGCAATATAGCCCCCTCCGACGATGGCGATCGACTTCGGCAGTTTCGGCAGCTTGAAGATGTCGTTGGAGGTCAGGCCGTATTCCGGCACGCCTGGACAATGCTGCGGCAGGAAGGGCCAACCACCGGTGGCGATCAGGATGATTTTCGCCGTCACCTCCCGCATGCCGCCGTCCTTCAGCGTCAGCGTCAGGGTATGTTCGTCCTTGAACGCGGCGTGGGCAGCAATGACCTCGGCACCGGCACGCGTCATGTTGGCGAGGTAGATGCCGCTGAGCCGTGTCAGTTCGGCGTCGTTGCGATTGCGGAATTTGTCCCAGTCGAAGGCGCCCGTCTGCGCGTCCCAGCCGAAGCCGCGCGCCGTCTCGACCTGTTCCGGAACCTCGGACGCATAGACCATGAACTTCTTCGGCACGCAGCCGCGCAAGACGCAGGTGCCGCCGGGGCGATCTTCTTCCGCCACCGCGACCTTCAGGCCGAGATTGGCCGCCAGCCGCGCCGCGCGCACGCCGCCCGAACCGGCGCCGATGACGAAGAGATCGTAGTCGTACTCAGCCATTACCTACTTGCCTTTGCGGCCTTGAGCCGCCTTTTAAGGAGAACACGGAAAGGCACGGAAAA
>OUNJ010004574.1_pt1 | contig 18493 bp, 16 predicted proteins | sample 1755361 | NCBI WGS metagenome assembly OUNJ01 (sample SAMEA3914825, study PRJEB12502) | metagenome | biome: forest; material: soil | place: USA | collected 2012-03-12 | depth 0.1 m
GAAGCGATCGGCCATCATGTGGTGAACACGTCGGCCGTCGTGCGCGACGCGGTCATGGCGAAGATGCCCGTGGCGTTGCCGGCATCGAAGGCGAGGTCCAGCTCGGTCGCATCCGGCAACGGGTCGCGGCTGATGAATTCGTAGAAGCTGCCAGGGACGATGCGGCGCACTTCGCGGCCGCTGTCCAGGAACACGCGCTCGACCTGCACGGCCTTGAACGCGGTCTGGCGGACGCGGCCGCTGCGCGAGATCTCGATGGTGTCCTTGATCGGACGCTGGCGTTCCTTCTGCTCGCGCGCGACGGCCTCGACGTCGGCGACGCGGTCGGTCGCATGGTTGAACGCATTGCCTTCGGTGGCGATCCAGGCCATCTCCGGCGACTCGGCGCGCAGGAACTCGTAGTCCGACAGCGCGAACAGGTCGTGGTGGCGGTCGAAGCACTTCACGAGCGCGGGCAGCAGGCGGCGAGCGCGCTCGATCGGCAGCGCGTGGCGCTCGGCCAGCGTCGCCAGGTCCTCGAGATCGGCCGCGGCCAGCGGATCGCGCGAGCTCGCCAGCACGCGCGTGACGGTGTCCTCGAAGGCCTGGGAGAAGCGCTCGGGATGCAGCTCCGAGACGAAGAACTGCGCGATGGACTCCGGGGCATCGGCATGGCACCAGGAACGTCCGGTCATGCGCAGCTTGGCCAGCGGATAGACCTCGCGCAACACGTAGCCGAGCGGCGCCAGCACACGCGTGAGCGCGCGTTCGCCAGCGGGCAGGCCGCCGGCGGGCCACAGCACGGTGCGCACGGCGCCATGGTCGAAGACTACGCGCTCGCCGCGCGCCGAGACATCGTCGATGTAGGCCTTCGCGGAAGGAACTCGTTGCACGAGGTCATGAAAGAGAATCATGGTCAGCGACTGCGCCAATTCCGCGCGGCTAGCGTGGCCCGCCATGGCGGCCGCCGGCACTTCGGGCATCGCCACCTCCGCGCGCAGCCTGGCGATTGCCGAGGAGGAAAGGCAAGTGGAGAGCAAGACATCGATTGACATGTTGTGTCCGGAGGGGCAATTCGTTAGCTGAAATTCTGAAGCCCGCCGCCGTCGTCGACAACGGATGAATTTCGATGGATCCAGCAATATGATTGATGGATGCGCAAGTTCCTTCCGTCCATGCAAGCGCTGCTGGCCTTCGAGGCCGTGGCCCGGTGCTGCAGCGTCACACGCGCGGCCGTCGACCTGTCCCTGACACAGAGCGCGGTGAGCCATCAACTGCGGATGCTGGAGGAACTGGCCGGCGTCGAATTGTTCAAGCGCCTTCCGCGCCGCGTGGAGCTGACCGACGCCGGAAAGGCGTTGCTGCGCCGGGTCGCGCCCGCGCTGGACGGCATCGAGGCCGGCATGCTGGAGCTCGTGTCATCCAAGGGGATGGGCGGCACGCTCGAACTGGCCGTCGTCCCGACCTTCGCCACCAAGTGGCTGATTCCTCGACTTCCGGAGTTCTTCGCGACACACCCTCACGTGACGGTCAACCTCTCGACCCAACTGGTGCCCTTCGACTTTGAGGCCACCTCGCTCGATGCCGCCATCCACTACGGTGGCCCCGATTGGCCGGGCACGCAGAGCACCTACCTGATGGGCGAGAACAGCGTGGTCGTGTGCAGCGCCGCGCTGGCCCGATCAGGCCAGTTGGCGTCCCCGGCGGACGTGCTGAACCACCCGTTGATCCACCAAAGTTCCCGGCCGACCGCCTGGCGCGACTGGCTGCGTGGGACGGGTGTGGACGCCGACGACCTGGCCGGCAGGGGCCCGAAGTACGAACTCTTCACGATGATCGCACCGGCCGTCGCCGCCGGCCTGGGCCTGGCGATCCTGCCGCGCTTCCTGGTCGAGGACGAGATCCGCGCCGGTGTGCTGGCCGTCCCCTTCGACCTGCCTCTGGTGTCCAGCTTCGCGTACTACCTGGTCTGGCCCGAGCGAAAGGCCGAGTGGCTGCCCATCCGCGTGTTCCGGGATTGGTTGCACGCGCAGGCGGCGGGCAACCCGGCGTGACCAGATGAATCATCATGGTATGCCGCGACTCTTCCTGATTCGCACTCGAAGCAACGTCAAGGCCGATCATCGCCCGCGTGCAGTGCCGCCCCGAGCCAAGTCGCCAGGTCGCCTGAAAGCTTCTCCAGGTCGGCCTGGCGCGTGTAGATCATGTGCCCGGCGTCATAGTAGTGATGCTCGACGCGCGCGAGCACGTCTGGCGGTGCGTCGAGCTGGGCCAGCGACCAGTCGGTCGCGCTGTACGGTGTGCCAAGGTCGTAGCGCCCGCTGGCAACGAAGACGCGCAGATGGGCGTTGCGACGGAGTGCCCGGGCCAGGTCCTCGCTGGTGGCGCAATAGGCATTGCCACGGCTCCCACCCCGATTCCACTGCCACGACTTGCAGGTCTCCATGTTGAGCAACACGTAGCGTTGCTCGTCGACCATGCCCAGCGACTCGCTGAAGTAAGCCTGCGCAGCCATGCCGTAGGGCGCGGCGATGGCTTCCCACGCGGGGTCGAACTCCATGGCTCGGCCACGGCTCGCGGCCATCGGGGCAGTGGAGCGGGCATCGAGTCGTCCGACCTGCAGGCCTTCGTCTCGCAGCAACTCGACGAAGAACGTCCGGTCGTCGATCCGGAGATTCTTCTCCGCGATCAGCGACACCGGCAGTCCGGTCAACTCCGAGAGCCGGCCGGCGATGCGCTCGCGCTCGTTCGGCCCAAGCGTTGTGCCGGCATGCAGCGCACGAACGTAGTCCTCGTCAACAAAGGCTTTCGCGGCACTGTGCGCCGCTTCGGGTGATGCTGCGAGCTCGCCCTCGAGGCGCCCGTGAAACTGCGCGACAGTGGCGAATGCCGGCAGGAAAGTCGCGTAGGGCAGCAGGTTCTTGGGCGAGAAAACGATGGTCTGCAGGTCCATCGCGCATGAGACGAGCACAAGGCCGGCCAAGGCCGCGTTGGCGTTGAGCAAGGAATCCGCCAGAGCCGCGCCGCGCGTCGTGCCGTAGCTCTCGCCCACGAGATAGAGCTTCGATCCCCAGCGCTTGTGGCGCGTCAGCCAGGCGCAGATCACCTGAGTGAGCGCGGCCACGTCACCATCCACTGACAAGAGCGACTGACGCGCCTTGTCCCCGGCCGTGATCGACCAGCCGGTATCGGGCGGATCGATGAAGACGAGGTCGAAATGGGCGAACCAGGTCATCGGGTTGTCAGTCACCGCATAGGGCGGCGGCGGCATGCTGCCATCGTCGTTCACGACGACACGCTTCGGGCCGAGCGCGCCCAGGTGCAGCCAGACGGAACAGGAGCCCGGACCGCCATTGAATGCGAAGCACACCGGACGGGACGCCGGCGTTGCGCCTTCAAGTTCGTAGGCGACGGTGAACACCGCTGCGCTTGGTTCCCCATGTTCATGGCCCAGGCCCTCTTCGAGCACCGGCATGAATTCGCACGTCGCGAAGTAGTCGAGTCTCGCGCCCGAGGCCAGTGCGATGCTGTTCCGGCTTCGCACCTGCGATCGTTTCAGTCGCTCTTCGACGGCCTCCTTCTCGCGATCTTTGCTCTCTTGAGGTTTGTCTCTTTCAGCCATGGCTTGCGTTGGAATCGGATTGGAGGGAGTACCGCTCGGCAAGCCTCATCGAACGGGCTGCGCTGGATCGGATCGGGTGACCATTGAGGTCGTCGTACGGGGTGTCTTTCAAGTTGGTCCGCAAGTCGAGGCTCTTCAGACGCCGGCCGCCTCGCGAGTCGGCATGCCCGCTGACGTCTTGATCCACTGCCGGATGCGCTTTTCCAGGATCACCAACGGCATGGCGCCGCCGTCGATCACCTGGCTGTGGAATTCGCGAACCGAGAATCGCTCACCCAGCGCAAGTTCCGCCTCCTGTCGCAAAGTCCTGATCGCGTTATGCCCCAGCTTGTAGGACAGCGCCTGAGCGGGCATGCCGATGTAGCGATCCACCTCCGCTTCAGCCGAGGCGCGGCCCATCGACTGATGCCGTTCCAGGAATGCGACGGCCTTGTCTCGACTCCAGCCCAGCGCATGGATGCCGGTGTCCACAACCAGCCTTGCCGCGCGCCATGCGTCCATGGAAAGGCGGCCGAAGTGGGCGTACGGGTTGTCGTACAGGCCCATCTCGACGCCCAACCCTTCGCAATAAAGGGCCCAGCCTTCGAGATAGGCGTTGTGGTGCAGGCCACCGAATCTGCGGAATGCCGGCAGACCCTCGATCTCCTCCATCAGCGAGATGTGCATCAAGTGGCCGGGCCACGCCTCGTGAAGAGCCAGAGGCACATGCATGTAGGTCGGGGAGCGCTCGGGCAGGCTCGTGATCCAGTGGATGCCCGGAGCGCTGCGATCTACCGGGGCTGACTGCGCAAATGCAGGCGGCATGTTCGCCGCCATTTCGCGAGTCATGCTCCGAACGGTGTAGGTGCTGCGCGGCACCTTGGCGAAAAAGGACGGGATCAGGCCGTCAATCCGCTTGGACAAGATCTCGATGCGCTCGCGCAGTTCGACGTCGCTGTTCAGGATGAAGCGGCGATCGGTCGTGACGAAGCCACGCATCGCATCGATGTCGCCGCCATGGCCAGCCTCCCGAGCCACCTTGCTCAGCTGCGAACTGATGATTTCGAGTTCCTCGAGGCCGATGCGATGGATCTCTTCTGGCGAGCTCTGCAACGACGTGTGACGATCCACTTGGGCGGCGTAGTACTCGACACCCTGCGGCTCCTCGCTCAGGCCGATGCTGTCGCGGGTTGCCCGGCCGAGCACGTCGGCCAGCCCGTCGCGATACCGCTGCAGCGCAGGCACGACATCCCGTTCGATGATGGCGACGGCCTTTGCTTGTTCGCGTGAGAAGCGCGCGCCCTTCAGAGGCTTCACGAAGGCGGCTTGCGCCGCGTCCAGGCTGCACGCGGCCGTTGCATTGGCCAACACGCGCGGCACCAGCACGCTCGGAAGGCGATAGCCCTGGCTCGCCCCGACTTGGTAGCGCTCGATGAAATCCTCGAGAGCGCGCGGTATGGAGGACAGGCGCTCGAGGTAGTAGGTCGCCGCTTCGGTGTCGACCGGCTCAAAGGCAGACACGAGGATTTGCAGCACGGACTCCGGTCCGAAGGGAAAGTAGTTCGGACGAACGTCGTTCCCGAGCCCGGTCAATCGTGCGTCGAGCAGCAGTTGACGCTCCAACATCTCGAACGACGTGACGTCTTCGTCCTTCAGGGTGGCGGGATCGATCGCCGCCAAGCGCGTAGCCAGAGCACCGCGTGCGTGCGCGCGGCTCTCGAGATCAGCAAGGCTCTCCCGATAGAAGCAGGTCCTGGAACTCTCGTGGCCCTGCCCCAACCCCTCGCCAGGCGAATAATGAAGATGGAGCTGCCAATAGTCGTGGCAGATCGCTGCCAAAGAGTGCGTGCTCTGGGTTTGGGGTGAGGTCATGTTGGCTTTCGATCGACGATGCGGCCGGTTGGCCGGAATATCCATCGACGCGCATGTCCCACGCCCCCCCCATCGGGACAACCCTGAGCATCCGGATTGATGATCGACGTGAGCGGCCATGGTGCCTGTCTCGCCGACGCCCCTTCTCCGTCGAACCCGAGCAATCACTTCGGCGTCTCCTCCAAATGCCCCTGACAAACCTTCTTGACGCTGGTCTTCCCTTGGGAGGCGGAGATGCGATCTTGCAGGCTCGAACTAGGTACATACGCTATAGGGGAAGAGGCATCTTCGCGCGTCGAGAGGAGGTCGCCGCCGTACAGGGTGGCGTGATGTTCGGAACACGTTGACCTCCTTGGAGAAATCTATGCTTCGTTGCAATGGCAAGCTCCGTCAGCTACCGCTGGCCGTGATGCTTCTCTCTTCATCGCTGGCGCCGGTCGCGTTCGCGCAAGGCGTCACGACCGCCCGGGCGATGGCGATCAATATTCCTGCACAGTCGGGTGTCGATGCATTGAAGTCGTTTGTCGAGCAGACCAGGTTTCAACTGATCTATTCGCCCGATGTCGTGCGAGGCGTGACGACGAATGCGGTCAACGGCACCATGACGCCGTCCGAGGCCCTGAAGAAGCTGCTGGATGGCACAGGCATCACGATCGTCACCACGGGGGCGAACGCTGCAACGCTTCAGAATGCGTCGAGTGACCAGCGACGCAGCGAGGAGGCATCTCCAGAACCGCAAGTCGTGACGGTGGCCGCCACGCGACGCAACGAGCCGGTTCAAAAGATACCCATGCAAGTCAATGTGCTGCCCGCGGACGACCTGGCGCGAAACGGCTCGACGGGTCTGCGTGACTACATGGCCGGCGAACCGGGCGTCGTCGTCAGTTCCTATGGCAGCGCATCGGCCAACGGCATCAGTATCCGAGGCGTCACGACGGGTGGCGACACGGTCACCACTGTGGGTGTCTATGTCGACGACGTCGCGACGGGATCGAGCTCCGCCTGGGGCGATGGCCCTCGATCGGCGCTGAATATGGCATTGCTGGACCTGAACCACATCGAGGTTCTCCGCGGCCCGCAAGGGACGCTGTACGGTGCGGGCGCGATGGGCGGCGTCTTGAAGTACGTCACCAACCTGCCCGAGACCGATGAGTTCAATGGCAGTGCGACGCTGTCGGCGTCGGCGACCAAGGGCGGTGGCCCCAGTGCGACCGAGAACGGGGTGGTCAATGTCCCTTTGAAGGAAGGCGTGGCGGCGGTGCGGGTGTCCGCCTTCAGGGAGCACTTCGGAGGCAGCGTGGACGCCATCGGCCCCGCGGCGGGCTCCAACATCGATCACGGCGACACCTCGGGTGCGCGCGCTTCAGTACTCGTCACGCCCAGTCGCAACCTGACTCTGCGATTGACGGCGACCACACAGAACATCACGCGCGCCGGCAATGATTACGTCGACTACGACCCTGCAACGTCGCGTCCTCTTGAAGGTGACGGCATTCGCTCGCTGGCGTTCGCCGAGCCGAATTCCATGCGCACCAACCTGTTTTCAGCCGACGTCGAATACGACTTCGGATGGGCCCGCTTGAACTCGATCACGACTTCGCAGCGATCAGACATCTCCACGCTGGAAGACTTGACATCGGTCTACGTACCGCTCCTCGCATCGATCGGGATGAACTTCGACAGCGTGGGCCTTGACGCCAAGATTGTGCAACGCAAGACGACCGAGGAACTCCGGCTGACCTCGAAATCAGACCAGCACTTCGAATGGCTGGCCGGCCTGTACTGGAACCACGAGGAGATTGATGGATCCGATCAGACCGAAAGCGTGCCCGCCGCGGGAACACCTGACGTCAATTTGGTGACCTATAGCTTGCCGAGCGACTACAGGGAAGTGGCCGCCTATGGCGACCTCACCTGGAAATTTGATGGTGGCCTGTCGCTGACCGCCGGGGCTCGTGTGGCGCAGAACCGGCAGCGCCTGGACGAGACCTCCTCAGGCTTTCTGACAGGCCCCGATCAGGAACTGCACGGGAGGTCGAAGGACACCAGCAAGCTCTGGCTGCTGACGGCAGGATACGCGGTCGACGCAAACAACAGCGTCTACGTCCGCGGTGCCTCGGGCTATCGTCCAGGTGGAGCAAACAACGGCTACTTCGACAGCAACGGCAAGCCGCTGGCGCCACTCAGCTTCCAGCCGGATACCCTGACCAGCTTCGAAGCCGGCTACAAAGGCAACTTGATCGACAAGCGCCTGCAAGTCGAGGCCTCGGTGTATCGCATCGATTGGCACAACGTCCAGCAGGAGCAGACCATCAACGGCATCGGGGTCATCGCGAACGGCGGAAAGGCTGTCGTGAACGGCGCTGAACTCGCCTTGAAGTTTCGTCCGCTGCGCGAGTGGTCGTTGACCGCCAGCGCCGCGTATATCGACGCGAAGCTGACGGAGGATGCACCGGGGCTCGGTGCAACGTCCGGCGAGCGACTGCCTGGCAGCGCTCGATTCTCTGGTGCGCTTTCCACGACTTATGACTTCGCTCTGGGCGGGTACGCCGCTTATGTTGGCGCGAGCGAGCAGCACGTCGGCGAACGCAACGCGGGCTTCGTCGGGAGCACCTCCGAGCCCAGCTATCGCCTCCCGGCGTATTGGTTGACCGACTTGCAGGCCGGGATCGACTTCAAGCACCTCCGCCTGGCTCTGTTCCTGCGCAATCTGCTGGACGCCAAAGCTCAGCAAAGCGCCAATTCGACATACCAGCTGTACGGTGGACCAGCCCTGGTCTCGCTCATGCCGGCACGTACCGTGGGCATGAGCCTGACGGTGCCGTTCTGAACAACTGAAAAGCACGAAATCATCTCCACTTCTCGCGGAAACTGAAATGACAACCTCCATCCTCGCCAAGCTCGAGCAATTCGAGATTCAGTCGCAGTCCACCGGACGCGCCTACAACATCAGCCTCAAGCGACCGGAAGTTCCGGTTGGTCGGTCCGGGCCGCTGACCGACTGTCCGATCCTGATTCTTCTCGACAGCGCCGCGGTGTTCGGAGCTGCGGTCGAGAACGCCTCGATGCGAGGAATCTTTCACGACGTGGAGACCGCAGTGATCGTGGGCATTGGCTATCCGACCGCGATGATCGAAGAGGCCAAGCTGCGTGTACGCGACTTGACGCCGTCGACGTCCCTGGGCCTCGGGGCCCCCTCGTCCATGGAGGCGCTCCTCGGTACGGAGCGAGGCGGGGCAGACTTGTTCCTGTCCTTCATTCTCGATGAGCTCGTACCTGCGGTCGTGGACCGGGTTCCCGAAGCTTCGCCGACGCGTCGCGTGCTGGTCGGCGCCTCCCTCGGGGGTCTCTTCACGGCACACGCACTGGTGACTCGGCCTGAAGCATTCGAGACCTTTGTCGCGAACAGCCCATCGTTGTGGTGGAACGACTTTGAAGTGACCAAGCACCTCGATGACTTCAAGGGACGACTGTCCGCGTCCGGGGCTTCTCCGCGCGTGCTCATCACCGTCGGCAGCCGAGAGCAGGATGCCCCCGACATCGATTTTCCAGGCGTGGATCTGAAGGAAACCACGCCTTTCGTGCAGCGCTGCCGGATGGTCGACGCCGCCAGTGACTTCGCGAAGGACCTGAAGAGCGCCGGTCTCCCGGAAGTCAGCTCGGTGATCTTCGCCGACGAGGATCACCTCTCGGTCGTGCCTGCAGCCATCGGGCGCGCCGTGACGTTTGCACTGCGCAAGGCACGCTAGCCAGACCGCGCTGCCTTTCGGATGCGTCGCGGAGGCCATTTCAGGCCGGTTTCGCGACAGGCGCGCCCGATGGAATCCTGGAACACGCGCCTGCAGACTCGGCGTGTGGATCGGAGCGACCGTGCGCGAGAACCTACCCCCGTTGGTTATCCGCGGTCATCCATTCTCCAACGATGTGCGCAGATTCAATTCAACGCCAGAAAGCTGCCATGAACGACCTGCTGTTCAAGAACGCCCGAATATTTGATGGACATGAGGCCGACTGCCCCGACGGCATGAGCGTGCGGGTCAGCGGTGGCCGCATCGTGCAAATCGCATCGGAGCAGCTCCAGCCCGAGGGCGCACGTGTCATCGACGCCGGAGGTCGCACCTTGATGCCTGGCCTCATCGATGCCCACGTCCATGCTTTCGCGAGCGACGTCGCTGTCCAAAAGATCGAGGCGATGGGCGAGGCATACAGAACGGCGCATGCCGTCCGGATGCTGAACCACGCCTTGCAGTGTGGCTTCACAACGGTACGAGACGTGGGCGGCGGCAACTACTCGTTGTACCGGGCGATCGCCGACGGGTTGGTGAATGGTCCGCGCTACCTCTACTCCGGCAAGATACTGACCATGACCGGTGGACACGGCGACAGCCGCCAAGTGGAGGAAAGGCCGCGCTATCAGATGGCCTGTGCTTGCGGAGAGTCTCCCGTTTTCAACTCATTCTGCGTCGTCGCCGATGGCATGGACGCCTGCATACGAGCCGCACGCGAAGAACTGCGGCAGGGTGCGCATTGCATCAAGATCACGGGTTCGGGCGGTGTGGCGTCGCCGACCGATCCGATCTGGATGAATCAATTCCGCGAGGATGAGATTCGTGCCATCGTCAACGAGTGCACCGAGCGTCGAACCTACGTCGCGTCCCATTGCCACCCCGCCAGCGCGGTGCGCCGTAGCGTCGATTTTGGGGTACGCAGCATCGAGCACGGTACCCTGATAGACGATGACACGGCCCGGTTCGTGGCTGAACGAGGCGCATTTGTTGTCCCCACTCTGGCGGTCCTCTTCGCGCTCGCCGAGGCAGGGAGCCAGCTCGGATTCCCGTCGCAGAGTATGGCCAAGCTCGAGGCGGTCGGGAAGCACGCCATCGCCGGCCTTGACTCCATGCGTCGAGCAGGCGTGAAGATCGGTTTTGGAACGGACCTCATCGGAACAACCTACGACCAACAGTGCCGGGAGTTCAACTTGCGGAGTCAAGTCTTCACCCCCCTCGAAATCCTGCGTCAAGCGACCTCCATCACCGCGGACCTGATGATGATGAGCGGTGAGATCGGCTGCGTCGCAGTAGGGGCAAGGGCCGACCTGCTGATCGTCGATGGTGATCCATTGAAGGACATTTCGATCGTTGCAGCGAGCGGTAGGCATCTGCGAATGATCGTCCGCGACGGCATCGTCGTGAAGGACGAGCTGCATTGAGGATGGCGCGCTCGGCGAGACATATCCGAGCAGGTCAGCTCGACTCGCGTTGAGGTTTGACCATGGAGGGCAAGCGTTATCCAGGTAAACAACGTCGGGCAGCAAGTTGGCGCTTCTGCCCCTTCACTGATAGTGGGCCAAGTTCGCCAGACGAGCCAGCCGGCCCTCATAAGGCCGCCCGTCTCATCTGGCGAACTTGGCCCACGCGGTCATGTGGGCTAATGCCCGCATGACCGTCCAACGGCTTGCGCCGTCGGTGCTTCGCACTCCGCCTTCGCTTCGGTTTGTGCTGCGCGCTGCCTGTCGCCAGCTTGCCTGCAATGACAGTCGGCCCTCGGGCGGCCGCCCGTCATCGGAGCTCCGTCGACCTGGGGCCGACGTCGCACCCGATAGTGGGCCAAGTTCGCCAGACGAGCCAGCCGGCCCTCAGGAGGCCGCCAGTCTCATCTGGCGAACTTGGCCCACGCGGACATGCGGGCTCGGGCCCGCATGTCCGTCCAACGGCTAGTGCCGTTGGTACTTCGCACTCCCTCCGCCTTCGCTTCGATTTGTGCTGCGCGCTGTCTGTCGCCAGCTTGCCTGCAATGCCAGTCGGCCCTCAGGAGGCCGCCCGTCATCGCAGCTCCGTCGACCTAGGGTCGACTTCGCGCCAGCCTTGCTGGCTTGACAGTTCAGCTGCGAAGCAGCTGAACCTCCGATGGACTGACGTCCATCTCCGCGTCTGCTGACGCAGCCTTGGCGGCCCAGTCGCTTCGCACCTGGGCACCTATTCGGTCTGTGGAGCAGCCCGAAAAGGCTTGTAACACCGTGTCCCCAAATGCTGGCAGCGGCGTGTTCGAAAGGCAGTTTTCCTTGATGATTTCGAAAACTTGCGTTATCGGATGCACCGAAATTTCGATGGCGCAGGCTCATTGCGTGCGTCCGGATGCAGATCGCTTGCATTGCCCCCCAACGCCGTGTTCGGATTCGCCTTCGCCGGCCTCGGAAAATGAGCTGTCCCCACGTTACAAGGACGGCGCAGTGTCAAGTCACCCTGGCCGAGAGGCGGCCTGGGGAGGGGAGCGCCTATCGTCGCCGCTACAGTGCTTGCGCGTGGCAAGACTAGACCAAACTCGTTCCGCTCGACTCTTGATGCTTCTACGCCAAGAGCTTTTGCCAAGGTTGGCAAGAAGTCGGCATCAAATCGGCATCAAGTCGGCAAGACCGTCCGGTTTGACGCCTCGCCGATGCATCTTGCCTAACTCGGCAACACGACGGCACGAACTAGGCAACTACTAGGCAAGATCAGGCGCACGTCGAGCCCCTCACTGCACGGTAGGCACAGGCGAGTGCGTGTGCATCGGCCAGCGCATGGTGACGTTCAAGACCACGTCGCTTCAGATCGATGTAGCACGCATCCGCGGCAAGTTCACCGTCGATCGTTCCCGTGATGGCTAGAACGTTGACGGGTCTCACGACCTGGCGGACGCTCGTCCAAAGTCCGACCTCGCGAATCAGCTCTTCGAGCAGTTCATAGTCCGTGGGGTAGTCGAACCCGACATCCACGCTGCCGCCGTTCCTGGCTGCTGTCGCGAGAAGCCATTCAGCTGTCAGGACGCCCATCCCAGGCGCTGAGAACTGACTCGCGGGAACGCGCCCGAAAAGGTCCAGCACGCCATAACGAACGAAGTCGCTCGAGGCCTCTCGACGCGCTCGCCCGATGGCGGTCTCAAGGTCCAACTCGACGTAGTGCTCCTGCGAACGATCGATAGTGACCAGGCCGAGGGAGAGAAGTTCGGGCTGGAGAAGGGATGTGAACTCGGTGTCGAGGAAGATCATCATGGCTTCATCTCTCGGTCAATGCAGGTCCGATGCTGGTCCGCCGTCCACTTCGCTCCACAGGTCATCCTCACCGATCTTTGCTCTCTGATCGGCCACTGCCGCGGCGATGGCCTGCTCTGCCGACCTGGTCATCCTGCGTGGACTCAGGTGGGACAGAAGGCACAGCGACCGATAGTCGAATTCGACGCGGCCCTCCAGCTTCAGGCCTTGCAGGACTCGGCTGGAAATGCGCCGCGCCAGCTCGATCGCCTCCCATTTGTCGGGTGGGCCGATGACGAAGACCTCCATGCGGCTCGTCAACGGAGAGCCGATGCCTCGCAGTGAGTTCGCCGTACCGATATATACAGTGAGCGACGCGTCGAATGACACGTCCACCGAGACGTCCAGCAGCCGCTGCGACGTCTCCCGTTCGAGGGCGCCATGCAGTTGGGCCAAAGGATCGATCTGGTGCTGGCCTGAACTGCTCGTCGCCTTGTCCATTTCGTCCAGCAGGATCACGGGGTTGGCGACTTTGCCGAGACAGATCGCGTTGAAGAGCAATCCGGACTCCGTGTTTCCCCAATGCTTGTCCGTACCTCGCAAGGCTGTCCCGGCACTGGGTTGATCGAATTGGATGGACGAGTGGGTGCTTCCGAACATCTCGGCGACGCGATGGCTGAAGTAGGTCTTGCCGAGGCCCGGGGGGCCGAGCAGAAGAAGCGGAGGGACACGTGGTGGAGTGCCGGTAGCGTCGGCCAACGCGAGTGAATGCCGCAGGGTCCGGATCGGCGCGCGGAAATGCGGTAGCGTCATCTCCAGGTCGTCGACGACGGTTCTCCAGTTCTCGGGTAGCGCAATGCGCCGGTCAGGCCCGAGTTCCACCAGCCGCTCGAGAAGGCGCCGCCGACGTTGGTTCACGTCCTTGTCGGCGGATCTCTCCATCGCGTGCGGATCGGTCAATTGGCTCGCGAGTTCCAGAAGTTGGGGCAACACACGATACGAGCCAGCCTTCGGCTTGGCCCGCAGCGCAGCACGGCGATCGTGCAATTTCCTGGCGGCATCGGCGCTCTTCTTTTTCTCGGCCTTCTCTACCTCTGCCTGGCGCCACCGAGCGTCATTGGCGCGGCGGTCTTCCTCAGACCATGCCGAGCGTTGTGCGGCTTCTCGAACCTCGGCGGCTGTCTTGAGCGGCAGCAGTAGCCAGGTCTCCGGGTTGACGCGCACGCGTTCGAAGCCCTCCGGCACGGCCACCGTTCGATCGTTCGCTCTCATTCCTGGCTCCCACGCGGCCCGATCACCGGGCTTCGAAGCGCCTCGATCAGCGTGGCGGAATGCTCAGTCAGTAGGCCGACTTTCTCCTGGCAAAGCACGACTCGTCCATGGAAGGGATGCCCGCCGACCGTGATCGCAGGCGCCAGCGAATATCCCGAGTAGTCATCGTCCAAGATGGCGAACGATTCGCCGGCGTGCCAACGGTCGAGCCAAGCGGCGATGTCATCGACGCGGCGACCTGACTCGGGGCGAATGGGCGTGCACCATCGCGCGTGAAGCGCTCGCCCGACGAATCCGATCCCGGTACGCCGAAAGACCTCGCGCATCTGTTCCTCGTCGAACGACTCGCGCCACGTCGAGGAGATGACGTATTGAAGTTGGCCGCCCATCGCACTGTGCACGCCGGCGAGAACCTCGCATGCTCGCGAGTCGAACGCCTTCTCGAACACGTCGTCCGGAAAGGGATGAACGCCCTGCAGCGCGCTGACGACGTCGTAGCTGCCGTAGATCGTGTTGAGGCACAGGACATCGTCGATGTCCAGAAAGAGAACCGGGTCTGGCGTTGCTTCGGGCATGGTGATCTCGTGCCGACGCTGGTGCGGCGGCATCATTGGATTGATGGCAGGAAGTGAGGAGGCGATCGCTTCAGCCAGGCACGGATTGCCGGCTGAAGTCAGTGACAGCTGGACGTCGAAGCGCGTTGACCATGAATGCGGCGTGCTCCGCCAGCAGACCGACGTACTCATCGCAAAGCACCACGCGGCTGGCGAACGGGTGATTCGAGTCGTAGAGCGCGTCTTCGAGAGAACGCCCCGAAAATTTGTCGTCCAGGATCAGGAACGCCTCACCGCGGTGATGCTGCGCCAGCCAGTTGGCGATGTCCGCTGCGCGCGTTACTTCCTTACCGGAGAGAGGCGTGCACCAGCACGCGTCTTCGAGCATGGCTTCTGCAACGAAGTCGAGGCCACCCGCGGAAAGCACGCCTAGCAATTCCTCGCGTGTGAAGTGCTCGCGCCAGGTCGAACTGATCACGTAGCGAATCTGGCCACCCATTTGCCCGTGGACGTCGGCCAGCACGCGTCGAGGCCGTGCAGCGAAGAGCTTTTCGTAAACCCGGGACGGGTTGGGATGGCGACCGCGTAGCACCAGAATGGCGTCATAGCCACCGTAGGGTGCGTTCAGGCACAGCACGTCGTCGATATCGAGGAACACGATGGGTGTCGTCGGGCTGGTCGAAGTTTGAGCAGGCAAAGCAGTCCCCCGCCCGCGCTGAAGCGGGCATGCAGTGTGGAAAGTGGGAAGTGGTCGCCGCTCGGCTTCACAGGCGAGCGGTCATCGGATGAGAGCTACTTGAGGCTCTGCATCTTTCGGTAGTAGCGTTCGCGGATCGCGACAATCTCGTGAGCGAGTTTCACCGGGCCGGCCTTGCAACCGAGCTTGCCGTCGATCCAGAAGTTCGATGCGGCCTCGGCTTCCGGCCGCTTTCGAACCAGGTGAGGACGAAGTCCCGCGATGAGGGCCATGGCATGCACGCCGTCGTAGTTGAGCGTGTAGCACTGCCGATTCTGGAACGCGCGGCGTGCGACACGATGAATGCGCGCCTGGATCTGCATGCCCCTCATGAGTCAGCATAGCGGCCTGATCAAATCGCTCCGAAGCGACGGACCCTCGAGCGAAGAGACTCTTCGACTTGGGCAAGCAAGTCCTGATTGCCTGCGTCATAGCCTCGATACACGTCACCCGCATCCCCTTGAAGCTCGATCTGAAGTGATCCCGCTATTCGATGCAGATCAGTCAAAAGCTGCTGAAGCAGCATCAGATGCTCGATCGAGGGCTTCGATCGACCGATCGAGCGACCTGTCGAAACAGCAAGTGCGACGAACATCCGCATCACGACGTCGCCGCCTGCCGCTTGGCGAACTCGCTCAATGCAGTCGGCCATTGCCCGAAGGCCGTGCCTACTGATGGATTCCCAATCGAGTGCGAACTCGATGTCGTCACGAAGCTTGCGCTCCAGGTCTTCCCCGTGACGAAGCGCGTCTTCACGCTCCTGGAAATATGCCGCGATCTCGTTCTGCATTGAGGTCGGAGAGACTGCAGACCGCCTGGCGAACAGCCACGAGGCGAACAAATCGCCCGAGGCTTCTGGAAGCCACGGCCGAAAGAGGCCCGCCATGCGTGCGATCTCCATCGCGTCTTCGACGTTGTGGATGGCAAGCCGAGTTTGTTCATTCATCGCGTGCTGACCTTCCGCTTCTTCTTGGGCTTAGCCGCAGAAGCATTGTTGATGGATGGGGCCCTGAACGCCGGACGAACCTTGACCTCGGACGTCGCTCTTACTGCGGCGGGCTTGACAGTCCCGGAACGCCCACGCACGCCAGCGCCGTAGTAGACGGCCGAGCGCGTGGTTCGGTGTCCCAAGAGCTTCGCCAACTCGATGCGGCTGACGCCGCTGCGCTTCCAGTCGGCCTTGCGTTGGTGCCTGGCGGTGTAGGCGGACGGCAGCATTTGGGGTGCAGCGTCGGGGAACAGCTTGCGGCAGCGCCGAGCGACCGACTGTCGATATGCATCAGCACTGCCGCTCAACTTCGTCGCGATCTGTTTTCCTGGAGGGAGCAGGCTCGCGAGCATCCGCACCACACCGTTCTCCTGCGCGGACAGTAGTAGCTCGCGCTTGTGCTGGCCGCTGTGCTTGCCGAACTTGGCGCCGAGGATTGAGATTTGAAGTAGGCCGTCGTGCCGCAGCAGCACGGTAAAGCCGTTTGCGAGTTCTTGCGGGCGGCATCCGGTCGCGCATTGCACGAGCCAGTGAGGTTGGTACTTCGGCAACATGATCGCAGCCACCTTCTCGCGCCAGTCCGCGGGTACGCGGCGGGCACTGTGAGACTTGCTCATCCGCACTTGCTTGAAGCCCGATCCCCTTCTGAATTTGGATGGAAGTCCGATAGGCACGTGCGCGAGCGCGTCGGCTAGCAACGGCAGGTACATCAAGGCGCGACGTCGTTGGGTCCGGTCTGCGTTGGGTTCGAACATGCGATCGATCGTTCGCTTCGATTCGCGAATCGTTGACCTGAGGTAGTGCTGCAGCGCCGCCTTGCCCGTGTACCAAGATCCCGAGGAGCCGCAGCGATCTTCCAGGCAACTCCAAACATCGCGCCCCGTAGCTAGCGCTTCAAGGCACAGCGAGCGCCCGCGGCCGAGGTAGTTCCGGGCCGTCGTCGCACTGGGCTGCCTGACCTGTTCGAGATACCACTTCGGCGGGTGGGCCGCATCGCCCGTCCCGTTCGCCGCCTCGTATTGGTTCCTCGCGAAATGGAGGTCAAAATCCTGCAGCAGCTTGGTCGTCGCGGACTGCATCTCCTTGACCTGCTCCCAGGACATGCGAGCAGCGAGCTTGATTTGACGGAGAGTTCGTGCTGGATTCCGTTTCATCGCGGTCAGTCCAGCTTCAGCGCCAGTTCGGACGCCTTCGGGTTGTAGTAGCGCTTCAGCATCGACAAACTCTTGTGCCCGGTCACCGCGGAGAGCTCGAGCACGTTGGATAGCTTGCCTGCGATGCGTGTCGCGGCGTCGTGCCGGAAGTCGTGGAACCGGAGATCGTCGATGCCGGAACGTCGCATCGCGCGGGCGAAGACCTGCTTGAACGCAGAGGTGGTCGTGGGAAAGACCAAGGCCTGACCCTCGGCGCGCGGGAGACGCTTGAGGACTACGACGGCCTTGCGGCTCAGCGGAACATCCCTGGACGAGCCATTCTTCGAATCCGGAAGGTGCACGGTGCGATTCTCGAGATCGACATGCGCCCATTGCATAGCGAGCACTTCGCCGCGACGCATTGCGGTTCGAAGCGCGAAGACGGCAACCGGCTTGACCCACTGATTGCGCGCGCCGATTTGCTGACCGTCACGACGCGAGGCGACAATTCACGGAGGAGCTTGCGCAACTCACCCCAATTGGGGCGACGCTTCCTGCCCGCACCCTGCTTGGGCCGCGGCACCTTCTCGAGGGGATTGGCCAACGGGACCGACCACTCGGTGCGAGCGAAGCTGAAGACACTGGACAGAAGATTCATCTCCCGCCGAACGGTGTCGTTCGCCACCTTGAGCACCCGTGCGTTGCGCCACTGCACGAAGACACCGGGATTGAGCCGGTCAAGACTCATCCGGGCCAACGGCGAGCGCATGAGCGCATTGATCCGGTACGCCTCCGACTCCTTGCCCTTCTTGCCTGGAGTCACCTCGCGAAGGTATTGCGCCAGCAGCGCGTGCACCGTGCTATCGCGCAGACTGCTTGTATCGACGAACGTGCCACGACGCATCTTGGCCTCGCGCTCGGAGGCCCACTGTTCGGCGTCAGCCTTGGTGGGGAAGGTCTTGGTCTGGGTAGGCCAGCCGCGCATGCGGACTTGAGCCTCCCAGCTGAAGGGGCGGGTGGTGCCCCGCTTGCGGAAAGTAGCCATTCTTGCCTTTCATTCGTTGTGGCGAATATGTGGCAAGTAGGCGTTTTGCACAGGGGACAGAATTCGTCCTCGGCAATCCGCAATCCGAAAAGTCCAATTCGAACAAGGACTTACGGAAGAAGGTGTTTGGTGCGCCCGACACGGTTCGAACGTGCGACCCCTGCCTTCGGAGGGCAGAAAAATGGGGCATTCCGGGGTGTCCTGGGACACCTACTTCATAGGTAAATCGTCCTTTACTGTCCTCCAGCGTGCCCCTATGATTAGGATACTCGTAGGATACTTCAGGACACATGGCCCACCGAAT
>OUNJ011023138.1_pt1 | contig 18491 bp, 9 predicted proteins | sample 1755361 | NCBI WGS metagenome assembly OUNJ01 (sample SAMEA3914825, study PRJEB12502) | metagenome | biome: forest; material: soil | place: USA | collected 2012-03-12 | depth 0.1 m
CCCGCCGTACCCGTATCCAGCGTCAGGTCACCGCCATTAGCTGTCATGCCAAGGTCGGTCGCGGCATGGGCTGTCGTCACATTGACATCATGGCCCGAAACCGAAACGTCCGAACCCGTGCTCTTGACCAAGGTACCCGAAGCCAGGGTCCCGGCCTTCACCGTTGCCGTGCCGCCGGAACTCAGCGTGCCGACGCTGGCTGCGCCCGTCGTCGCCTCGACCGTGCCGGCGCCCGTCGTCGTCAGCGTGCCCGTGACCGTCGAATTGACGTTCCCCTTGATGTCGGCCGTTGCACCCGACCCACCACCCAGCTTCACATCGCCGGTCGTGGCCGTCAGGTTGACATGGCCTGTCGTCGCATCGGCGCTAGTCGCATCGATGCTGCCGGTCACAACATCGATGTCACTGCCAGCCGAGACCGTGCCCAGTTGCGCCAGGTTGCCGTTCAAAACCTTGACCGCGCCGGTATCGGCCTTGAGGTCGGCGCGATCGGTTGCCGTCTTGCCGGTGATGTCGCCGCCCGCGGAAATATTGACATTGCCGCCGGTGCTTTCCACCGAAGTCGCGCGTACATTGTCCTTGGCGTTCAGGGTGGCGTCACCGGCCGAGGTCAGGCCGGTATCGACGATCACATCGCCGGTCGCGCCCGTCGTCTTCAGCGTCGCCGTACCTGTATCGGCCGTGCCGGTGCCCAGCGTCAGGTCACCGCCCGTAGCTGTCAGGTTAGCGTCGGTCTTGGCATGCGCCGTCGTCAGGTTGATGGTCGCACCGCTGACCTCGACATCGGCGCCCGTGCTCTGCACCGTGCCACCGCCAGCTTCCGTGCCCGCTGTCAGGGTCGCCGTGCCGCCACTTTTCAGCGTGCCGACGCTGGCCACACCTGTGGTTGCCTCGACCGTGCCCGCGCCCGTCGTTGTCAGCGTACCCGTAACTGTCGAATTGACGCTGCCCTTGATATCAGCCGTCGCACCTGACCCGCCGCCCAATTTCACATCGCCAGCCGTCGCCGTCAGGTCGACATGGCCGCCTGTCGCGGTGGCGGATGTCGTATCCACCGTGTTGGCGGTAACGTCGATGTCGGTGCCAGCCTTGACCGTGCCCAGCAAGGCCTGCGTGCCGCCATTGACCGTCACCTTGCCGACATCGGAGGTCAGGTCGGCGCGTTCGGCCGCCGTTTTGCCGGTCACGGCGCCGGATATGGCATCGATTTCGACGTCGTCGCCGGTGGAATGGACGTTAGCCACCAGCGCGTCATGATCCGTCGTCACCGTCGCCTTGCCGGCCGAGGTCATGGAACCGGTCACCACGGCGTTCCCGCCCGTACCGTTCAGGGTCGCTGCCGTGCCCGCCGTGCCTGTGCCCAGCGTGGCGCTACCCGCCGACGAAGCAACATCCAGGCTGGTGGCGGCATGTGCCGTGGTAACATCGGCCGACGAACCCGCCACAGAGACATCCGCAGCCACGCTCTGCACACTGGTTACCGTGGCCGCGCCTATGGCGTCGACCGTGGCGGTCGATCCGGCTTTCAGCGTATTGACCTGCGCCGCGCCGGTGATCGCGTCCACCGTACCCGTACCCGTGGCGGTCAGGGTGCTGGTCAGGTTGGCGTTGACCTGGCCTTGCAGCAGGGCGTTGTGACCTGCCGCGCCGCCGCCCAGCGTCGCGTCGCCAACATCGCTGGTCAGCGATATATCGTGGCCGGCATCGGCGGTCGCGACATCCAGCGTATCCGCGGTGACGGTCACGTCGGTGTGCGCCGCCACAGTGCCAAGCAAATCCTTCGTACCGCCGGTGACGGTGACCGAACCGCTGTCCGCCCTGACATCACCGCGCTCCGGCGCCGTCTTGCCGGTAATTTCGCCGGTCGCCGCGGAGGTCAGTTGCACATTGCCGACGGTGCTTTCGACACTGGCGGCGCGAACGTCGCTGACCGAGGTTACGGCTGCATCGCCTTTGGAGGTCAGCTTGGTCGTGATGATGACGTCACCGGCTCCGCCGGTCGTCTTCAGCGTCGCCGTACCGTTGTCGGCCGTACCGGTGCCCAGCGTCAGGTCACCGCCGGTAGCGGTCAGGCCAAGGTCGGTAGCGGCGTGAGCCGTTGTAACATTGACGGTGGGGCCGGTCACCGAGACATCGGCGCCCGTGCTTTGCACCGTGCCGGCAAGGACCGAGGTGCCGGCCGTGACCTGTGCCGTGCCGGCGGCCTTGAGCGTGCCGACATTGGCTGTATCGGCCGTCGCCGTCACCGTGCCGGTCGTGCCGGCGGTCAAGGTCCCGGTAACCGTGGCGTTGTCGCTGCCCTGGACCAGTGCCGTCGTACCCGATGATCCGCCCCCGATCGTGGCGTCGCCGGCATCGGCGATCACGCTGACATGACCCGAACCGGCCTTGACCGTTGTCGCGTCGACGGCATCGGCGGTAACATCCAGGTCGGTACCCGCAGAAACCGTACCCAGCAGATCTTTCGTACCGCCGGTGACGGTGGCCGAGCCCATGTCCGCCTTGAGGGTGGCGCGATCGGCCGCCGTCTTGCCAGTGATTTCGGAGGCCGCAGCCGAGGTCACCTGCACGTCGCCCGCGGTGCTTTGCACAACCGCCGCGCGGACATTATCGACCGACGTGACTGTGGCATCGCCCTTCGACACCAGTTGCGTGCTGATGATGACGTCGCCGCCAGCGGCGGTCGTCTTGACGGTCGCCGTGCCGTTATCGGCCAGGCCGCTGCCCAGGGTCAGGTCGCCGCCTGCAGCCGTCAGGCTAAGATCGGTGCCGGCGTGGGCATTGGTGACATCGATCGTCTGACCGGTGACGACGACATCGGCGCCCGAGGAGTGGATCAGCGCGGCCTGAGCCCCGGTTCCGGCCGCCAGCTTCGCCTGGCCGCCCGCCGTCAAGCCGCCGGTGACCGTGGCGTTGCCACTGCCCTGGACCAGGGCCGTGGTCGATGCGCCGCCGTCGCCGAGAACCGCGTCACCGGCGCTGGCCACGACGCTCAGCGAACCGCCAAGGGCGTTGGCGCTGGTCGCATCGACGGTTCCGGCCGAAATATCGACATCGGTACCCGCCGACACGGCGTCCAGCGTCGCGCTGGAACCACCTGCGACCTTCGTTTCGCCGGTGTCGGACGTGAGGCTGGCGCGCGCGCCGCTGTTGCCCTTGACTACGCCGGACGTCGCCTCGATGTCGACATCGCCGCCCGTGCTGTGGACGCTATCGAGATCGGCATCGCCAGAGGCGTTGACGGTCGCCTTGCCGCCCGAAGTCAGAGTGCCGACCTGGACGGCGGAGCCGCCGCCGCTTGTCAGGGTGGCCGTGCCGCCGGCAGTGGCACTGAAGCCCACCTGGACCGCCTGGCCGGCCGTCACATCGAGATTGCCGTGCGCGCCGAACACGCTGACATCGACGGTGCCGGTCGTACCGGTAGCCTGGACAAGACCGCCGGTGCTTTCCACATAACTGCCGGTAATGCCGTCGTCGGCGTTCAGATGGACGTCGCCGCCGGCATGAATGGCGCCGGCATCGATGGAGCCGCCGCCGGTGGCCGTCATGGTCACCGCGCCGCCGGCATCGAGCGTGGCCAGGCTGTTGGCCGTCTTGCCTTCAATGTCGGCCGTGGTCTTGACGTCGCTGTCGTGCACCAGTTCGGCTTCGCCGCCGGTGCCCTTGAGGATCAGCCCGCCGGCCGACGAATGGGCGCTGTCGATAAAGGCATTCAGGCCGCCTTCGGCATCGATATCGCCCTTGGCGTGAACCGTACCCAGCCGGACCTGCGCGGCGGCGTGAGCCGTCACCTTGCCGGTGTCGGCGGTCAGGTCGGCCCCGGTAATGGGGGTCGGGCCGTCGATGCTGAAGGTATCGGCCGTCAGGGTGATGTCGCCGCCGGTGCTGTGTGCCGACACTGCCTTGACGTCGCCGCCGGTCGATTCGGCGCCTATGTCGCCGCTGGCCGTCAGCGCGCCGCTCGCCGTCAGATCGCCCGACGATTTCAGCGTCAGGCTCTGGGCCGCGCCCCCGACCGTGACCGTACCGGCCGTCAAGGTTCCGCCCGTCGTCTCGACATCCAGGGTCTTGTTGACGCCGATATTGCCCAGCGTCACATTGCCGGTTTCCGCGCCCAGGCCGATCAGGCTGAGCGCCTGGACATCGCCGGTGTCGATGGTCGCCGCCGGGGCGACCGAGAAGGTGAGGTTCGACCTGTCGCCGTCGCCGCCCTTCAGCGTCGCGCCATGCAGGTTGACCGCGCCCGTCGCCGTCAGGTTGAGGCCGCCGGCCGCGTCCCCCAGCGCCTGGCCGTTGCCTTTGTTGGATTCAAGGGTCAGGCCACCGGAATCGGCCGTGATCGTCGCGCCGTCGACATCGACCTTGCCCGTGGCGGTCTGGGTGCCGCCCAGCGTGATGTCGTTGCCGGTAACCTCGTAATCGCCGCCCTTGGCCTGCACGTTGCCCGTGCCGGTGATGTCGTGATTGCCGTCCACGACCACGTCGCCGCTGTCGCTGGTCAGACCGCCCGCCGTCGCGATGTCACCGTCGGTGACGCCGGCCGCCGTATAGGTCACGCCGGCCTGGGTTGCCGAACCGGCCACATCCTCATCCGACGACAGGATGACGTGGCCGTCCACCGCCTTGGCATGCAGCTGCGCGCCGGACGTGATATTGAGCAGGGCGTCGGTAAGGCTCGACTGCGTCGCCCCGGCAAGGACGACCGATCCGCCACCCAGGGTGCCGGTCGCACCGACATTGACCTTGGCCGTGCCGAGCGTGGTACCGGCGTTGATGGTCAGGCCCAGCGGACTGCCCGGCGCGAACGCCATGGTGAAGTCTGTCGCCGCGACCAGGGCGATATCGCCGCCGGCATTGTTATGGCCTTCGACATCGATCGACTGCCCCGCCATGACCAGCGGCCCGCCGCTGAGGATGCTGGCGCCGTTGTTTTCGGTGATGGCGTTGGTCGAGGTGCCGACGAATTCATAGGTATTGTCGCCGTCGCGGAAGTCGGTATTGGTGATGTCGAGCGTGCTGAGGAACAGGCCGCCGGTGTTGAACGCCGCGTGGCTGTTCATCAGGATGCCGTTGGGATTGATCAGCCAGACCGCCACGCTGGGATCGGACTTCAGCGTGCCGTCGATGGTCGACAGGCTGCCGCCGGTGACGCGGTTGAGCACGGCAGCATTACCGCCGACGCCGTTGGTGAAATTGACGCTGTTGCCGGTCCCGATGTTGAAGGTCGTCCAGTCGATGACCGAACTGCCGTCGTTCAGCTTGACCACCATATTGGTGCCATTGCCGTCGGCGACACCGCCCGGAACGTGAGTGGTGGCGCCGTCGACCGTGATCGTCGGCGCGGTGCCGACCGGAGTCGAATTGCCCGAGGGCAGGTTCTGGCCGTGGGCGCCGCCGGCCATGGCCCAGACCATGAACAGGGCGGTGGTGCCGGCCAGGGTGCGACGGTGGCCGGTCACGGGATGGGACGGCAGGGGCGGACGGATGGTCATGGGTCAGGCTCCCCCTCAGTAGGAACTGGGGAACTGCGTTGTAATCGAGAACATGATGCGCGGCGGCGGCGGCGCCTTGTCGATGGTCAGCGCCTTGTCGAGCGGCTTGGCGTAGGTGACTTCTGCCACCCATTTGCCAGGCAGTGTAAAGCGTACTCCCGCACCATAGGACGCCAGGCGGCGGTCGTTTTCCGGATCTGGAACGTTGCTGGAGCCCCGGTTGCGCCAGATATGGGCGTCGTCATAGAACACGAAGCCCTGCCCTTTCAGCGCCGCCGCGCGCGCGAAGTCGAGCCGCAGTTCCGCCCGCCAGGCGACCGCCTTGTCCGCCGTATTGGCGCCGGGATCGTAGCCGCGCCCGATAGTCAAGTTGCCGACCGCGAACTGTTCATAGTTGAGCAGGACCTGGTTGCTCCACTGCGTGCGCAATGCGCCGGCGAAGCTGATGATGGGGCCAAGCCCGACCGTCGTGTCGGCGTTAAAGCGCACCACGGTCGCGTCCGGACGGCCATAAAGCCGCGACAGATCCTTGTCGCCGGCGCGTGAGCCGCCCAGACCGCTGAAACCCTGGCGCAATTCAAGGCCGGTCCTGAGCACGAAGCCGTCACCGCCGAACAGGCCAGCATTGTGATAGGCCCCGGTCAGGCGCACGTAGCCGATGCGGATCTTGTCGAGCGTCAGCAAGGTCGCGCTGCTGCCACCGAAAACGCGGGTCTTCTGCTCAACGGCGTCAAACCCGGCGAAGAACAGCAGGTCCTTCTGCACCGTCCGGATGAACGGATGATAGTATTCGATATTGGCGACCGAGGAGATCGTCCGCAGGTCCGGTCCCTTGGCCACCGCCCCGGACAAGGTGTCGGTCGTATCGAGGTCCGGCCGCGAATTGGCGTAGATGAAGCTGGCTCCGATGGTGTCGCCGTGCTTGCCCAGGCCCATGGTGTGGCCGACCTGGATAACCCGCTGTTCACGCGACTGGAAGGTGTCGGAGACGCCGAGATAGGTGACGTCGGCGTGGCCGGTCAGGCCGTAAAGCTCGAGCCTGGCATAGGCGCTCTGGCGACCGATCTGCTCTGAGCCAAAACTGTTGACGTTGACCTGGACGCGATAGGGAATGCGCGCCACGGTCAGGTCGCCGATCACCGCGCCTGGCGTCGTGCCGGCCGAACGCAGCGACAGCTTGACGTCGAGGCCCGGTATGTCGCCGGTCAGCAGCAGGATTCGCTCGGCGTCGAGTTCGTTGAGCGGGTCGAGCGCCATCAGCTGGGCAATACGGTCGTCCATCAGCGCGCGATAGGGACCGGGGTCGCCGTGGACGCGGATGTCGCTGAAATGCGCCGTAACAACGGTCAGTTGCAGCACGCCCGACGACAGGTCCTGCGGCACGATCTGCACCGAGGCGATGTAGCCGGCCTGGCGCAGCGCGCTGTTGGCATGGTCGCGGACATCGCACACTTCGCGAATCGGCGCGTCGCCCTGAACGGTGGGCCCGACCTTGGCCAGCACCTTCTGAATCTTGTCCGGCAGGGCCGCGCCACCAGGGCCAGTAAAATTGACCGACGAGATGGTGGCGTGCAGAGTGGAATTGTCGAGCGCGCACGGCGCGAAGTCCTGCACGTTCTCGCTGTCGACACGCTTGTGCGGAGCCAGCGGCGTCATGGACGGCGGCGTCAGTTGCTCACGCGTCGGCTCGGAACCTTGCGGCGGAGGCGGGGGCGGGGATGGCTGGGTCGTCTGGGCCAGGGCTGCTAATGGCAAGCCGGCCAATGCCAATGCCGACGCACCGCACGCCGCGGCGATGCGTTTGTGGAAACCCCGGTCCCGCATAAGTCACCCCTGAAGTTCAGGCTGTAAAATTATTGAATCGATTCAACGCATATAAAAAAGCAATCAAGGCACTGAGCCCCCGTTAACACAGCTTAAACAAGCGTTATCAACATTCAAGGGATTTTTAAAAAGGACGTGGCAGCGCCTCTCACATTTCCGTAAGGTTAAAACCTGCGCAACCCTTACATTCGGTCGAGTACGATGACCTCGACCGCCGTGCCGGCTTTCAGCCTCTCGGCGCCGGGCGGTACGCGGATCAGGGCGCCAGACTGGGCGAAAACCTGGATCAGCGACGAATCCTGCTCCCGGAACGGCGTGACGCGCAGGACGCCCTTGTCGTCGATGGCAAGCGCCGCACGCAGATAGGCTTCGCGCGGCCCGTCGGCCGGCGTATCGGCGCTCAGCACCGCCTTGACCATGCCTGCCGTCACATGGCCCAGCGCGGCGGCGACAAAGGCCCTGAGGAACAGTTCGGCGCAGACCAGGGCCGAGGCCGGGTTGCCGGGCAGGCCCAGCACGTGCGTTCCGTCCCCGAGCCTCCCGAACCAGGTCGGCCGGCCCGGCCGGACATTGACGCTGACGAAATCGGTGACAAGGCCCAGCCTGTCCAGGGCCGGCTTGACCAGGTCGTGATCGCCGACGCTGGCGCCGCCGATGGTGACGATCAGGTCGGCCTTCACGCCTTTCAGGGTTTTCAGAATCGCCTTTTCGCTGTCGGCGGCGTGACCGGCAAAGAGCGCTTTCGCGCCCCAGCTTTTGGCCAGCGCCATGACGGCGAAGGAAGCGGATTCGAAGACCTGGTCGTCACGCGGGCTTTCTCCCGCGGCCACCAGTTCGTCGCCATTGGCCAGCACGGCGACACGCGGCCGCTTCGCGACGTGGACCGTGCCACATCCGGCCGCCGCCGCCATGGTCAGCGCCCAGGCGTCCAGTCTTTGTCCGCGCTTCAGCAACAGGTCGCCGGCCCGGAAGTCGCCGCCGGCGGGACGGATGAAGGTCTTCCTGGCCTTCATGCCTTCGGGCAGGACGGTGACGGCATCCCCGTCCCGCGCGACATGTTCCTGGATGATAACGGCCCTGGCGTCCAACGGCACCGGCGCACCGGTGAAGATGCGCACCGCCTCGCCGGCCTTCAATGCGCCGCCGAAGCCCCGGCCGGCGACACTTTCACCGATAATCTGCAATGGTCCCCTGTGCCGCCGTGTCACCGCGTAGCCGTCCATGGCCGAGGCGTCGAACGGCGGCTGGTCGCGCACGGCGACGACGCTTTCCGCCAGCACCCGGCCATGCGCCTTGTGAAGCGTCACCTCGTGCGGACGCGGTTCGGGCGCGGCGGCCCTGACCGCCTCGACGGCCTCGGCGACGCTAATGTTCCGGCGCATCAGACTTCCTTCAGGCGCGGCATCAGCTCGACCATATTGCAGGGGCCGTGGCGGCTGTCGAGCTGCCAGCGGATGACCTTGTCCCAGCCGTCGCGCACCGCGCCGCCCGAACCGGGCAAGCAGAAGATGAACACCCCGTCGATGATGCCGGCCAGGGCCCGCGACTGCAAGGTCGACAGGCCGACGCTCTCGAAGCTGACCATATGGAAGATGACGGAAAAACCCTCGATGCGCTTGTCGAGCAGTGGCTCGATCGCCTCGGGCGTGACGTCGCGACCGGTGATGCCCGTGCCGCCGGTGGTGATGATGGCGTCGATCATCCCCGAGCCGACCCAGTTTTTGACGATGGTGCGTATATGGTCTTTGTCATCGCGCACGATCTCGCGCGCCGCCAGGTGATGGCCGGCCGCCTCGATGCGTCTGGCCAGGGCGTCGCCCGAACTGTCGGTCTCGCGTGTTCGCGTGTCGGAGACGGTCAGGACGGCGATATTGACCGGATGGAACGGGCGCGTCTCGTCGATGACGCCGCCGCCGAGATAAGGTGTCGTGTGTCTGTCCATGCCGGCCTCCGTTATGCCGGTGGTACACCAAGTGGCGGGCCGATGCCTACTTTTTGTGCGCCAGCCGTTTGGCATTGGCGCGGGCCCGCTTGGCGAAGGGTTTGATCGCCTGGCCGAAAACGCCGGGAAGCCTGGCTGGCTGGAGCACGGCGCGGCTGACGATCAGCGCCGCCTCCTGGGTCGCGGCGACCTTCTCGGCCACCATGCGGTTGAATTCACGCCGGTCGGCGGCACTATGGACCGGCTTGGCCATACGTCCGGTGCGATGCGCGATCACCTGGGCGGAATCGAGCATCATCTGCCCGACATCGCTCCACATACCGATGACCTTGTGCAGCCGCCGTTTGCGCATATCCGCCTCCTGTCGTTCGCCTGTCAGGAGAGCGCCGCCGCGCGTAAAAAAGCGATACCTACCGTTCCAGCTTGGCCGCCAGGATGACCGACGTCGTCGTCCGCTCCACGCCGTCGAGCAGGCCGATGCGGTCGATGATGTTGTTGAGATCGGTGCCGTCGGCGGCTTCCAGCAGGACGATGATGTCGTACTCGCCCGAAATGGCGTAGATTGCCGTCACTTCACTCAGTTCGGCCAGCGCCGTCTCGACCTCACGGCCCAGGCGCGGCATGGCTTTGATCATGACGTGGGCGCGCAGGCGGGTGCGTGAGAACGCCTCGCCCAGCCGCACCGTATAGCCGCCGATGACGCCGTCGGCCTCCAGCCGTTCCAGCCGCGCATAAACCTGGGCCCGGGGCACGTCCAGCAGCACCGCCAGTTGCGACACCGGCAGGCGTGCGTCCTCGCGCAGCGCCGCCATCAGCCGGCGGTCGATCGCGTCAAGCTCCGAGGTGGACTTGCGGCCGTTCAATGCAGGTCCTCGTCGACATAGATGGCGGTGATCGCCGGCTGCAGGTCGGAGACGAAGCCCCGGTACATGCCCAGGTCGTTGATAGCGAACGACGCGTGGCCCGACGCATCCATGGCGATCAGACCGCCGTCGCCGCCGATCGAACCCACCGACATGATGGTGTCGTGTGCCGCATCATCGATCGTTTCGTGGTTCCAGCGTACGCGGTCGCAGACCTGGCGTGCCGCCGAATCACGGATGAAATACTCGCCCGTGCCGGTCGCCGACACGGCGCAGTCGCCGTCCCTGGCATAGGTGCCGGCGCCGATGATCGGCGAATCACCGATGCGGCCCCACTGCTTGCCAGTCAGTCCGCCGGTCGAGGTCGCTGCCGCCAGGTGGCCGTCGGCGTCCAGCGCCACCGCGCCCACCGTGCCGTACATGTGGGTCGCGTCGACGCCGGGACAGGTCGCCTGCACAGCGCGGCCGGACGGCGCCTGGCAATCGAGGCTGGCCGGATGTTCCTTCTGCCAGTCGGCAAACATCTGCTCGCGCTCGGGCGTGCGGAAATAGTCGTTGTCGACCTGGGTCAGGCCTTGCTGCACCGAGAAGGCGTCTGCGCCGTCGCCGGCCAGCATGACGTGCCGCGTCTTGTCCATCACCGCACGCGCCAGCAGGATCGGGTTCTTGGTCTTCGTTATGCCCGCCACCGCCCCGGCCTTGAGGTTCGAACCGTCCATGATGGCGGCATCGAGATAGATCTTGTTGTCCGCCGCGATGTCGGCACCCTTGCCGGCGTTGAAGAGGGGGTTGTCCTCCAGCACGACCAGCGTCGCCTGCACCGCGTCGACCGCCGTACCGCCCTTGGCCAGCACCGCCTGCCCGGCTGCCATGGCGTCGTTGAGCCCCTGGCGATAGGCCGCGTCCTTGTCCGGCGTCATGTTGGCGCGCTCGATGATCCCGGCGCCGCCGTGGATGGCCAAAGCGTAGTGCATTTCCTGCGACAGCACACCGTCCTTGACATCGTAGGTGCGCACGAAGGCCGGGTTGGTGACGCTCTGGGTCTTGATGTTGAAGCCGCTGTTGATACCGATGCCGATGACGTGGATGCCGGTCATGTCGAGCTTGTGCTTCAGGACCGGCGTCCCCTGCCCGTTCTGCACCAGCCACGCCTGGCAGCCGCCCGAGGCGCAGGACAGGTGGGCCGTGCCGTCCGCCTCGACCGCCAGGGCCGAGCTTTCGTCGATGCCGAGGCCGGTCAGGGGTGTCTGGGTCATGGTCTGCGCCTTGGCCAGGAAAGCGATCAACCGCCCCAGCCGCGATCGCGTGTCGAAATGGCTGTCGGTGAAGATATGGTCCAGCAGGTCGAAGTGGAAGAAATTGCCCTCGACCGTCACGGCCTTGCCCAGCGGGTCGGCCAGAGCGGTCGGCGCATCGATGCTGCCGCCGTCCATGGCGCCGTAGAGGTAGACGCCCAGCACGGCCAGGCCAGCCGACGTTCCGCCGATCGGCTTGCCCGCCACATGGTCGGCGTCGAGCGCGTCGTTGAGCGGTGTACCGCGCCACATGCGGACATAGTTCGACTGGTCGCCGCCGGCGAAGAACACGCCGTCCGCCGACCTGACCGCCGCCACCAGCCGCGGGTCCGACGCCGCCTTGCGATTGGTGATCAGGAAGGTGCGCACCGAAAGCACGCCGCCGACCTCGTTATAGAAGCTGTCATTGGCCTCCGTGCTGCCCGAGGCGCGCAGCACGACGATATGGCCGTGTCCGGCCTGGGCGACGAACCACTTGAAGGCATCGGGCGCCCAGTCACCGCCGCCCGACAACAGAAGTCCGCCCTTGGTCGCCTCTTGCGTCGGCTTGCTCTCGTCACCGATCAGGAAGGTCCTGTAACCCGGCCCGCCGATCCAGCCGTCCTGGGCCTGAACCTGCGTCGCCAGGCCGCACGCCGTCAGCAAGAAAACCAGGGACAGAATCAGACGGCGCATGACAGGCTCCTCGGGAAAGGTTCAAAGCTGGCGGCAATTTTCATGTTTCATGGCTGAAATGCCACATGTGATCACGACTGTGGCCCGAAACCGGTTCGAACACAACAATATGGTTGCGCGATTCGACAGTTTGATGTCACTTTTTGGCAAGTTATTGCGCCGGGGAAGCATTTTGCGACGTTTTGTTGCACAACCTACAACAGGAGACCAAGCATGACGCCGTCCACCATCCGCAAGGTTTTCAAAGCCGGTCTGCTTGCCGGCTGCAGCCTCCTGGCCGTGTGCGCCGTGTCCGCCCGCGCCCAGGACAATACCGCCAGTGCGGCAACCCCGGCAGCCTCAACGGATGACACCACCGTCGTCACCATCCTCGGCTCGCGCATTCCGCGCACCAAGAAGGAAGGCCCCGCGCCCGTCACCACCATCACCGCCGATCAGATCCGCGCCGGCGGTTACGCCAGCGTGCCGGACGTGCTCAGGACCGTCAGCCAGAACTCGGGCGAGACTCAGTCGCAGCAATCCTATTCAGGCGCCGACTTCGCGCCCGGCTCGGCCCAGGTCGACCTGCGCGGCCTTGGCTCCAACCACACCCTGGTGCTGGTCAACGGGCGGCGGATCGCCGACTTCCCCATGCCCTACGGCGGCGTATCCAATTTCACCGATGTGTCGAACATCCCTATTGGCATGGTCGACCGGGTCGAGATCCTGTCAGGGGCCGCCTCGGCGGTCTATGGCTCTGACGCCATCGCCGGCGTCGTCAACTTCAAGCTCAAGGACCATGCCGACGGCACCACGCTCGATTATCGCTACGGCTGGGAAGAACACGGCGGCGGCATGTCGCACAAGCTGTCGGGCTCGACCGGCTGGGACAGCAAGGACGGCCGCTTCCACATGGTGATCGGCGGCGAGGCGCTGCACAAGGACCCGGTCTGGGGCTATCAGCGGCCATGGCAGGATTCGACCGACGACAATCCCGATCCCGATCGCCGCTACGCCCGCCGCAACTACCTGCGCACCGATTTCGACGATGACTATATCGATCCCGGCCAGGCGACCTGCGACAGCCTGTCCGGCCAGAACATGGGCAGCACCATCTATGACAGCCGCCCCGGCTATGACGCCAGCGGCGGACCAGGCTACTTCTGCGGCTCGAAGGAATCCGAAGGCTACGGGACCATCGAATCGAAGCGCGACCAGCTTTCCCTGGTCGGCTACTTCACCTACGACCTCAACGACACAACCCACCTGTTCGCCGACGCCCAGTTCGCCAGGAGCCAGGTCTCGCTCTTCAAGGACGTGCTGGAATGGTATTACGAGGACCCCAAGACCGGCAACGAGGAAGGCTATTTCTTCAACGTCAACCCGAACGCGCTCCAGGACGGCTACGAGGAACATGACGGCGGCTACGAGAACTGGGACCGCCTGTTCTCGCCCGAGGAAATGGGCGGCCTGAAGAAGGGCATGCGCACCATCAATTCCGACATCTATTCGGTGACGCCGGGCGTACGCGGCACCTTCGGCGCCGACGACAAATGGACCTATGAGGTCTCGGTCAACCTGTCCAAGTTCCAGCAGCGCATCAAGTTCCCGCTGGTCATCATCGACAAGGCCAACGCCTTCTTCCTCGGGCCCCAGTTAGGCACCGACACCGACGACGACTATCTCGGCGACGACGGCGAAGGCTATCCGGTGTTCAACGCCGATCCGTCGCGGCTGTATACGCCGCTGACGCCGGCCCAGTACGACTCGATTACCGGCAACAGCATCTACAAGCCGCAGCAGTGGATGGTGAATTTCTCGGCCAGCGTCGGCACGCGCGAGCTGTTCCAGATGCCCGCCGGTCCGGTCGGCTTCTCGATTAACGTCGAAGGCGGCCGCCAGGGCTATAACCTGCATCCCGACCAGAAGGCCACCGGCTACTATTACCTGAGCTGGAAGGATTCAGACGGCCACGGCGGCCGCAACCACGAAGCCATCGGCACCGAATTTACCGTGCCGCTGCTGACCCAGCTTCAGCTTGACCTCGCCGGCCGCTACGACACTTTCGACTATGCCGGCAACAACAACGGCAAGTTCACCTACAATGCCGGCCTGGAATTCCGTCCGGTCAAGAGCCTGCTGCTGCGCGCCGCCTACGGCACCGCCTTCCGCGCGCCCGACCTGCACTATGTCTATACCGGCCCCGGCGTGGTTGAGGGCGGCGGCGACGACTATTATCTCTGCCGCACGCTGGAACCCGACGAGGACATTTCCGACTGCGACTATTCCGACAGCCACGTCTTCATCCAGCGCAACGGCAACCTGAAGCTCAAGCCGGAAACCGCCGACTCGCTGACCGCCGGCTTCGTCTGGCAGCCGGCGCAATGGTTCGACATGTCGGCGGACTATTTCCGCATCAACATGAAGAACCAGGTCGAGGACATGGACGTCAACTCGGTCCTGCGTGACGAAGCCGACTGCCGCATCGGCCATACCGAGGCCGGCACGCCGGTCGATATCTCCTCGCCGACCTGCGTCGACGCCTTGGCCCGCGTCCACCGCTTCGTCGGCGGCGCCAGCGACGGCGAGATCGACAGCGTCGATATCAACCCGGTCAACATCGCCGGCGAAAAGACCTCGGGCCTCGACCTGTCGGCACACCTGCGCTTCACCACGCCCGTCGGCAAGATCGGCCTGACCGGCAACTTTACCCACGTCTACGACCACACCTTCACCCAGTTCGCCGGCGATACGCCGCTGGACAAGTTCGCTGTCGATTCGGACTTCTACATCCCGCGCGACAAGGGCTCGGCCAGCGTCAACTGGCAGGCCGGCAAGTGGAAGGTCAATGTCGACGCCGACTATATCAGCCGCCTGCCCAACTATGACGAGGATGCCTTCGTCGCCTCCTACACCACGCTCAACGGCTCGGTGGAGTACGATGTCAACGATCGCGTCCGCATCTCGCTGGCCATCGACAACCTGACCGACAAGCGCGCGCCGCACGACCCGACCTGGGTCAGCTACCCTTACTATTACGACGCCTGGTACGACGGTTCCGGCCGCACCGGCTACCTGCAGATCACCTACAAGTACTGATCGGTGCTGAATGTAACGAAGGGCCTGCCGGAAACGGCGGGCTCTTTTTTTTGCCGCTCACCGAATGGCTTACGTCCGCAGCACCACCACGAAGCTGTTGTTTTCCGTGGACCGGATCGCGCGGCTGAACGCCTCCATGTCGAAACCGGGCAAGGCCTCCAGCGCCTCGACAAAAGCCTTTGCGCCATCCGCTTCCGACGGGATGGTAACGTCGCCGCCGTCGTAGGTGACGTGGTAGAACATGTCATCGACGAAGGGACCGCGGTCCGTGGTAATGACCGTCACCTTCGTCACCGTGTTCCAGCGTACGGTGGCGCTGATCTTGTGATGGCGATCGGTCACAGTGAAGCCGTCCGCCTGAACGACCACCGCGACCATGACGGGCCGCGGCCGCACACGCACCATCTTGCGCAACAGAAAGAATCCCACAGGCAGAAGGAGCGCGATGATCGCGCACACGATCAGGGGAGATTGCCACGTCGTCACGGCAGGTTTCCATTGCTGTACACCACCTTGCCACCGACCATGGTCATCAGCACCCGCGTGCCGGCGATGTCCTGCGGATCGATGCTGAACAGGTTGCGGTCCAGCACGATCAGGTCGGCCCATTTGCCGGCTTCGATCGACCCCGTCGTCGTGTCCTGGTGCAGGCTGTAGGCGGCATTCAGCGTGATGGCGCGAAGCGCGGTCTTCAGCGGCAGGCCCGGATCGACCCCAAGCCGGCCGGGATATTTGGCCGCGTCCTCGCCCGTCGCCGTCCGCGTCACCGCCGTACGCAACGCCTCCCATTCATCGAGCGGATCGACCGGCCAGTCGCTGCCGAAAACGATGCGCGCACCGTGCAGGTCAAGCAGGCCCGCCGGTTCAAGCAGCGCGTACCGTTCCGGGCCGAACCAGTCCTTCAGCGGCTCGACATCGACCGCGGGTTTCTCCCACTGGAACGACAGCACCGGCAGGGCGTTGAGCGCGGCATAGCGGTCGTAGTCGTCGGGGTCGACAATCTCGTCATGCGCCACCGCAGGGCGGACATCGGCCTCGGGATGCGCCTTGCGCATGACGGCGATGGCATCCAACGCCTCGCGCACCGCGCCATCGCCATCGGCGTGCATGTGCGGATCGATCCCTAAGGCCGCCAGCTTTGTCAGCGTGTCCGCCAGTTGGTGCGGCGAGAAATAGGGCGCCGGACCGGTGCGTGTTCCCGGTCGCCAGTCGGGCGCGGCGGCCGTACCCCTGTTCTCGAAATAGGGCGCGACCATCAGCCCGGTCATGTCGGGCGGGTTGATCACGCCATCGAGGAACAGCTTGGCGGTATGGATTCGCAGGGTCGGCTTCGCGCCGTCGGGCGCCTGTTCGAACTGCGCCTTTTCACGCAGGACCTCGGCAATGGCCTTGTCGGCGTCGTAGTCGGGTACGGAATCGATCAGCACGGCGAAATGGCCGCGCGCCGTCAGGCCGCCCTGTTTCGACACGGTCGTGTAGGCGGTCAGGGTGTCGATGTCGGTGAAGGCGTCGAGGAAGGTGGTGATGCCCTGGCGCCGCATGGCGTCGAGCGCCTTCTGCGTCGCCAGCAGGTTCTTCTGCGGCGACGGCGACGGCATCAGGTCCTCGACCGCGTCCTTGGCAGCGTCCTCCAGCAGTCCGGTCGGGTTGCCGGCGCTGTCGCGCACGATGATGCCGTCCTTGGGGTCGGGCGTCTGCCGGGTTATGTTCGCCAGCTCCAGCGCCCGCGCATTGACCAGGTCCGAATGGCCGTAGGTCGAATGGACCAGGATCGGCCGTGTCGTTTTCACGCCGTCGAGCACTTCATGAGTCAGTACGATGCCGTCGGGCTTCATGCCCGGCTCGAACCAGTTGATGACATGCAGCCAGTCGTCCGGTCCGGCGGTCGTGTCGGCGTCGACGCAGGCCTGGATGCGCGCCTGCATCTCCGGCACGGTCAGACGCTCGTAGTTCAGGTTGCAATCCAGCATGCGCAGGCCACCCGACTGCGGATGCATGTGGCCGTCAATCAGGCCGGGCATCAGCATCCGCCCCTTCAGGTCGATGACGTGTGTCCTGCGTCCAGTGAACGCCGCCGCGCCCGTGTCGTTGCCGACATAGACGATGACGCCGTCCCGCACCGCCACGGCCTGGGCCACACTGTCGTGTGCGTCGACGGTATAGATGTAGCCGTCGCAAAACACTGTGTCAGCGGATTTCTCCTTGGCGAGTGCCGGTGCGGCCAAGAGCAGAATAAGGGCCGCGATAATCCCACTTCTGCCCCCTAGTGGGGAGAAGTGAAAGGAGGCTCGAATTCTACACAATGGCGCGCTTTTCATACCTTGGATCAGGCCTCGTCTCCATCGCTCCGTCAAGCTCATATCGCCAGTTGCAACTGTTCTGTCTCCGACTCGTGCTCCCCATCGAAGCCCGATAGCGTCACCCCCAGTAACCTTATGCCCTTCGGCGTTGGAAACACACCGGCCAGCAGCGAGAGGGACGTCGCCTCCAGCACGTCTACTCCGCTTACCGGTCCATGAGTGCGACTGCGCGTCACGATCTGAAAGTCGCTGTACTTGACCTTCAGCGTGACCGTCCGTCCGTGCAACCCGTTGTTCTCGCAGTGCCGCCACACCTTGGCGATCAACGGTTTCAGCTCCTCGCTGGCCGTCGCATAATCGTTCAGGTCGTCGAAGAAGGTCGTCTCGGCGCCCACCGATTTGCGCTCGCGGTCAGGCCTGACGCTGCGATGATCGACCGCGCGGGCGATGTTGTGGAAACGCTGACCCATGATGCCGAAATGCCGGGTCAGGAAGTCCAGGCTCCGCTCACGCAGGTCAGCGCCGGTTCGGATGCCCAGGCCGTTCATCTTGCGCACGGTCGCCGGCCCGACGCCGTGAAAGCGCCCGACCTCCAGGCCGGCGACGAAGTCCGGCCCCATGGCCGGCGTGATGATGTAGAGTCCGTCCGGCTTGTTGTAATCCGACGCCAGCTTGGCCAGAAACTTGTTATACGACACGCCCGCCGATGCCGTCAGTTGCGTCGCTTCCCGGATACGGACGCGAATTTCCCTGGCGATCTCGGTCGCCGAGGTCATGCCCTTCAGATTCTCGGTAACATCGAGATAGGCTTCGTCCAGCGACAGCGGCTCGACCAGCGGCGTATAGTCCTCGAAGATGTCACGGATCTGGCGCGACACCTGTTTATAGACCTCGAAACGGTGCTTGACGAAGATCAGGTCCGGACACTTGCGTTTCGCTGTCACGCTGGGCATGGCCGAGCGCACGCCGAAGACGCGCGCTTCATAGGACGCCGCCGCCACGACGCCGCGCAGGCCCCCGCC
>OUNJ010006339.1_pt1 | contig 18443 bp, 19 predicted proteins | sample 1755361 | NCBI WGS metagenome assembly OUNJ01 (sample SAMEA3914825, study PRJEB12502) | metagenome | biome: forest; material: soil | place: USA | collected 2012-03-12 | depth 0.1 m
TTGGCCGGGATCGGCTCGATGCCGGCCGAGGTCCCGCCGCAGATGATCGAGATCGAGGCCGTCGGCGCGATGGCCAGCTTGTGCGAGAAACGCTCCATGATGCCGCGTTCCTCGGCGTCGGGGCAGGGACCGCGTTCGCCGGCCAACTTGATCGACGCCTTGTCGGCCTCGCGGCGCAGGTGCTTGAACAGACGCATGTTCCACGACTTGGCCATGGCCGATTCGAAGGCCACGCCCTGGCTTTGCAGGAAAGAGTGGAAGCCCATCAGGCCCAGGCCGACCGATCGCTCGCACATCGCCGAATAGATGGCGGCGTCCATCGAGTCGGGTGCCTGCTGGATGAAGTCCTCCAGCACGTTGTCGAGGAAGCGCATCACGTCCTCGATGAAGGTCGGGTGCTCGCGCCATTCCAGGAAGGTCTCGGCATTGACCGACGACAGGCAGCACACGGCGGTGCGATCCTTGCCGCGATGGTCGGGGCCGGTATGCAGCATGATCTCGGAGCACAGGTTCGACTGGCGCACGTTAAGGCCCAGTTCGCGCTGGTGCTGCGGCATGGCACGGTTGACCGTGTCGGAGAAGATCAGGTACGGCTCGCCGGTCTGCAGGCGGATTTCGAGGATCTTCTGCCACAGCGAACGCGCGTCGACGAAACGGACGACCTCGCCGTTCTTGGGCGAGCGCAGGCCGAAGGGCACACCGTCGCGCACCGCCTCCATGAACTCGTCGGTGATCGAAATGCCGTGGTGCAGGTTGAGCGATTTGCGGTTGAAGTCGCCCGACGGCTTGCGGATCTCAAGGAATTCTTCGATTTCCGGGTGGTGGATGTCGATATAGACGGCGGCCGAGCCGCGGCGCAGCGACCCTTGTGAAATGGCCAGGGTCAGCGAGTCCATGACGCGGATGAACGGGATGATGCCCGAGGTCTGGCCCGCACCCTTGACCTTTTCGCCGATCGAACGGACGCGGCCCCAGTAGGTGCCGATGCCGCCGCCGTTGCTGGCCAGGGCGACATTCTCGTTCCACGTCCCGACGATGCCTTCCAGCGAGTCGGGCACGGCGTTGAGGAAGCACGAGATCGGCAGGCCACGCGCGGCGCCGCCATTGCTGAGAACCGGCGTCGCCGGCATGAACCACAGCTTCGAGATATAGTCGTAGATGCGCTGGGCATGGTCCGAATCGTCGGCATAGGAGGTGGCGACGCGGGCGAACATGTCCTGATAGCTTTCATTCGGCAGCAGGTAGCGGTCGTCCAGCGTCGTCTTGCCGAAATCGGTCAGCAGCGCATCGCGCGACGGGTCGGTGACGACGCTCTTGACCAGGGTGAACTCCGGCCGCGGCTTGGGACGCACCACCATATTGGCCTTGAAAGGAGTCAAGGCGCCGTGGGAGGGTTCCCGCTTGGCCGCTTCATGCACTGACATAGTCCGTCTACCCTCAAAAAAACTGCGCCGTCTTTTCCGGCCGAGCCCCAGGAACAGGTGCGTACAACAACTACATCTAGTGTCCGACGCGCCCCCGATAGCGATATATGGGGGCCAACCGAGGTGCTTCGTCAAGGCGGAGAAAGGCCGTTTTAACCAAGTTTTTTGCTAACGGAACCTTAACGCCGATCTTTTGCCAAGTGCCACAAAGGCTTTCATGGTTAATGGCGAAAGTTCGCCTGAATCACGTTTTCTGTGAAAGAATCATGACGCCGTCTGCGCTGCGGTTTCGGACAGATAGCGGTCAAGCCTGTTGTTGCGGTCGACCAGCACGACACTGGGGATAATCGGCTCGGCTGTCAGCTCGAAACCCATGATGATGATCTGCTCAGCTTCCGTGATCAGGTGGGCGGCGGCGCCGTTCATGGCGATGACGCCCGAATCGCGTTCGCCTTTGATGACGTAGGTTTCAAGCCGCGCGCCCGAGGTGTTGGAGACGACCAGCACCCGCTCTCCTGGCCACAGGCCGACCGCCTCCATCAGGGCCTCGTCGATGGTGATCGAACCGATATAGGCCAGGTTGGCCTCGGTGACGTAGGCATTGTGAATCTTGGAACGGAGAACGTAACGCATGAAACTCTCGGATAAGGAATTGAACCACGGACAGACACGGAAACATGACACGCAGGCGCGTCATACACGGAAAGTATCCGTTATGGTCAAGCGTGGTTTTTGTCTGGGATTTTTCCAAGGCATGCGTTTGCCGTGATGACGACCTTCCGCATGACGGCGGTCAGGGCGCGCTTGGGGCTTTTCGGCCGTGGTCACCAACCGTAGAGTTTCAGCCACTAAAGCGCAATCCGATAAAGTGTGCAGCACTTTTCGGATAAATTGCGCGACAAAACAAAAAATTAGAGCGGGAGTTTTGATTCCATCAAAACGCATTCCGCTCTAATTCAAGGGGACGCCTGGTAAGCCGTTTCCCTAAACCCCGACCTTCAGGCCTTCGGCGCGTTTTTTCATCAGCTGGTCGAAGGCGCCCCAGACGCCGTCGGAGCCGGTCCACTGGCCCTTGGTGGCGGCCTTGGAATATTCCGTCGCGCGGGCCTCGAAGAAGTTGGCGTGTTCGACGCCCGACAGCAGGACCTGGAGCCACGGCAGCGGGTTTTCCTTCGGCGCCGCGAAGACCTGCGGCAGGTCGAGTTGGCGCAGGCGCCAGTCGGCGATATAGCGGATATAGGCCTTGATATCCTCGGGCGTCATGCCCTGGACCGGGCCCATCTCGAACGCCAGGTCGATGAACTTGTCCTCCATCCCGACCACGGTCTTGCAGCAGTCGATGATGTCGTCGGCCACCGACTTGGTCACCGCTTTCGTTTCCTTGGCGAAGGCATGGTAGAGCTTGATGATGCCTTCGCAGTGCAGGCTTTCGTCACGCACCGACCACGACACGATCTGGCCCATGCCCTTCATCTTGTTGAAGCGCGGGAAGTTCATCAGCATGGCGAAGGAGGCGAAGAGCTGCAGCCCTTCGGTGAAGCCGCCGAACATGGCCAGCGTGCGGCAGACGTCGGCTTCGGTATCGACGCCGAACTGCTGCATGTAGTCATGTTTGTCGCGCATGGCCTGGTAATCCATGAAGGCGCCGAATTCCGATTCCGGCATGCCGATGGTTTCCAGCAGCAGGGCATAGGCGGCGATATGGATGGTTTCCATATTGGCGAAGGCCGACATCATCATCTTGACTTCGGTCGGCTTGAAGACGCGCGAATAGCGTTCGAGGTAGTTGTCCTGGACCTCGATGTCCGACTGGGTGAAGAAGCGGAAGATCTGGGTCAGCAGGTTGCGCTCGGCGTCATTGAGCTTGGCCGCCCAGTCCTTGCAATCCTCGCCCAGCGGCACTTCTTCCGGGATCCAGTGGACCTGCTGCTGCTTGCGCCAGAATTCGAAGGCCCAAGGATAGCGGAAGGGCTTGTAGGAATGGCTGGGGGTAAGCAGGCCGGCGGAGGAGGAAGCCAGAAGACGTGACATGCGTAGGTTTTCCCGAATCGAACTGAGGCCGAAGGGCCTGGCTCAGTTATCACTACAAATAGTGGTTAAGGCCAGATTAATGTCTATATGTGGTGGTTGGTTGTTGGGGATAAATTTTTTACCCACAGGCTCAGGCACGTAATTTGCAGCCGCCCGGCCCTGACGCTAGCACAGCCGGTGGACCTGTCGAGGCGGAATTAAGGTTTGAGGCAAAATTGTGATCTCCCCACGCAGGCGCGAAGAGGTTGGAGGTCAGGCGACCGGGCGGGTGGTCTGGCGAACGACCAGGTCGGCCGGAAGGCGCAGTGGCGGAGCGACTTCGCCCGACATGCGGCGGAACAGGAGGTCGACCATGTGACGGGCGCCGGCGACACGGTCCTGGCGCACCGTGGTCAGACCCAGCGTCTGGGCCGCCGCCACGTCGTCGAAGCCGCAGACGGCGACGTCCTGCGGCACACGCAGCCTGCCCTCTGCCAAGGCCTTGATCGCGCCCTGGGCGATGACGTCCGAGGCGCAGACCAGGCCATCGAAGCGATAGCGCTGGGCGATCAGGTCGCGGACGACTTCGACAGCCGCGCCGTCAAGGAAACGGGTCTCGTACTGCACCGGTTCGGCGACGCGGAACTCCGATTCGGCCAGGGCCTGGGCGTAGCCTTCGTAGCGAGCGTCCGATTCGGGCACGCCCGACGGTCCCAGGAAGACGAGATCGCGGCAGCCGCCCTTCAGCATGTGCTCGGTGGCGCGGCGGCCGCAGGCGGCGTTATTGACGCCGACCGTGCAATAACGCTGGCCACGCACGAAGTCGCCCCACACCACCATGCCCGGATAGTCGCGCGCCACGTCGTTGAGCGCGGCGTGCTGGTCGCTCTGGCCCAGGACCAGCAGGCCGTCGAAGCGCTGGGACCGCGTCAGTTCATGCAGCCAGCCGTCCTGGGTGGTCGTCACCTTGGACAGCAGGAGGTCGTAGCCGCGGGCAATGACCTCGTCGGCCAGGGCGCCGATCAGCTCAAGCAGGAAGGGGTCGGAGACCGGGTGGCCGACCTCGTGGCCCAGGGGCAAAATCAGGCCGATGGTACGCGTGGTCTGGAGCCGCAGCGCCCGGGCGGCCTGGTTGACGACGTAGCCCTGCTCGCGTGCGATGGCGTGGATGCGTTCGCGCAATGGCGCCGGGATCAGCGGGCTGCCGGCCAGGGCGCGCGATACCGACGACACCGACACCCCGGCCATGCGGGCGATGTCGGCCATCTTCACGCGCCCATGGGCGGAAGGCCTGTCGTTGTCGTCGAAATCGTCATTCATCCGGGGATGCCCGAGCGCAGAGGCGCTTATTGTCACGATTTCTCCCCCTGCGTCAATTTGAAGACGTTGCCTCGCGCGGAAGGCGAGGGTAAGGTCGTCTGCGTTGGGAAGGCGTTACATAACCATAATGGCGACGATCTACGATGTGGCGGAACTGGCGGGCGTGTCGGCCAAGACGGTTTCGCGGGTATTGAACGACGACAAGGCGGTCAAGGGGCCGACGCGCGAACGCGTGCTGGCGGCTATGAACACGCTGGAATACCGGCCCAATACCCAGGCGCGGCAACTGCGTCTGGGCGTCAAGACGTCGATCGGGCTGCTGCTGGAGGACCCGGCCGGCGGATACCAGGGACGCTTTCACCACGCCATGCTGAGCGCGTGCATGGAATCGGGCAAGTATCTGGCGATCGAGCTGTACGAACCCGGCCGGCGCGACTGGGACGAACTGCTGACGCGGTTTCTCAACGATGCCCAGATCAAGGACATGATCCTGCTGCCGACCCTGTGCGATTTCGGGCCGCTGAAGGCGTTGCTGAAAGCGCGCCAGATCAACAGCGTGCTGATCTCGCCATCAACGCCCGACGACCATTACCCCAGCGTGGCCATGGATGACCGGCTGGCGGCGCGCGAAGTGACGGACTACCTGTTCAGGCTGGGCCATACCAGGGTGGCGCACATCGCCGGCCATCCCGACCACGCCGCCACCATGCTGCGACGGCTGGGCTATCTGGAAGCCTTCGACGCCATACTGGCGCCGCGCCCGCCGGCGGATTACATCGCCCAGGGCTATTTCTCGTTCAAGACAGGAATCGACGCGGCGGAGAAGCTGCTGTCCCTCTCCGAGCGGCCGACGGCGATCTTCGCCGCCAACGACGAGATGGCGGCGGCGGTATGCACGGTGGCGCACAAGATGGGCCTGCGCATACCGGAGGATCTGGCGGTGGTCGGTTTCGACGACGCGCCGATCTCGTCAGCCGTGTGGCCGGCTCTGACGACCGTGCGCCAGCCCTATCTGGAGATGGCGAGGCGCTGCATTCAGATTCTCGGTTCGACCGGCGAGTTCCGGGCCAGCGACAAGCAGGTGCGCCACATCATCCCGCACGACATCATCGTGCGTGATACGACCACGCCGTTGACATAACGGCTATATTCGCCCGATCAGGACCAGGATGATGACGATGATCAGGACGGTGCCGGCACCGCCGGACGGCCAGTAGCCCCACGAGCGCGAATAGCCCCAGGTCGGCAGCGCGCCGAGGAGGGCCAGGATCAGGATGATGATCAGAATGGTGCCGAGCATGGACGTTCTCCTTATGGAGAAAATCCTAAGCCGTTGAGCGGTAAGGAGGAAATGCGCGGTTGAGCGGTGGAAAGTAAGAAAACCGGTCGCCGTTGCCGCTGCGTGGCTTGCCTTCCGTCCTCTCCTCTCGTTGAGGGCAGAGGGTTACTTCACGCGTGTCGCCGTGCCGGCGAAGCCACAGGCCGCGCCGTGATAGAAGCCGCAACTGTCCTCGGTCGCCGTGACCGTGCCACCGGTTTTCCTCAGGTCGATCCGGCATGTCGTCTGGGCGTCGGGATGCAGGGTCAGGGTCAGTTGCGACGGCGATACGGTCTCGGCCGCCACGCCGCCGTCTTCCAGCCCGATGTCGCCGGTACAGGTCGGGTTCGCCGCCAGCAGCGACACCTTGTGCGCCCCATTGGCGCCGGTAACCTCGATGCGAAGATTGCCCTCGTACTTGCCGTTCCAGCCGTCGTCGGCCGCCGGCGCGGGCGCTGTCGCCGAAGGGGCCGGGGTGTCGTCGGTTTGCGCGGGTTTGTCGCACCCGGCCAGCAGGACCGCCGCCGCGGCCAGGATGAGGACACGCATGAGCTTCTCCGTTCCGGCGAGGTTTCTACACCGATTTCAGCCGTTCCGCCAGAAGCCTGGCCTCTTCCTGCTTCAAGTGGTCGGCCAGAAGCCTGGCCTCCGGACTGCGGCTCGATCCCGCTCGCCAGACGACGACGATATCGCGCCAGGCGTGGTCGGATTTCAGCGGCCGCACACTGACCTCGTCGCTGTGGACCAGGCCCGAATCGACCGCCATGGCCGGCAGCAGCGACACGCCGAGGCCCGAGCCGACCATCTGGACCAGGGTGTTGAGCGAGGTGGCGGCAAACCCGCCAATATGGGCGTTGCCGGTATTGAGGGTCTCCATCTGGCCGCCGGGACCGTTCCAGCGGCAGGCGGCCAGGGCGTGATCGCGCAGGCAGTGGCCGTCCTCAAGCAGGATCAGTTCCTCGTCCTTCAGCGCTTCCGGCGCGATCTCGGTTTCGCTGGCCAGGGGGTGGCCGCACGGCGTCGCCGCCAGGATCGGGTCGCGGGCGACGAAGGCGTGGTCCAGGCCCGCCAGGTCGTACGGCAGGGCGATGACGGCGGCGTCGAGCGCGCCCGCCTTCAGGCTGGCGATCAGGCGCGCCGTCTGGTCCTCGCGCAGGAACAGGCGCAGGTCGGGGAAATCGCGGCGCAGGGCGACCAGGGCGCGCGGCAGCAGGAACGGCGCGATGGTCGGGATGATGCCGAGGCGAAACCTTCCGGTCAGCGGCTTGCCTGCTCCACGCACCGCCTCGACCAGGTCCTCGGTGCGCGCCAGAATGTCCTCGGCGCGGCGCAGGGTGTCCTCGCCGGCGGCGGTCAGTATGACCTGGCCGCGCGCCCGGTCAACCAGGCGAGCACCGAGGATCTTTTCCAGCTCGGCCATGCCCGACGACAGGGCAGGCTGGGAGACGTGGGCGGCCTCGGCGGCGGCCATGAAGCTTTTGTGAGAGGCCAGGAGCTTGAGGTATTGCAGCTGGCGCAAGGTGGGAAGCATGGAAACTATAACCTTGACGATCTGTCGTTCTATAAGCTTGGCTCAATATAAATACGATTTCCATAAATTCAATTTATCGAAATTTCAAAAACTATGAATTGGCTTTCTACACCCGACAGGCGTAAACCGCTGGCCATCGGCGACCCGCCGAACCCTGAACTGAAGGAGATTAGACATGATCGGTGTTGGCGAAACCCTGCCGGATTTCAACCTTGTCGGCGTCAAGCCGGGCTTCAACAAGCACGAGGAAAACGGCCAGTCGGCGTTCGAGGACGTCACCAAGGCGAGCTTCCCCGGCAAGTGGAAGATCATCTTCTTCTACCCGAAGGACTTCACCTTCGTCTGCCCGACCGAAATCGCCGGCTATGCCCGCCTGGCGCGTGAGTTCAACGACCGCGACGCAGTGGTGCTGGGCGGCTCGACGGATAACGAGCATTCCAAGCTGGGCTGGCGCCGCGAGCACCCGGACCTGAACAAGCTGGCCATCTGGCAGTTCGCCGACAATGCCGGCCAGTTCGCCCAGGCGCTGGGTGTGCTCGATAAGAACGCCCATGTCGCCCTGCGCGCCACCTTCATCGTCGACCCGGACAATGTGGTGCAGCACGTCACTGTCAACGGCCTGAATGTCGGCCGCTCGCCGGAAGAGACCCTGCGTGTGCTCGACGGCCTGCAGACCGACGAACTGTGTCCGTGCAACCGCGCCGTCGGCGGCGAGACCCTGGCCGCCTGATCACGTGCTGGCGGCTGTCATGACGCCGGCAAAGATCAAAAATGTCGGTGGCGAGACGCTCGCGGCCTAAGTAACTCAGCCGCTTCCCAGTTTGAATCGGCTCTCAAGGCGGCGCGCGGTTCTCCCTGCCGTAGCGCCGCCTTTTTCATGCTCAAAGGAAATACGATGTCTATCGATGCCCTGCGCGACCTGATCCCGGCCTACGCCAAGGACCTGTCGCTGAACCTGTCCACCCTGGCCAACGAAACCACGCTCAGCGACCAGCAGAAATGGGGCGCGTTTCTGGCCTGCGCCTATGCCGTGGGCGTGCCGGACGTGGTGAAGACCATCGAGGCGGCCGCAACCGCCGTGCTGACGCCCGAAGCCGCCGCCGCCGCCAAGGCCGCCGCCGCCATCATGGGCATGAACAATGTCTATTACCGGGCGCTGCACCTGATGCACAACAAGGAGTACGAGACCCTGCGCGCCGGTTTGCGCATGAACATCCTGGGCAATCCGGGCGTCGAAAAGGTCGATTTCGAGCTGTGGTCGCTGGCGGTGTCGGCGGTCAACGGCTGCGGGCTGTGCCTGGACAGCCACGAGAAGGTGCTGCGGTCGCATGGCGTGACCAATGTCCAGGTCCAGACGGGTCTGCGCATCGCGGCTGTGGTCAACGCCGTGTCGGCGGTGGTCCGTGCCGAACGGGCAGCGGTGTAGGAAAGAGGCAGGAGGCACAGCCTCCTGCACCTCGCAACGCGACGGTGTTTATGCGTTTGAAATAATAAAAAACCGGGCCCTTTGGGGTCCGGTTTTTTATTATTCAAGGGCCTGATCTCCTTCGGGTTTCGGGGTCCAGGGGTCCGCGACCCCTGGCCTTGTCCTTCACGCCGCTTGCGCCCGCACCGCCGCGAAGGTCAAGGGCGCGCCCCAGAAGGCCTCGATCAGCGCCGACTGGTCGCGGGGTTCGCCCGTGGTCAGGAACTCGCGCCGGCCGGAATGGCCGATATCGTAGTCGGGATGGCGGGCAATATAATCGATCAGCGCCTTGGCCACCGGTGCCGGCTGGTGGATCAGCGGCGTGCCGGCCGGCAGGTGCGCCTTGAACAGGTCAGCGACGATCTCGTAGTGCGTGCAGCCCAGAATCGCCCGGTCGGGATGACGACCAATGCGCAGGCGAAGAGATTCCACGTGAGCCTTGATCTTGGCGTCAAGGTCGTCGCGGGGCGCGCCCTGCTCGATCATGTCGGCCAGGCCGGAACAGGCCTCGGTGAAGACGGCGATGTCCTGGCGGCGCTTGTCGATCTCAATCTCATAGACCCGCGAACGCGCCGTCGCCACAGTCGAGAACACGCCGACGACGTCGAGCTTCTCGATCTTATCGCCGCGCCGCTCGGCCTCGTGCTCCCAGGGCAAGCCGGTCGCCGCCTCGATGGTCGGCACGATGATGCCCAGCACGTTGACCGGACGGCGGCAGGTCCTGCGGTAGGCGGCCAGCCAGGTCGACTGCAACCGCCGCAGCGCCACCGCAGACGCGGTGTTGCAGGCCAGCACGACCAGCGACGCGCCAGCCTCGAACAGGGTCTCGCAGCCGGCGCGCGTCAGGTCGACGATCTCCTCGCCGGAACGGTCGCCGTACGGCGTGTGCTTCTGGTCGGCCAGGTAGACGAAATCGGCCTCGGGCAGGCGCTCGACCAGGGCGCGGTGGATGCTGAGGCCGCCGATGCCGGAATCAAAAACGCCGATGGCCATGAATACGTCGCTCCGAAACTGGGTGATTTGCTGAGAGGCTTACGCCTTTTGGCCCTCGCCGTAAACGCCAATGGCCGCCAAAATCAATCCTTCAGATCATGGATCTTGTCGTAGTGAACTTCCAGCGTGTTGTCCTCGCGCCGGTTGAGGATGCCCTCGAAGCTGCGTTCGAAATGGATGTCCTCGGACATGTAGGAAAAGCGCGTGTGGATCATCGACGACAGCGTTTCGTCGAGGCCGGTGATCGAGACGATGACCTCAGCATTCTTCTCGTCCAGGCTGTCGGCGGTCTCGCCATAGAGAGGGCTCTGCTCATCGATCAGGTGCATCAGGCTCCACGACAGCTGCATGACCGGTATGCGCGACCGTGTCAGGCTGAGGTCGTAATAGCGCCGCATGATCGTGCCGTCGGGCAGTATGTCGTCGCGCATCATGTAGAGATTGGCCTCGGCTTCAACGATGCGGTTGCCGCGATCGTTGATCATGCGCAGGATGAAGTGGCGCGCGCCCAGGTCGTTGTTGATGACGGCGTATTTCGAAAAGGTCACCCGCGCGGTCGGCCGCGAGAACTTGGCGAAGACCAGTCCTGTCATGACGGCGTAGAAGGTGAAGCCGGTCACGGCTTCCAATGTCACCAGCAGGTTGACCACGATGCCGTGCGGGATCATGCCGCCATAGCCGATGGTGGCCAGGGTCTGGACCGAGAAGAAGAAGTAGTCAAGGAAGACGTCGCGGCGCGCGTTCTGGATCACCTCGCCCGGCAACAGGTGCGGCAAGGCGAAGAAGGCAACCGCGAACAGGGTGTTGATGACCAGGAAGGTGGCGATGAAGACCAGCACCAGCTGCGGCCACGACGCCTGCATCAGGTCGGCATAGAGATCGCTGAACGGATAGCGCCGTCGCCCGTGCACCACCACGCGCGGCCCCTGTCCGCCCTCGCGCGGGATCAGACGCGGGCGAAAGCCGCGTGGCGATGGCGTCCTCGTCACTATTCCACGCCCTCGACAATGACCGAATCGAAACCGGCAGCGCCGAGGCGATGCTGACGCGCCGCCTGGTATTCGGCGGAATTGTAATAGGCGCGGGCGTCGTCCAGGCTGGCGAACTCCAGGATGACCACGCGCGGGCGGCCATGGCCCTCCATCACCTCGGCGCGGCCGCCGCGCGCCAGGGCCTTGGCGCCGTATTTCCTGAAGGCTTCGGCGGTGCCGGCGACATAGCGGCCATAGGCTTCGGCGTCGGTGACGCTTGCCTGGGCGACGAGATAGGCTTTGGGCATGATGAACTCCTTGAGTTGCCCATCCATAGCGGCACAGGTTTTTCGTGAAAAGCCTACATTTTCGTACGCATTCCGCTTATATAGCCCCGCATGACGCGTCCGTTCCTCAAGATGAACGGCCTCGGCAACGATTTCGCCGTTGTCGATGCCCGCAAGACCGCCTTCGACCCCGCGCCGGACCAGATCCGGGCGTGGTCTGATCGCGCGCGCGGTATCGGCTTCGACCAGCTCATCGCCATCGAGGGCTCAAAGGATGGCGATGCCTTCATGCGCGTGTGGAACGCCGACGGCGGCACGGTCGAAACCTGCGGCAATGCGCTGCGTTGCGTCGCCTGGGTGCTGAATCCGAACGCTGACGATCGCACGCTGACGATCGGCACGCTGGGCGGAACAACACGCGCGCGAGTGCTGACGGCCGATGCCACGACCGGCACGGCCAGCGTCGATATGGGCAGGCCCGGCCTTGACTGGCGCGATATTCCGTTGGCGGAGGATATGAACACCAACCGCCTTGAGCTGAAGGTCGGACCCTATGACGCGCCGCTTTATCACACGCCGGCGGCAGTCAGCATGGGCAATCCGCACTGCGTCTTCTTCGTCGCCGATGTGAAGGCGGTCGATGTGACGGCGGTCGGTTCGATGCTGGAGTTCCACCCTCTGTTTCCCGAAGCGACCAATGTCGAGTTTGCTCAGGTGATCGACCGCCAGACGATCCGCATGCGTGTATGGGAGCGCGGCGCCGGTATCACCAGGGCCTGCGGCACCGGCGCCTGCGCCACCCTGGTCGCTGCAGCGCGGCGCGGCCTGACGGGGCGCGACGCCACCGTGATCATGGACGGCGGCCCGCTGCACATCGTCTGGGGAGATAACGACCATGTCGTCATGACCGGGCCGGTGGAACTCGAGTTCGAGGGCACGCTGTGACCGTGGACGTCGTTACCTTCGGCTGCCGCCTGAACAGCTACGAGAGCGAGGTCATCCGAAAGACCGCCGCCGGAGACGGGCTGGAAGACGCCATCATCTTCAACACCTGCGCCGTGACCGGCGAGGCGGTGCGTCAGGCACGCCAGGCCATCCGTCGCGCCCGCAAGGACAATCCGGGCAAGCGGCTGATCGTCACCGGCTGCGCCGCCCAGACCGATCCGGACGCCTTCGCCAGGATGAGCGAGGTCGATTTCGTCATCGGCAACGCGGACAAGCAAACCAAGGGCGCCTATGCCCTGACGGTCGACAGCCCGCGCGTCCGTGTCAACGACGTGTTCAGCGTGCGCGAGACCGCCGGCCACCTGATCGACGGGCTGAAGGACCGTGCCCGCGCCTTCGTCGAGGTGCAGAACGGCTGCGATCACCGCTGCACCTTCTGCATCATTCCCTATGGCCGCGGCAATTCGCGCTCGGCCGCCGCCGGCGACGTGGTGGCGCAGACGCAGCGCCTGGTGGCGGAGGGCTATAACGAGATCGTCCTGACCGGCGTCGACCTGACCTCATGGGGCGCCGACCTGCCGGGAACGCCGCAACTGGGCCACCTGGTCGGCCGCATCCTCAGGCTGGTGCCGGACCTTAAACGCCTGCGGCTGTCATCGATCGACGCCGCCGAGATCGACGACGCCCTGCTCAACGCCTTCGCCACCGAGGAGCGCCTGGCGCCCTATCTGCATCTTTCCCTGCAGCACGGCGACGATATGATCCTCAAGCGGATGAAGCGGCGGCATCTTCGCGCCGACGCCGTATCCCTGGTCGATAAGGTGCGCGCCATCCGTCCCGACATTGCCTTCGGCGCCGATCTGATCGCCGGTTTCCCCACCGAGGACGAGACCATGTTCGGCAATGCCGTCTCGCTCATCGACGATTGCGGCCTGTCGTTCGTCCACGTTTTCCCCTACAGCCCGCGCCCGCAGACGCCGGCGGCGAAAATGCCGCAACTGCCGCGTCCGCTGATCAAGGAGCGCGCCGCCCGCCTGCGCGCCAAGGGCGAAGAGGCGCTGGTTCGCCACCTGTCGCGCCAGGCCGGACGTACCCTCAACTGCGTCGTCGAAAAGCCAGGCTTCGCTCGCGCCGCCGATTTTACCGAGGTGCTGTTCGAAGGCGAATCCACGGTCGGGCAACTGGCCGACATCGCCGTCCACAGCCATGACGGTCGTCGCGCCCTTGGCAAGGTGGTTGTTGGCAATTTGGGCCGAACTGAGCTACAGCCGGTCGCATGAGTAACGATCAGAAAAAGGGCTGGTTCCAGCGCCTGACCGAAGGCCTGTCGCGGACGTCGCAGAACCTGACCGAACAGGTGACGCAGGTTTTCGCCAGCAAGGAGGCGCTCGATTCCGCCGCGCTCGAAGAGCTGGAGGACCTGCTGGTCGAAAGCGACCTGGGCCCGCAGATCGCCGCCACCATCGCCGGCAAGATGGCGCAGAAGACCTTTTCTTCGGCCAAGGACAGCAACGCCGTGCGGTCCGCCCTGGCCGAATGCCTGGCCGACGAGCTGGTCAATCACGAAGGCGTCTTCGATCCGTTCGAGGGTCCCAAGCCCTATATCGTCCTGTTCGTGGGGGTCAACGGTTCGGGCAAGACGACGACGCTGGGCAAGATCGCCGCCTCGTTGACCGCGAAGGGGGCGAAGGTGCTGGTCGTCGCCGGCGACACCTTCCGCGCCGCCGCCGTCGAGCAGCTGAAGGTATGGGCCGAGCGGGCGAAGGCCGATTTCATGGGCCGCAAGACCGGCGCCGACGCGGCCGGCCTGGCCTTCGATTCGGTGACCAGGGCCAAGGAAGAAGGCTATGACGTCGTCCTGATCGATACCGCCGGCCGGTTGCAGAACAAGCAGCAGCTGATGGACGAGCTGCTGAAGATCGTCCGTGTCATCAAGCGCATCGATCCGGACGCTCCGCACGAGACGCTGCTGGTGCTCGACGCCACGGTCGGGCGCAATGCGCTGAGCCAGGAACAGATTTTCGGCCGCCAGGCGTTTGTCTCCGGCCTGGTGATGACCAAGCTGGACGGCACGGCGCGCGGCGGCATCCTGATCCCGATCGCCAAGGCCTCGGACGCGCCGATCAAGCTGATCGGGGTCGGCGAGGCGATCGAGGACCTGCACGCCTTCAACGCCCGCGATTTTGCCCGCTCGATGGTGGGTCTGGAGCCCGACACATGAGCGACGAAACCCTGCCCGAGAAGATCGTTACCGCCACCGAAGCCAATCCGGAAATCGCCGCCAGCCCGGTCGAGCCGAAGCAGAACTACGTCAAGCTGGCGGTCGATTACGGCCCGGTGGTCGCCTTCGGCCTGACCTTCTTCGCGTGCAGCGCGCTGAAGCTGGTTGCGAAGAACGACGCGCTGATCTGGGCGTCGGGCGTGCTGGGCGCATCGTCGCTGGTCGCCGTCATCGCCGGCCTGGTGCTGGAAAAGCGCATCGCCTGGATCGCCGTGGCGTCGGCGGCGCTGGCCATACCGTTCGCCATCCTGACCGTGGTCTTCCACAACCCGGTGTTCGTCAAGATCAAGATGACCATTGTCGACGTGCTGATCGGCGGATTCCTGCTGGGAGCCCTGGCGCTGAAGAAGCAGCCGCTGAAAGCGCTGCTGGGCGACAATCTCAAGCTGAAGGACACGGCGTGGGGACCGCTGACGCTGTATTACGCCCTGTTCTACCTGGCCATGGCGGCGGTCAACGAGGTGGTGTGGCGCACCCAGAGCGACGCCGTCTGGGTGACGTGGAAGATGGGCTCGATCATCGGCGGGCCGGTGCTGCTGACCCTGTGCCTGCTGCCGTTCCTGATGAAGAACATGATTTCGTCCGAAGACGAATCAAAGGCTTAGATCAGATCATCCGCCCGCAGCACGGCCATGTCTGTGTCCGGAGCAATTCTTCCGTATGCGGACGTGTCGCAATAGTGTTATATTCATCTGGCAATTTGCAGCCGCGTGGAGAACCCATGACCGATAGCGATCCTTCGATGGAACGGGGCGACGAGATGAAAACGTCACGCGGACACGATCACAAACCTTCCCGCAAACCGTCCATGGCGGTGCTGGAGGACTCGCCCTCGCACCTGCTGCATCGCGTGCTGCAGATCGCGCTCGACATCTATAACGAAGAGGCCGGTGAAGGCGCTCTGACCCAGCGCCAGTTCGCGGTGCTCAAGGCGCTGGACGGCGCCCAGGGCGGCCTGTCGCAGACCGACCTGGTCAAGGCGACCGGCATCGACCGCTCGACCCTGGCCGACCTGGTGGCGCGCATGCTGTCGCGCGACTTGCTGGTGCGCGAGCGATCGGCGACCGACGCCCGCGCCAATCTGGTGCAGATTGCCGCCGCCGGACGCGCGGCGATCGACGACATGCAGCCGCGCGTGCTGGCGGCGGACGACAAGATCCTGAGCCTGTTGTCGCCGCCCAAGCGCGACAGCTTTGTCAAGCTGCTGCGCAAGATCACGTCGGCGCGCGAGGAAGAACTGGCCCAGGCCGACCACGAGGCCGCAGCTGCCGAGAAGGCCGCGCGCAAGGCCGAGAAAGCGGCGAAGAAGACCGAAAAGGCCGACAAGCCCGAGAAGAAAAAGAAGGGCCACGGCCACAAGAAGGCCGGCAAGGCTGACAAGCTGGAAAAGAAGCTCAAGAAGCTGCCCATGCCGGCGTTGTCGGAAGGCGTAGCCGCCGAGGCTGAGGAACACGTGTCCGCGCCGGCGGCCTGACGGCGTCAGACCACGATATTCAGATAGGAACCCGGCCGCCGCAGAGGCTGGCTGTCGTCGGCTGCTGGCACCGTCTGTGCCGGCTTTGTGGCGCTGGCCTTGGCGATGTCGGCGGCGGTGTAGGTAGCCGGGGTGATTTTCGGCTGGGTGATCTGCTGAAAGAAAGCCTTCTGCGCCGTCAAGGCATCGCTGAAGCGGACCGGCTGGGCGGCCTGCGGTTGCGGACGCGCGGGCTGGGTCTGCGGATTGAGCAGCTGTGACAGCGAGGGCGGGATCGGTGCGGGCATGACCGATCCCTACACAGAATCAGGTGTTTAATTGGTTAATTTTGTGCCGCAGGGGCTGCCGCAGCGGACGCCGGGACAAATTCGACATGGGTCATGTGCTTGTCGTTCGGGTCGCGCGACAGGACCAGCTTGCCGTCGCCGAGTGCTACGCTGACCGTGCCGTCGGGAGCAAGCGGCGGCGTCTCGCGCTTGGCTTCGGTGCCGTCGATGGTGTTCCATCCCAGCACCGGGCCGGTGTCGGTCCATTTGACGACGTGCAGGGTGAGGCTGAAATCGTGCGGAACAGCGGTGTCGGTATCCTCGGTATCAGCCGGGCCCCACGCCGTATATTGCGGCGAACCGTAATAGGTCATGATCGAATAGTAGGTCGGCACCAGGCCGTAGGTGCCGACTGGTGACCAGGGTGCGCCGGTTATGGCGGGCAGATCGCGCAGGTAACACGAAATGTGGGTGAAATCGCCCGACGGGCTGGCCGGGAAGATGCACAGCATTTCCGCCGGCGCGCCGAACGCGCCGCCGCTCTTCTGGTAATTGCCGGAATAGAAGCCGACCGAACCGGCTGGAACATCGACCTTCAGGTCCTTGGAAAACAGGGGCTTGTACATGACGTCGGTCTTCACCCGGAACGTCTTGCGATAAAGATAGGGCACGGTCAGGAGGGTCGCCTTGTTGGCGACGTCGCCAGTCGCATAGGTGACCTGGCGGGCGGGATCGAGCCTGACGACCGGCGCGGCCCAGCCCGGCACCGGCGGTTCGGGCACCTGGCCGAACGCGAAGGCGATGCGGCCGTCGGGCAGGGTTACCTTCTCGACATTGCCCGGTACGGTCGCAGGCGCGGCATCGGCCGGGAAGACCAGGGCCTGGCGGCCGTCGGGCAGGGTGACGATCTCCAGCTGGGTGGGCGCGGCCTGACCGGCTTGCGGCGCAGAGGTAGCCGGCGTGGTAGCATCAGCCGGTTTGTCGGCGGCCGGCGGCGTGTCCTGCGCATGGGCATTGGCCGCCAGGGCCAGGGTCGCCGCGAACGAAAAGGCTATCGATTTCAACATGGAAGGTCCCCCCTTGGTGCGCCTGTCATAGCATGGCGCGGACCATGCGGCTACCATCGTCGACAGCCCGGACGCAAAACGCAAAACGGAGACCATTGGGGGGCAATGGTCTCCGTCGCATGCCACCGGTTTCGAGGGGGGGATGATCCCGGTGACGAACTATAGGCTTACACCATCGGAGGCGCCGATGCGACTCATATGATGAGTTACAGCCTTGGACCCTATCTAATACTTTACGAGGAAAATGCTAGTGTGCAGTGCAATAAATCTTCTCTTATTTTGCACTGCCGTGACAGATTTTCCCGTTTTCCCACTCACAATTGCTTGATGTGGGCTTAAGCGAACAGCTTGGCCCAGCGCGGCTTGGTGCGCGACTTCCACGCTCCGCGATGATAAGCGTCGGAGCCGATCAGCGGCACCACGGTTGTGGCTTCGGCGAACACCATCTGCTCGTGCGTGGTCTGGACCTTGCCCCACGACGCGGCTTCCTTCAGCGTCGACGACGAGCAGGCGCCGTCGCGGACATCGGCCACGGTGATCTGGACGGCGTAGCGGTGCATTTCGGCTTCGACGCCGAGGATTTCGGCACACACCACAGTGTCTTGCGCAAAATTCTTCGGCACGCCGCCGCCGACCATGAACAGGCCGGTGACGCCGGCGGCGATCTTGATGTCGGTCAGTTCGCGGAAATCGGCCACGGCGTCGATGCACATATAGGGCTGCTTGGCGGCGATCTTTTCCTTCTGGTGCTTGACCAGGCCGAAACCGGCGGACGAATCGACGAAGGCCGGGCAGAAGATCGGCACGCCTTCCTCATAGGCCGTCTGGATCAGCGAGCCGGGCTTCTTGGCATTGCCTTCCGACAGCCACTTGCCCATCTCCCAGATGAACTCGCGCGAGGAATAGCCGCGCGGTTCCAGGCGGTTGGCGATCTCCAGGATGGTGTGGTCGCAGGCCTGAAGCTCTTCCTCGTCGATATAGGTATCGTAGATGCGGTCGATATAGTTGTCGCGCAGGACGTTGTCGTCGACCGGACCGGCGGCCTGGTAATGCTTGAAGCCGAGCGCTTCGAAGAAGTCCATGTCGACGAT
>OUNJ010956531.1_pt1 | contig 18250 bp, 14 predicted proteins | sample 1755361 | NCBI WGS metagenome assembly OUNJ01 (sample SAMEA3914825, study PRJEB12502) | metagenome | biome: forest; material: soil | place: USA | collected 2012-03-12 | depth 0.1 m
TCGGCCAGTTCGCGGTCCGAGGCGAAGAACATGATCGGCGCATTGACCGAAATCTGCTTGCCGGTGTTCTGCACCTTCAGCTTCATGCCGCGCTCGAAACGGCCCGAACACAGCTTCAGCATGGCGATGCGGTCGCGGTGGTTGGGGTCCATATTGGCTTGGACCTTGAAGACGAAGCCGGTGACTTCCTTGTCGGCCGGCTCGACCTCGCCGTCCGCGCCCGCCTTCAGCGCCTTGACCGGATGCGGCGCCGGCGCGAAATCGCCGATGGCCGTCAGCAGTTGCAGGACGCCATAGTGGCGCAACGCCGAACCGAACAGCACCGGCGTCATGTGGCCTTCCAGGAAGCTTTGCGTGTCGAACGCCGGAAAACCGCCCTGGACCAGCTCGGCCGCATCGCTCAGTTCGGCCAGTTCCGCCGCGTCGAGATAACCTGCCGCCACGGCCTCGGCCAAAGGCACCGCCGCGTCGTGGCCCTGGTCGTATTCGGCGCCCGACTCGCGCTTTGTAAAAGGATAAAACAGGCCGCTTCCGATCGCCGCCATGCCGCGGAAACGGTTGCCCGAACCGGCCGGCCAGTACAACGGCGACGGATCGAGTTGCAGCTTCGACGCCACCTCGTCCAGCAAGGCCAGCGGGTCCTCCGCCTCGCGGTCCATCTTGTTGATGAAGGTGATGATCGGAATGTCGCGCAGCCGGCAGACCTCGAACAGCTTCAGCGTCTGCGGCTCGATGCCCTTGGCGGCATCCAGCACCATGACGGCCGCGTCGGCGGCGGTCAGCGTCCGGTAGGTGTCTTCCGAGAAGTCCTCGTGGCCCGGCGTGTCGAGCAGGTTGAACACCTTGTTGTCGTGCTCGAAGGTCATGACCGACGACGACACCGAGATGCCGCGCTCGCGCTCGATCTTCATCCAGTCCGAACGCGTCCGCCGGTTCTCGCCGCGCGCCCGCACCTGGCCGGCCGCCCGAATCGATCCGCCCGCCAGCAGCAGGTGCTCGGTCAGGGTCGTCTTGCCGGCGTCGGGGTGCGAGATGATGGCGAAGGTTCTGCGCCTGGGCGCTTCGGTAGCGGGGCTCTGGGACATGGCGGCGGGGTTAGCGCGCGAGGACCGAAAAGTCAAAGCTTCCTACGCCATCCCGCATACCACTTGAGCGCCTCGTCCGGCGGCCCGCACCAGCCTTCGACCGCAAGGCGCCGCCGCATGGCTCCGGCCTGGCGGTAGGTCACCTCGATCGCGCCCGCCGCCACGGCCGCTTCACGCCGCGTCAGGGGCACGTCGTAGTGGTCGCCCTGGAACCATTCGCGCCTCATGCCGATGCGCGCGGCCGCCATGTGCAGTTCGGCTTCGCTGTCGGCGATCAGGTGCGACATGCGCATGCCCTTGAATTCGCCTAGACGAAAGCGGTACATGTCATCGATATAGACGGCCATGACTCACCTGCAGTCTTTCGTCACGCCTATATAGGCAATAGAAACCAGCACCGGCAGGGCTGTAGACTGCGCCATGTTCACCCCATGGCGAGATCGCGCATGAAAACCGTCATCACCCTGGTCCTGGCCGGCCTCGCGCTCGGCACAACCGTCCATGCCAACCCGGTGACACCGACCGTCACGGCGACGGCACCGATCATCGACCACCACCTGACCGCGCAGAGCATCAATCCCACCGATTCGATCCACACCGGCACCTACAGCATGGTGGTCAGCCCCGGCGCGAGCTCGAACCTGACCCCGCCGCAGTGCGTCATCACGGCGGGCACGGTCTCGCTGTCGATCGAGCGCAACGGCGGCGACATTTCGTTCGCCTCCGTCGAAGGCACCGTCACCGGCCACATCGACGACAAGGGCCGCCTCATCCTGCACCCACCGGCGCACGCCACCAACATGTACTACACGTTCAACGGCCAGGTGACCGGCACCGGCCGGATCGAAGGCAGCGGCACCACAAGCTGCAATGCGCCGCAGAACGGCCAGTCGGTTCCCTATCCGGAAAACTATACCGCGGTCATCACCGCACAGTAGGGCTTAAGGCGTTCAGCGCGCCGCCAGCACCACGCCGACCAGAACGGCGGCATATTGCAGCCCTGCCCCGGTCAGCACGTGGCCATGCCAGATCGCCCGGCGGAACGGCAGGCGCTTCATCATGTAGAAGATGGTGCCGACGGAATAGGTCACCCCGCCCAGGGCCAGCAGGATCATGGCCGGCAGGGGCACGTCGCGGATCATCGGCTTGATGGCGACGACGACCAGCCAGCCCAGCACCAGGTACAGCGCGACCCAGAACAGCTTGCCCATGCCCGGCAGGAACAGCTTGCAGACGATGCCGGTGACCGCCAGCGTCCACACCGCCACGCTCATCCACAACGCCCAGCCGCCGTGCAGGGCCTGGGTGGTGAACGGCGTATAGCTGGCGGCGATCATCAGGAAGATGCCGGCGTGGTCGAAACGGCGCAGCAACGGCCGCATCCGCGTGCTGGAGAAATTATAGGCCATCGAAAAGGCCAGCATGGCGATCATGCCCAGGGCATAGACGCTGATCGCCGCCACCTGGCCCAGCAGGCCGTGGCTGACCGCCAGCCCCAGCGCGACCCCGCCGCCGAACAGCGCCAGCGCCAGACCGACGATATGCACGATCAGGTCGGCGAGACGCGCGCCCAGGGTCGGATAATGGTCGGTCGATCGGGTCATGCGCCACCAAAACATGACGTGCGCGTAAAGATCAAATCACGAAACATGACATCTCCTTACCGCACGCCGCAAAGCCGCGCTTGGTATTGCCGGCGATTCAGGGTTATGAGGAGGAAAACAGGGCGTTCTCAACATTCCCATGGCTGACGTGCTCTTTTCCCCGCTGGTCAACCGGCTGCACGCGTGCGGCCCGGTGCTGAACGCGTCGGCGGCCGACTATGCCATGAACGTCCTGTCCGAGGTCGCCCGCGCAGAGGGCTGGCGCGACGTGCTGGCCGAGGCCGAGACAGCCCTGCGCCCGATCCTGGCCGCCTCGCCCTATCTGGCCGGCCTGATGCGCCGCGATCCCCAGCGCCTGCGCGAAACCCTGATCTCGGCCCCCGAGGCGCGGCTGAAAGCCATACTGCTGGCCGTCGAGGCGCTGGAACAGCAGGCGGCGACGGTCGAAACGCTTGATCTCAACGCGGCGAAGAAGATCCTGCGCCACCTCAAGGCCGAGACCCACCTGCTGACCGCCCTGGCCGACCTGGGCGACGTATGGAACCTCGACCACGTCACTGCCGCCCTGACGCGCTTCGCCGACGCCGTCACCCAGGCGGCCCTGGCCCTGGTGGTGCGCGACGAAACCGACAAGGGTCGGATAGATCGGGGCCGCATCGTGCCGTTGGACAAGGGCGAGCGCGGCGTACTGCCCGGCCTTTTCGTCCTGGCCATGGGCAAGCACGGCGCCGGCGAGCTCAACTATTCGTCGGACATCGACATCACCTTCTTCTGCGATCTCGACCGCCTGCCGGTCAGCGAACATACCGACCGCCAGACCTTCGCCGACCGCGTGGCGCGCGCCGTCTCGACCCTGCTCAGCGAACGCACGGCCGACGGCTACGTCTTTCGCGTCGACCTGCGCCTGCGCCCCGACCCGTCGTCGACCCCGACCGTGGTCAGCGTGCCGTTTGCCCTCAACTACTACGAATCGGTCGGCCAGAACTGGGAACGCGCCGCCTTCATCAAGGCGCGCGCCATCGCCGGCGACCCGGTCGAAGCCAAGGCCTTCATGGCCGACCTGACGCCCTTCATCTGGCGGCGCAGCCTCGACTACCCCGCCATCGCCGACGTCCAGTCGATCAAACGCCAGATTCACGTCCACCACGTCGACGAGCGCCTGGAGGCGGCCGGCGCCAACCTCAAGCTGGGCGCCGGCGGCATCCGCGAGATCGAGTTCTTCGCCCAGACCCAGCAGCTGATCCTGGGCGGCCGCGACCCGTCCCTGCGTTCCCGCCGCACGCTGGACGCCCTCGATGCGCTGCGCCGCGCCGGCCACCTGGCGCCCGCCGTCGCCAAGGAACTGAAACAGGCCTATGCCCGCCTGCGCAACTGGGAACACCGCGTCCAGATGGTCCACGACGAGCAGACGCACGAGCTGCCCGAGGCCGAGGACGCGCGCATGAACGTCGCCGTCCTGTCGGGTTTTTCCAACCTGTCGCGCTTCGACCTGGCCGTGTCGCGGACGCTGCGCCTGGTCAACGCCCACTATGGCGAGCTGTTCAGCGAGGCCGAGCCCCTGTCGTCACATTTCGGCTCGCTGGTCTTCACCGGCATCGAGGACGACCCGGAAACGCTCAAGACGCTGAAGCGCATGGGCTTCGACCAGCCGGAACAGGTGTCGGCGACCATTCGCGCCTGGCACCATGGCCGCATCCCGGCCACGCGCTCGGAACGCGGGCGCGAGCTGTTCACGCGCCTGGTGCCGCGCCTTCTGGAGGCGCTCAACGAAACCGGTACGCCCCAGGTCGCCTTCACGCGCTTCGCCGTCTTCTTCGCCACCCTGAACGCCGGCGTGCAGATCCAGTCGCTGTTCCTGGCCAATCCCAGGCTGTTCCGCACCGTGGTCGAGACCATGGGCTTCTCGCCGCGCCTGGCCGCCATACTGGCGCGCTATCCGACCTCGTTCGACGCCATGCTGGACGCCGGCTTCTTCGATCCGCTGGGCGAGGAGCTGGACGCCATCATCGCGCGCGAGATCGAACGCGTGCCCGACGACCTGGAAGCGGTGATGAACGCGCTGCGCCGCACGGTGCGCGAGCAGCAGTTCCGCATCGGCATGCAGGTCCTGTCCGCCCGGCTGGGCACCGAGGCCGCCGGCGCCGCCTATGCCCGCCTGGCCGACGCCTGCATCCATCACCTGGCGCCGCTGACCCTGTCCGAGATGGTGCGCCAGGCCGGCCACCTCGACGGCCAGGTCGCCATACTGGCCCTGGGCAAGCTGGGCTCGCAGGAGATGACGGCAACCTCGGACCTCGACCTGATGGCGGTCTATCTGCCCGACGACCCGGGCGCGACCTCGACGGTCAAGGGATGGGCGCCCGAAACCTGGTTCGCCCGCTTCACCCAGCGCCTGATCGCCGCCCTGTCGGCCCCGACCCACGAGGGCGCGCTCTACGAGATCGACATGCAGCTGCGCCCGTCCGGCGCCAAGGGCCCGGTCGCCGTATCGCTGGCGGCGTTCGAGAACTACTATACCAAGGACGCCGACACCTGGGAGTTCCTGGCCCTGACGCGCGCCCGCGTGGTGTGGGCCAGCTCCGCCGACTTCGCCGACCTGGTGCGGCTGAAGGCCGAAACGGTCCTGCGCGCCACGCGTTCGCGCGGCGAAACGGCGCTCGATGTGCTGAACATGCGCGCCCTGATGGAGCGCGAACGTCCGGCCAAGGGCTTCTGGGATTTCAAGCTGTGCGTCGGCGGCCAAGTCGACTGCGAATTTGCCGCCCAGTACCTGCAACTGGTCCACGCAGCCGAAGGCGGCCCTCTGCGCACCGGCACACTTCAGGCGCTCGACGCCATGCGCCGCTCAGGCCTGGCCCCCGCCGCCGAGATCGAGGCCCTGGCCTCGGCCTGGCGCGTCCAGCAATCGCTGGCCCAGGTGATGCGCGTGTCCCTGACCGCCCAGGACGACCCGCACAGCGAGCCGGAACCTTTCCAGAGGAAGCTCGCCCGCGCGGTCCACACGCGCCGCCTCGACACCCTGGAAAAGAAGCTGAAGGAGCTGCGCAAACGCGCCCGCACTGCCTTCGAGCGCATCGTCAGCCCGGAATGACATTCTCTCTCAGGAAAGTGGCGTAGGCCTCTTCCGTCATTGTCCCGGCCGCCAAATTCATAACCGCCTGTGTCGCAGCCTCTTCGCTGGCCGTGAACCTATAGCCGTTCAGTTCGAGAAACAGGACGCCCATGACGAAGCCAGTGCGCTTGTTGCCATCGACAAAGGGATGGTTGCGCACGATCCCTGTGGTGTAAGCCGTCGCCAGCGCCACCGTGTCGACGGCACCACCATAGGCCACCAGTTGCTGCGGCCGCGCCAGGGCTGATTCCAGCAGACCTTCGTCGCGGATGCCCGCCGCCCCGCCATGCAGAACAAGCGACCGCTCATGAACGGCCCTGGCAATTGGCGTATCCAGCCAAACCCAGTCGCTCACTTGGCCAGCGCATCAAGAGTGTTACGATACCGACGCATGATCTCGTCAGCCTTGTCCATCTTTTCGGCAAAGCTGGGGTCATAAGGCGTCAGGCGGTAACCTCCGTCCGCCAATTCGACGGCGTAGAGCGTGTCGCCCTTGCGTACATTCAGCTTCGCCAGCATTTCCTTGGGGATGACAACGCCGGTCGATGTCCCGACCGATGTCAGTTTTAGCGCATTCATGCGAGCCTCCATACGTATATCTATTATAATATGAGATGAAGGTTCCCGCAACCTACCCCGCTGGCGGCAGGACGATGGCCGTCCTGAGGCCCGGGCCCTGGGTGCCGAATACGCCCGGCCCCTCATCGATGACCAGCCTCCCCTTGTGCGCCACCGCCACTGCCTCGACCATGGCCAGGCCCAGCCCCACGCCCGGCAGGGAGCGCGAGTTTTCCAGCCGCACGAACCGTTCGGCGATCCGTCCGCGGTCCTTGGCCGGCACGCCCGGTCCGGTATCGGTGATCGAGAACTCGACCTCGCGCTGGGAGGTGCGGCGAAGGCGAAAGGTAATCCCGCCCTCGGGCGTATATTTGATGGCGTTGTCGAGCAGGTTCGACAGCGCCTGGGCCAGGAAGTCGCGATTGCCGTAGACCTTGACCCCGTCCTCGATCTCGGCGGCGAATTCCAGCCCCTTGTCGTCGGCCGCCAGTTCGAACAGCTCAGCCATGTCGGTGGCCAGGCCGCTGGCGTCGAACATCTTCTGGTCGGGCGCCTGGCCCGCCGCCTGAAGCCGCGACATGGCGAACACCGTCTGGAAGGTGCGCAGCAACTGACCGGTCTCCTCCAGCGCCTTTTCCAGCGCGTCGTGCGCCTTGGACGGGTCCTTGTCGACTTCCAGCAGCGACACCTCGAGCTTGGTCCGTAGCCGCGACAGGGGCGATCTCAGGTCGTGGGCGATGGCGTCACCGGCATATTTCAGGTTGCCCATGGTCTTTTCCATGCGGTCGAGCGTCTGGTTGATACGCAAGGAGAGGTCATCGAACTCGTCGCCCGAGTCGCGCACCGGGATGCGCGCCTTCAGGTTGCCCTCCTGCACCTGGCTTAGGACGGCATTGACCCGCGCCACCGAACGCGACACCTCCTGATTGATCAGCGTGCCGGCGAACAGGCCCAGGATGACGACGAACAGCCCGCCGCCCAGCACCGCCTTGACCTCCTGGTTGAAGCTGCGGTCGGCCCACGACATGTCCATGGCGACATAGATGTAGAAATTGTCGTCCAGCTTCAGCACCCGGCCCTGGAAACGGCAGCAGCTGGAATTGCCCGGCGACGGCGTGAAGAAGTTGACCGAGGTCTCGCTGGTCTTGCCGTTCAGTTCCTTCAGCGCCGTGGCGATGATGGCGTCGGGCAGGGCCTTGGTTTCCATGCGCGCGCGCATGTTCTGCGCCAGGACCTGGCCGGAATTGTCGAACACACCCTTGGCGTAGACCCATTCGACCGCGTCGTCATTGAGGATGTAGCCGGCGACCGCCGCGTGGCCCTCGTCCTCGTCCATCGCCTTCAGCGCCTTGATGCGCGCCTCGACCGCCGCATTGCCGAAGGCGCGCGATTCTGTCGAGGTGGCCAGGTAGATGTAGCCGAACACCATGGCGGCGACGAAGACATAGACGCACAGGAACACCACCGTCAGCCGGAACGGCGTCTGGCGGAAGAAGTTGGGCTTGAAGATGTTGAGGTTGAGGAAGTCGAGGCGCCGCGCGCCGTCGATACCCCGGTTCAAGGCGGCAAAGGGCAGTTTCATGGCGCAATTGCTTTTCCCCACGTCTCCCCTTTCAAGGGGAGAAGGTGGCGCGAAGCGCCGGATGAGGGGTCACACCGCCGGCAAAAACCCCTCACCCGATCGGCTTCGCTTAAGCTCGCCTCTCGTCCTCTCCCCTTAAAAGGGGAGAGGTGAGGAAGAGATGGATTCGACGCCAATCCAAATGCAATGACGGCCAGACCGTCCATATCACCATCACGCCTTCAACTGGTAGCCTTCGCCGCGCACGGTGTGCAGCATCGGCTTGTCGAAATCCTTGTCGAGCTTGGAGCGCAGGCGCGAGATATGCACGTCGATGACGTTGGTCTGAGGGTCGAAGTGATAGGCCCACACCTTTTCCAGCAGCATGGTCCGGGTCACGCTCTGGCCGGCGTGGCGCATCAGGAACTCCAGCAACTGGAACTCGCGCGGCTGCAGGTCGATGACCCGGCTCTGCCGCTTCACTTCGCGCGAGATCAGGTTCATGGAAAGGTCGCCGACCCGCAGGGTGGTGTCGACCGCGTCCTTGTCCTTGCGCCGGCCCAGAGCCTCGACACGCGCCACCAGCTCGGTCAGGGCGTAGGGCTTGACCAGGTAATCGTCCGCGCCGGCGCGCAGGCCCGACACCCGGTCCTCCAGCTCGCCCAGCGCCGACAGGAACAGCACCGGCACGTCGACGCCGTCGCCGCGCAGCGATTGCAGCATGGTCACCCCGTCCATCACCGGCATCATGCGATCGAGGATGATGACATCGGGCAATTCGGCCCTGACGGCGTCCAGCCCCTGCTGGCCGTCGCCGGCCAGTCGCGCCTCGATGCCGGCCTCTTTGAGGCCCCGCTGCATGTTCAGGGCGGCTTCGGCGTCGTCCTCGACGATCAGAACATTCATGTCGAATCTCTTTGTCCAGTCAATGGAACCGAGAGATACCGCAAAGCCCGCCGCTTTTCTTCTTAAAAATTGGCAACCTGCGACGCGACAAAAAAGCCCCCCGGCTTTCACCGGAGGGCCTTTGCTTGAACGCGGAGCTTAAACCTTACTTGCTGGCCGACGAGTCGAGCATGACCGGCAGCGGCACGTTGTGGCCGTCGCGGTTGACCAGCAGCAGGATCGACGGGCGCTTGGCCTTGCTGAACTCGTCGATGATGGCCGAGAAATCGGCCTGGGTGTTGACCGGGCGATTGTCGGCGCGGACGATGACGTCGCCCGGCTTCAGGCCCTTCTGGGCGCCGTCGCTGTCGGGGTCGAGGCCGGTGATGACCACGCCGGTGACGCTGTCGTCGATGCCGAAGGCCTTGCGCGAGTCGGGCGTCAGGCTCTTCAGCGACATGCCCAGCACCTTGGGCGCGGCGGAATCGCTGGACGAGGACGAGTCGCCCTGGTCGCTGCCGTCGCCGTTCAGGCCCTTGGCCAGGTCTTCCTCGGACGGACGCAGCGAGGCGGTGACCGTCAGGTCCATCGCCTTGCCGTTGCGCAGCACGGTGAGGGTCAGCTTGTCGCCGGCCTTGATGTCGGCGATACGGCGGGTCAGGTCGGTCGAGCTCTTGACGCTGACGCCGTTGAGCGACTGGACGATGTCGCCGACCTGGACGCCGGCCTTGTCGGCCGGGCCGCCCTTGGTGATCTCGACGATATAGGCGCCGTCGGTGCTGCTGAGGTTCAGCGCCTGGGCCGTGTCGTCGGTGACCGATTGTATGGCCACGCCGATATAGCCGCGCTCGATCTTGACGCCCTTCATCAGCTGCGAGGTGATCTTGTCGGCAACGTCGGCGGGAATGGCGAAGCCGACGCCGGCATTGGCGCCCGACGGCGTGACGATGGCGGTGTTGATGCCGATCACCTTGCCGTAGAGGTCGAAGGTCGGGCCGCCCGAATTGCCGCGGTTGATGGCGGCGTCGATCTGCAGGTAGTCGACATAGTCGGCGCTGCCCGGATCGTGCAGGTCGCGGCCATAGGCCGACACGATGCCGGCGGTGGCGGTGTTGGAGAAGTCGAACGGGTTGCCCATGGCGACGACCCAGTCGCCGACGCGCGGCTTGTGCTCTTCCTCGAAGCGGACGAACGGGAAGTCCGTGCCTTCGACCTTGAGCACCGCCAGGTCGGTGGCGACGTCGCGGCCGACGACCGTGGCCTTCAGCTCCTTGTCATTGGTCAGCTTGACGGTGATGTCGTCGGCGCCCTCGATGACGTGGTTGTTGGTGACGACATAGCCGTCGGACGAGATGAAGAAGCCCGAACCGGCGCCGCGCACCTCCTGGGTCTTGCCGGCGCCGGAGCTGTCGTCGCCACCGCCCGAACCGTCGTCGCCGTCGCCGCCCTGGCCGAAGTCGAAGCCCGGCAGGTTGACGCTGGGCAGGGTCACCTTGCCCTTGGTTTCGATCGAGACCACGGCCGGCGATACGCGCTCGATCAGGTCGGCGAAGGACATCGGCGCACCGACGGGCGGCTTGACCGGGGTCAGGTCGCCGGTCCTGACCAGCGACGCGCCGTCATAACCGCCGGCCTGGCCGCTCATGCCCGTGATCGCCGCGCCGGCGACACCGGCGCCGAAAGCCAGACCCACGACCGCGCCCACGGCGGCGGCCTTGTTCTTCACGACCAGGTTCTTGACGTTCCAGTTGGCCCAGAAATTCTGCGTCCCCATATGTTTACCTTGCATCCCTTCGGATTGAATAAGCGCTCAGACTATCTGAGCGTATCGCCGGGCGAATACAACCGTCCGGGCGAAGATTTTTGGCGCTGACAAAGTGTAACCAGAGCCCTGAGGCAAAATCGTGACATCAATCCGGTTTGTTCAGGATATCCTGAAGTTTTTGCCGCTCGCCGGGCGACAGTTCGTAAGATTTTGATTCGGTTTTTCTTTTTGAAACCAGGATCAGCCCCGCCACCCCGCACACCACGATCAGCGGCGGCAACAGCCACAGCAGGAGATTGGCCTGCGACACGCGTGGCCGGAAAAGAACATAATCGCCGTAGCGTGCATCCAGGTCACGGCGGATCTGCGCGTCGCTTTCCCCGGCGGCGATGCGGGCGCGGATGTCGCGGCGCATGTCGGCGGCGATCACGGCGTCCGAATCGGCGATGGTCTCGCTCTGGCAGACGACGCAGCGCACCTCGCGGAACAGGCCTTGCGCCCGCGCCTCGTCCTTCACCGGATCGGCATGGGCGGGAGAGGCAAGCAAGAGAAGGACCACCAGAATTCCACTTCTCCCCACTAGGGGGGAGAAGGTGGCGCGAAGCGCCGGATGAGGGGGGCTTCCTGATGGCACAAGACCCCTCACCCGATCGCGTTCGCTTAAGCTCCGCCCTCGCCCTCTTCTCCTGAAAAGGGAGAGGTGAAAAAAAGAAAGGAGCATGGCGAAGATTATGAGATTCATGCCTTCCCCGCCTTCGCCGCAATGCCCAGCCGCAGGCGCCTGTCAGCCAGCGACAGCGCGCCGCCCAGCGCCATCAGCAGCGGCCCGAAGAAGACCAGCCGCACGAACGGGTTGATGAAAAACCGGACCGCCCATTGCGGCGCGCCGGGCGTCTCGGCCTTCGACGGGTTCATGACGATGTAAAAGTCATCGAGCGGCGCGAAACACAGCGCCACCTTGCTCTGCGCCTCGTCGGACGCCGGGTAATAGCGGAACTCCGGCCGCGGCCGGCACACCACGCGGCCCGCGCCATCGGTCAGTTCGAACTGGCCCACCTGGGCGTCGTAATTCTTGCCTTCACGGGCCGTTACCTGGTCGAAGGTCAGCTCGTAACCGCCCAGCTTCAGGCTGTGGCCGAAATCAAGCGCCTGCATGTCGCTGAGGCGGGCATGGCTTTCCACCACCGCACCCAACACGAACACGCCCAGCCCGATATGCGCCAGGGTCATGCCATGAAAGCTTAACGGCAGGGCGGTGAACCGCCGCCAGAAGCCCTTCACGCCTGCCCGCTCCACCACCGTTTTAATTGCGCCGAACACCAGCCAGGCCGCGACCAGCAGGCCGATGAAGAAGCCTAACTCGCTGAGGAAGGACAGGCCGTGCCAGAACAGCGACCCCACCGCCGCGACCAGCAAAGCCACGCCGAAGGTCAGGGCCAGCCTTTGCAGCACGCCCTTCAGGTCGGCGCGCTTCCACGCCATCAGGGTCGATACCGGCACCAGCAGCAGCGCCGCCACCATGATCGGTCCGAACACGCTGAGATAATAGGGCGCGCCGACGCTCATGGTGCGGTCGAACAGGGCCTGCATCAGGATGGGGTACAGCGTGCCGAGGAACACCGAACACAGGGCCGCCGAGATCAGCAGGTTGTTGACGACCAGCGCCGCCTCGCGGCTGATCGTTGCAAACAGGCCGCCGGGCGAAAGCGCCGGCACGCGCCAGGCGAACAGGGCGAACCCCGAACCGGCCGTCACGAACAGGATCGACGCCAGCAGGATGCCGCGCTGCGGGTCGATGGCGAAGGCGTGGACGCTGGTCAGAAGGCCGGAGCGCACCAGGAACGCGCCCATCATCGAGAAGGTGAAAGCCAGCAGCCCCAGGAACACGGTCCACGCCTTCAGGGCGTCGCGCTTTTCCATGACGATGGCCGAATGCAGCAGCGCCGTCGCCGCCAGCCACGGCATGAAGCTGGCGTTCTCGACCGGGTCCCACGCCCACCAGCCGCCCCAGCCCAGCTCGTAATAGGCCCAGAAGGCGCCCAGCGTGATGCCGACGGTCAGGAACGACCACGCCAGCAGCACCCACGGCCGCACCCACCGCGCCCACGCCCGGTCCAGCCGTCCCTCGATCAGGGCAGCGACGGCGAACGAGAACACCACCGAAAAGCCGACATAGCCGCAGTAGAGCATCGGCGGATGGAAGGCCAAGGCCGGGTCCTGCAGCGCCGGATTGAGCGACTGGCCCTGGATCGGTGCGTCGGCCAGCCGGCCCAGCGGATTGGACGAGAACAGCGTAAACCCGACGAACGCCGCCCCCAGAAGCCCCTGCACGCCCAGCGCCTTGTGCTTCAATCCTTCGGGCAGTCCGCCGCCACGCAGGGTGATCATCGCGCCGTAGACCAGCAGGATGGTGCACCACAACAGCATCGACCCCTCGTGCGAGCCCCAGGCGCCGGAGATCTTGTACAGCAGCGGCTTGTCGGTGTGCGAATGCTCGAAGACATTGACGACCGAGAAATCCGACCTGACGAAAGCGGCGATCAGGATGATGAAACTGATCAGGATCGACAAGGCGGCCGCCAGCGACACGCCTTCCGAATACCTGGCCAGCCCGCGCAGCCGCGGCCACTGTCCCAGCGCCACCAGGGCGGACTGGCTGACGCTGAGCACGAACGCCATGACCAGGCAGAAGACGCCGATTTCATCGATCATGCGCGGACCTCGCCGGTGGAGAAGTAAATCGCTCCACCACCATCCGCCTTCGCCGCGTTCGCCGGACGGTCCCCTTCCCCACGTAAACGCGTGCAGTTACAGGGAAAGCCATACCTCCCTGAACGCGAAGCGTTTGGGGAGGGGGACCGCCGCGCCTCTTCGGCGCGGTGGTGGTGGGGCGACTTGCTGCCTTCCCTCATGCCGCACCGAACGGCCTTGCCGAGGCCGACGACGCGCCGATACCGCTGTCGGGCCGCCATTCGCCCTGCTTCTTCAGTTCATCCTCGACATTTTTCGGAATGTATTTCTCGTCATGCTTGGCCAATACCTGCGTCGCACGCAGCGACCCGCCGGCCTGCATCACGCCTTCGCACACCACGCCCTGCCCCTCGCGGAACAGGTCCGGCAGGTCGCCCTTGTAGCTGACAGGCAGTGCACCCAGCTTGTCCTCGACGACAAAGCTGACCGAGCCGTCGGCGGCATGGATCACCGTGCCCGGCTTGACCAGCCCGCCCAGCCGCACCGTCTTGCCGGCGGCCACATGGGCGGCGTTGAGCTGCGCCGGTGTGTAGAAATAGACCACCGTTCCGCGCAGGGCGTACAGGCTCAGGGCCACCGCCGCGGCAAACACCGGCGCGGCGATCAGGAACAATGTCAACCGGCGACGTGCCTTGACGGATTTGGGCCACCATCCCATCAGATAGCCTCCCGGCACGTCGCAGTTTTAGTTTGCGCTACCGCTTCGCTGCTTGAGCGCGCGCGTGCCTTGACGGACTTGGGCCAGAAGCTCACGGCTGGCCTCCCGTATCCTCGGCACCGACCGCGCCCTGCGATTTCGCCACGATGGCCGCCGCCTGGTCGGCCGGGAAATGCGCCTGCACCTGCCTGACCGCCGCATCGTGCGCCGCCGCATCGCCCAGCACATCATACGACCGCAGCAACCGCGACCAGCCGTCGGCATTGTCAGGATCGGCCTTCAGCGACGCCGAAAGCGCCGTTACCATGCCGCTGATGCGCGCTTTCGCCGCTTGGCCCGCTTTTTGCGCCGGATCGACCGCCGCCAGTTCCTTTTCCAGCTGCTCATGGCGCACGTCGCCGGCCGGCACGTCGGCCAGGGCGGCGTTGAAGTGCGCCCGTGCGGCGTCGTACTGCCCGTCGGCCACCGCTTGCCGCCCCAGGTAATAGTGCGCCCGCGTATCGTGCGGATCGCGCGCCAGCGCCGTCTCGAAGGCCTGCCTGGCTTCCGGCGTCGTCGCGCCGGCCCGCAGGGTCATCGCCTCGCCCAGCTCCGACCAGTGCGCGAAGGCCTGCGGGCCGGACAGGACCAGCGCCTTCTGGTAGTCCTTCAGCCCCTGGTAGGTATTGCCGGCCACCATGTCGATACGGCCCAGAAAGGCCCAGTAGTCTGGATTGCGCGCCTTGTCGGGATCGGCCGCCCCCTGGCGCAGCACCGGCGCCATCACTTCGGGCGGCACGGCGTCGGGATCGCTCTGCGCCTGGTGCGTCCATGCCTTGAGCCGCGCCGCGTACGGCATGTCGGACAGGGACGGATGGCCGATAAGGAGATAAAGCCCGAAGGCCAGCCCGGCCATTACCACCGCGCCGATGGCCGGCACGGCCGTACCGACCGACGCCACCGGCGCCGCATCTCCGGCCTTCAGCAGCGCCCGTCCCGCCTCGGCGCGCTCCTCGGCCGCCTGGTCGTCGTCGATGTCGCCGCGCCACAGCCGCCGCTCGACGTCGGCGATGAAACCGGCGTACAGCGCCTTCTCGTGCGCCAGCCCGCCCGGCGATCGGGCATAACGGCTCCACAGGGCGATGACGGCGATCATCAGCCCGGCGATCAGCGCACAGACGGCGGACAGCAGCAGCATGGCGCCTGATTAAACCAATTCGGCGGGAATCCAAGGGCCGATTGCGGGACCGATCGCCGCAGAGGCTTTCCCTTAATACCTCCCCGTCCCCGACGGGGAGGGGGACCGCCGCGCCCCTTCGGCGCGGTGGTGGTGGGGCGACTTGCTTTTCTTGCTTTATCGCCGCAGTCCTACGCCGCCCCAGCCGTCTGGGTGCTGCGCGGCTTCATCAGGTCCGACGACGCCACGCGGCGGCGCGCCACCTGGGCCTTCTCCTCGCAGCACAGGGCGTGCATCATGTCGGTGACCAGTTCGAAGAAATTCATCACATTGTCCGGATCGAAAGCATCCGGCCCGTTGGCGATGGCCAGCAGTTCCTCGAAATACTCGTCCATCATCTGTTCCAGCGCCTGCACGGTCCTGGCGTGCAGCGAGGCGAAGCCGCCGGAATTGGCCGTGTTGCGTACGCTGCGGATGAATTCCATCGTCTGGCGGCAGCGCACGACCACGTCCTCGCGCGGCGGCTTGTCCAGGCGCGGCGTTTCCTTGCGCACCTTGCCATAGACCTTTTCCGACTTGACGGGCAAAGCCTCGCCCAGCAGCCGCTCGGCGCCCTTCAGCTGCCCCTCGACCATTTCGGCGATGGTCTTGTGCGCCTCGGCGATTCGCTTGCCCCACGGTCCGTCGCGCGATAGTTCGATATAGGTCTCGAACGACTGCAGTTGCGCCAGGCTCGACGCCACGCGCGCGCCGATGCCGTCCAGTTCGCCCGAACCGCGGTTGCGCGGATTGAGGAACGCCTTGAGGTCGGCCAGTTGCTCCTCGATGCGGTCCAGGATGCGCTCGCCGAAATTGGCCAGCTCAGATGACGCCAGGAAACGGTCGTTGGGCCGGTCGGAGCAGGTGGCGATGAATTTCACGATGTGCGCGCCGTCGTCGAGATTGGCGAACAGGCACTCCAGGAAGCGATAGCCGCCCTCGGAGTTGGTCTTGGCGGCGTCGCGGAACATCAGCCGCAGGGCGGCGGCCTTGTCGGCGTCGATCCGGCCCATGAAGTCGCCCACCTTGCCCAGCAGACCGCGCATCAGGCGATGCAGGTCGAGATAGTTGGCGAACTCGGCCACTTCTTCGCGATCAGCCGCCGTCGCGCCGTGCGGCAGCACCTCGTCGGCATGCTCGCGGCAGATCTCGGCCGCGGCGGTGACCAGGCGGAAGAACACCACCGGCGTCGGGTCTTCGGACCGCAGGCCCCGCAGCGCATAGCGCGACTGCTTGTAAAGTTCGGGTTCGCGCACTTCCAGCACCGCCCACAGCCGGTCGAGGATCCACGGCTCGAACATCACCCCGGCCAGCCCGTCCTCGCGCGGCCGCGTCAGGGCCAGGAACGGCGCGAACACGGCCTCTTTGACATGGCGAAATTCCAGCTCGACGCTGATCAACTCACGGACCTCGACCATGGCATCGTCCTTGGTCAAGCCCAGAGCCAGCTCAAGCGAACGCAGCGAGGCCTGCGGCAGCGTGCGCGCCAGACCCCGGATCAGATTCAAACGCTTGTCCGCGATTACGCCCATTCGTCAGCACTTATCCTCTGGAAGCGATTCCCCGCACCTCCACATGCCATAGTGCATTGTTTTAGGTTAATTTTCTCTGACGGGTAGCTAATCACCACGCACAAGTTCAACTACAGGTTTCCGGGCAGTTTGGCCGTCACCCTCAGCCCGCCCAGCGCCGACCGCGCGAAGCGCAGCTCGCCGCCATAGGCCCGCACCAGTTCGTCGACGATCGACAGGCCAAGACCCGTCCCCGGCACGCTTTCGTCCAGCCGGGCCCCGCGCTTCAGCACCTCGTCGAAACGCTCTTCCGGCATGCCCGGCCCGTCGTCGTCGATGTTCAGCGTCATCGCCTGCGCGCCGGCGTCAAACTCGGCCAGGATGCGCACCTTGCGCTTGCACCAGATGCAGGCGTTTTCCAGCAGGTTGCCGGCGATTTCCTGGAAATCCTGCTTCTCACCGCGAAATTTCAACTCGTCCGGCGCCCGCCAGTCGATGACCACGCCCTTGTCGGCGAACACCTGCTCCAGCATGACCGCCAGTTCGTCCAGCACCGGCTCGACCGGTGTGCGCTCGCCCATGGCCTGCGACCGCGCCGCCGCCCGCGCCCGGCGCAGGTGATGGTCGACCTGGGCGCGCATGGTCTCGGCCTGCCGGCGTACGGTTTCCGGCAAGGGACCGGCGTCGTCGCTGGCGGCGGTCATCAGCACCGACAGCGGCGTCTTCAGCGCGTGCGCCAGGTTGCCGACGTGCATGCGCTGGCGCTCGACCACGTCCTGGGCGTAGTCGAGGAAGCCGTTCAACTGCCGCGCCACCGGCGTGATCTCGGCGGGATATGTCTTTTCCAGCCGCTGCTGGTCGCCGCGCTGGATACGCGCGATCTCGCCGGTCAGGTCGAACAGCGGGCTCAGGCCCACGCGCACCTGAAAATAGATCGCCGCCAGCGACCCCAGCGCCAGCACGGCCAGCGCCGCCGCGGTGATAAGGGCGAAGGTCTGCACGTCCTTGTCCATGCCGCTGCGGTCCTCGCCGGCCAGAAACACGAAGGCGCGGCCCTGGATCATCGAAAACACGGCGGCGATGCGCAGCGGTTCGTGCACCGGCCCGAAACCGTCGAAATAGACCGGCACCCCCGGCTGGCTCCGCGCCCTGACCAGCATCCCGGCCGGCATGTCCATGTGGCCGTTCCACAACGAAGCCGACTTGGCCTGGTCGTCCAGCGCGCCCTTGGCGCCGACCTCGCTGACCTGCCAGTACAGCCCCGAATAGACACGATTGGTGCGCGGATCATAGACCGTCGGCGTGGTGATGGCGCCGTTGTCGCCGACCTCGGTATCGGAATAGAGATTGACCGCGATCTGGTTGACGCCCTGCTGGAAACGGTTGAGCGCCGCCTGGTGGAACACCGCCGTCAGCGCGATGCCGGTGATGACCAGGGCGAAGATGAACCACAGGCTAGCCAGGCGGATCAGCCGGTCGACCAGCGAGTTGCGCCGCGTTGTCATCCGCCGCCACAAGGCGGCTACTCCCTCTTCCCGCGTGCGGGGAGAGGGCTGGGGTGAGGG
>OUNJ010965960.1_pt1 | contig 18074 bp, 17 predicted proteins | sample 1755361 | NCBI WGS metagenome assembly OUNJ01 (sample SAMEA3914825, study PRJEB12502) | metagenome | biome: forest; material: soil | place: USA | collected 2012-03-12 | depth 0.1 m
GAGCGGCGCGAGGGCGGTGCCCTTAGCCAGGAGTCCTGGAGACGTTGATGCCCTTACGATCAGCGACGCACTAACCTCGCCACGCCGGACAATCGGCTCGGTCATGCTGGCATAGAGGTCGGAAAGATCCTGTTCCTAATAGACCGTCGCATGTCTTTGATCTTGGTCAACAAGGCCATGTTGCGCCGGCGTCAACCACGCGAAGCTGGCCTGGCCCCCCTTCAAGGGCCAAGGCCAGCGGTGGATCAGGAACGTCACTTAAAGTTATAGGACTCTCTGTAAGAGAGGTTTTACACAGTTAAGCCTGTGGATGAGTCTAGGAAGGCCATGGATTTCAAAGGTGTACGTCAGCATCCCGTTCCTGATAGGCCGCGTTTTTGTTCCCGATCGACCGCCCCCGCGTTCCTGATAGACCGGGGATAAGTCCGAAATAGGCCGTTCCCATTAGACCGTCCGTCTGAGACCGTCCGGAAAGTCGGGCAAAACGGCTTGCCCTGGGATCAAATAGTGCCTTTTGGCGGCCCGTGACCACTGACGGTGGGCGACCTTCGGTCTATTGGGAACGCCCGGACAGCCATTCATCGGTCTATCGGGAACGGGCCGGCCCTTATTCCTAAGGAATTTGAGCGCTTTGAACCTCTTTTCGACCAAGACATGCTATGCCCGCTGTCGACGGTCTATCGGGAACGCAGAGCGGTCCACACCACGATTCTGGCCATCGGTCTATTAGGAACGGCGTGCGGAAAGCGGGAATTTTCGGCCGATCGGCGTCAAAATCCAAAGGTCCGGCCAGCGGCCGGCGAATCCGTCGGTCTATCGGGAACGCATCGTCATGCGTCGGTCTATTGGGAACGCACTGCTAGTCGGCAAGCCGCGTGAACCTGCGGTCTTGGGGCATGTAGGGCTGGTAGCCCGGATGGTCTGGGGTGAGCTTGGACCGACGCACCATGTTCAGGCAAGGCTCCTTACCCTGGTTCTCTTCGATCCAGCTGAGATGGAACTCCGGGAGTTCGTTCTCGTCGGCGATCTTCTTCATCTCGAACTTGAAGCGCCGGTAATTGCCCTCGGCGCCGGACTTGTCGAACAGGGTCGGCAGGGAGATCGTGAACCCCTCCCCGTCATGTCCGCCGGCGTGCTTGCGGGCGACCCGGTAGATCCAGCGCTCGCGACCGCCTGTGAGTTTGAAGTAGTCTGGGTGAATGGCGAGCACGCCGCCGTCCATGACAATGCCCTCGTATATCCAGTCGCTGAGGGTCAGGGTCATGCCGCGCGTCTGGCCCGTGCGCTCGTCGACCACCTCTTCCCAACTCTCAATCCAAGAGAATTGCCGGGTTTTCTTCTTCCCGGCGCTGCGGATGTTGGTGCTGATGGTGGTGGCCTGGAGCCGGGTCAAGGAGGCGCGCAAGCGCTCGTAGTTCTCGCCGCCGACCGAGCGGCCGATACTCTTCAGCAGGTCGGACGGATGGAAGTGGATCTTGCGTGGCATGTCGTTGAGCCGCGCATTCTTCATCGCCGTAATGGCAGATGCCGCCCAGATTAGAACGTCGGCGTCCCAGATCGTGGCCATGCCGAAGTCTTTGACTGCGCGAACCTTGATCCACACGTCGCCGTCGGGACTGGTATATTCGATCGGGTTGATGCGCTTTCGCTTGGCGAGCGAGAAGAACGGACGCTCCATCGTCTCGCGCTGGTCGCGCAAAGCGATGTCCGCCACGACGGGGACGAACAGGTCGAACTGAACCTGCTGGGAGTCGTTTCTAAGGCTCATGCCGAAGGTCCTGGAGTTCTAGGAATCGCAGTTACGATTCACGCTAGACTGAGTCGTGACAGGGGTGTTCCTGATAGACCGATGCTATCGCAGCCGGCGGCCATCCTCGGGGATGGCGTCGAGATCGACCGGGTATCCGGCTTTCTCCAGGGCTTCGAGCATGAGGTACTTCACCGAGGTTCGCCGCTGGATGCCTGCCATTTTCAGGGCCGTCCAGAGCTCGTCCGACACATCGACCCGCAAGGTTTGGGGGAACACGCCGGCGATCGGTTCGGTCGAAGGGCGCTCTGCCGTGGTTTTTCCGGGCTTTGCCAGCTTGTCAGCTTTCGCCAGGGGGCTGGACGGCTGGCTCGGTGCCGTCTTTGCCGTTTCCGGAACGGTGAAAGCCTGGGGCCTGATCGCCGCTGTTTCGGGCACATCGTCGGTTACGGCAGGCCGGGCCGGCGCGCCGGATGAGCGATCGAAGCCAAGGTCCGCGGAGCCTTCCGCCAGCTTCTTCGCATCTTCCGGGGTAATGCGCGACGTCGGCCGCGGCGCCGGCATGAACATAGGTTTTTTGAGATCCATCGATTCCCCCTTAGGCAGCTGCGTGGATGTCGTCGGATTGAGCGACGATTTCGAGAATTTCGACCAGGGCCGAGCCAATTTCGCGCACGGCCTTGGCGTCGCCACCGGGTGACGACGGTGTCTGGCCGGTGAAGTGGATGGCCTGATAGGCGGCCCGCTGGATGATTTCGGTCTTGAGCACCGGAACGCCCGCCTCCTGGATTTCCGTTCGGGCGTGCAGCGCCACTCGGGACATCAGGGGCGCCATCTGCGTGAAAATCGCGCGGGCGGGTATAGCCCGGCGCAGCATCTTCTCAGCGCGTTGAACGACTTCGTAGGTGCGGAACACCTCCTGGAGATCCATCCCAGAGACTTTTGTCGGGATCAGCACCAGGTCGCTCTCGGCGATGGCGTAGGTGACGGCCTGCGATGCCGCGCCTTCGAGGTCGACAAGCACCAACTGGTATTTCGTGGCGGCTTCCGAGATCGCATCGAGGATCGCGGCCTCACTGACGCCGGTGACGACGTCGACGGTGCAGTCTTCCGGGGCGCGATCGCGCCAGGTTTGGATGTGACCGTTCGGGTCCGCGTCGATGATCGCGACGGTGCCCCCTCCCCTCGCGAACGCGTCCGCGAGACAGATGACGGTCGTCGTCTTGCCGGCGCCGCCCTTGGTGGAACATGCACTTACCACTGCCATGGCACTACTCCTGTGCAAATGTCTGTTTGCCCGCTTGGCCTGAAAGGCAAAATGCCTCGCGGCGGAAAGGCGCTTTGCCCCCTTGGTATATCGCCCCTTTGGTAAACGGCCCGTAAACCTTGTTGGCCGTGCGGCCGAATTGGCCAATGCCTCATCGACCGACTGTCCCGTGGCCCCGTTGTCCCTGCGCCCGGTTGACCATTCGGCCAAGCGGTCTAACGGCCTTCCGCCCTAGTGCCCAAACCCGCCAGCGGGCGGACGGCCGCACAGGTGCTTGGCCAAGTGGCGGTTCGGCTGATAAGGCATTCGGTCATTTGCGGGTTTGGGCAAGTGATCCAGAACCCCGATGGCTAAATGGCTAAATGGCTAAATGGCAGAACGCCTTGTCGGATTATTGGGCAATAGGGCAAATGCCTGTTTGGCCCAAATGCGCCCGCCGGTGGCCGATGGCCGAGAGACGAGTGCGTGCACCGCCTCGACGATTGACCCCGCGCTGGTTGCAGGGCCGCCTTGCTAAAGATCACCTGTGATTGCTTGAAACTGATCCCCGCGATGTGAGACAACGTATGAACACCGGGCAGGAACGTTTCGGCGAATCGCGCAAATGCATCATCGTTGTCGCGTATCGCTTTGTGAGGCCGACCAGATGCCGCATATGTCACGGGCCTTTTCGACATACATGTCGCCAGGCCGTTCATGAGGGTAACTGGGTTGGAGCGGGAACGCCAAAATCGCGTCGAGACTCGGTTCAAGGAGGTCATCAGAGACCTTCAGGCCGACCACCTGATTGTGCGCCAAATCGCCAAGAACGAATACATCATTGTCTTCAACCATCCGAACTTGCCGATCGAGTATGTTGTCGCGCCGGCACGCCGGCCAAAGGAGCCGCGGGTCTTTACCGACTTCGGTCGGGCCGTGAAGGTTGCCGTGCGGATGTCTGGACTCAAGCTCATGGAATTCGACCTGTTCGACGAGTCCGATGGAGCCGACGGTTAGGCGAACCGCAGCTTCGTTCATAAAACGATAATTCATATCGTTTTAACAAAATTGCATATCGTTGAATTTTCCTATTGCACTGCGCAACGCGCGGTACTATTCCTGTACGCACTTCACAACCAAAAGTTCCTGTGTTTTCAAGTAAGTGGTGCGTGCGGACATGAATTTCGCGGCAATGGCGGAGCTTTGCGCGCCGGCGGTGGCGCCGGAGGTGCTTCAGCGGGTCGCCTCGGTAGAATCGAGCTTCAACCCGTTTGCGATCGGCGTAGTTGGTGGCCGCCTGGCGCGCCAACCGGTCAATCGCGCTGAGGCGATCGCTACAGCCGATGCCTTGAGGGCAGGGGGCTGGGACTACTCGGTGGGATTGGTCCAAGTAAACCAGAGAAATTTCGGTAAATATGGCCTGACGCCGCAAACGGCCTTCGATCCCTGTGCGAACCTGCGGGTCGGCAGCGAGATACTGGCGGATTGTTACAGACGGGCAGGGCCGTCCCTCACCCGAACGGGTGATGCCTTGAGCTGCTACAACGCAGGCGATTTCCGCACGGGTTATCGGTTGGGCTATGTCAGCCGGGTCGTGGGCACGAAAGTCGCCGCACCGACTGTGGGAGGGGCCACACCCATCCCCGTTATGGTCTCCCAAAGTCGTCGATCCGTCCGCGTCCCCGAATCTGTCGGCGCGGAGGCGTCGCTCTTTGTCTCGGCGCCGGGCGCCGCGAACCCCTCCGTCGCCCTGGGCGACCATTCCCCTTCCGCCGCGGCCAATCCGACCGCTTTGCTATTTTAGGAGATACCCGTGAAACGCACGTCAAAGAAATGGCTCTCGGCCGCCGGCACCTTTGTTGGTTACGGGACGCTAATGGTGACGCCGACTTACGCCATGCAGATCAGTCAGTTGACCTCCGGCCTGACCTGGATTCAGACGACCCTTACCGGCATTGGCGCCGTTTTGATCATCATCGCCATTATGTGGTGCGGCTTCAAAATGATCTGGCAGCATGCCAAATGGTCTGAAGTCGCTCACATTTTTTTCGGCGGGATCCTCATTGGCGGCGCGGCGGCCATTGGTCCGCAGCTGTTTGGCGGCGGTTCGGGCAGCTGATTAATGAGTTTCCGCGACCCCGTCTTCAGAGGTGCGACCCGACCGCCGATGTTTCTCGGCGCGCCTATGGTGCCTTTCATTCTGCTGACGGGGCTCGCGGTGATGCTGGCGATGCTGGGGCTTTTCGTCAGCCCGTACATCTTCATTGCCGTCGTCACGATCTGGGTGCCGCTCTACGCCTGGATGCGCGTCGTCACCAAGGCCGACGACCAGCGGCTTAATCAGCTGTTGCTCCGTCTTCGGATGCGGGCGCGCCTGTCGGCCGGTCGCCGGTTCTGGGGCGCCGTGACCTTTCTCCCGTTTAAATACAAGGAGCGCTAGGCCGATGAAATCGCGGGCTCAAATCAAGGATGCCGTGGCGGCCCAGGTGCCGGGCAGCGAGTACGTGCCGCTCGGGGTTCACGTTGCCCCGGACGTCATCAAGCTCAAGCGCAGCGGCGATTTTATCGCCAGCTGGCGTTTGGCGGGCATACCCTTCGAAACCGAGGACGAGGCAGAGATTGCCGCGGCGAAGGAGGGGCTCACGAACTTCCTCCGCAGCCTGGGCGGGGGCCAATTCGCCATTTGGTCGCACAAGATCCGGCGGGCGGTTCGGGAGCGGCTTGACGCCCGCTACGACAACGCTTTCGCCGCTCGGCTGAACGAAGACTATTACGCCGGGTTCGACCGCCACCGGCAGATGCGCACCGAGCTCTATGTCACCTTGGTGTATCGGCCCGACGTGGGCAAACTGACCAACCCCTTCGCCAAGCTTTTCGGTCTGGACCGCAAGACCTTGGACGATATCCGCAGCGCCGAACGGGAAGCGCTCGACGAACTGGCCGACGCGGCGAAGATGCTCGAACGCGCCTTGGAAACCTACCGACCGGAGCGGCTGACGGCTTTCGAGAAGGGCAGGGTGATCTATTCCGGCATGCTCGGCCTGATGGGCTATCTTCTCAATGGCGTCTGGGAAGACGTGCCCTATCGCCGCGCAAGCATCGACCAATACCTGGGCTCAAGCCGTTTGCACTTCGGCGACAACAATGGGCGCCTGCAGATCGTTCACCCGACCGCGCAGCGTTTTGCCGGCTTCCTTGATTTCGCGGACTATCCAAAGTGGACGGAGAGCGGCATCGCCAATCCGGTCCTTTACGCCGACTACGAATATATAGAGACGCAAAGCTTTTCGGTTCTCAACCGGCGCGACGCGCAGTCGGCCTTGGAGCGCCAGCGCGGCCAGCTCCACGCCACCGAAGACGCGTCGGAAACCGAGATCAATGAGATCACGGAGGCCCTGGACGACCTGGTCGCCGGCAATATCGAAGTCGGGGAGTATCACTATACCCTAGCCATTCTGGCCGAGGACCTCGGGACACTGTCCAAAGCGATGTCGGATGCGCGCGCCGCCCTTCAGGACCAGGCCGGCTTCAAGATGTCGACGATCGACATCGTGCCCGAGGCCGCCTGGTTCGCGCAGCTTCCCGGCAATTGGGACCTGCGGCCGCGCGAGGCCAAGCTGACCAGCCGGAATTTCGCCGGGTTGTCCCCCTTCCATAATTTCGAGACGGGGAAACGGATCGGTAATCCCTGGGGCGAGGCGGTTGCCCTGTTCCAAACACCGTCGGGCCAACCCTTCTTTTTCAACTTCCATGTTTCGCATGCGAAACACGACGCTCAAGGCGAAGCCCTGGCCGGCAACACTTTCATCTGCGGTACGACGGGCAGCGGAAAAACGGTGTTGCAGCTGAGCCTGTTGGCCTTCGCGACAAAGGTCCAGGGCCTCCGCGCTGTGTGCTTTGACAAGGACCGGGGCATGGAAGTCGGCCTTCGCGCGCTCGGAGGGGCTTACAGGGCTTTGGAGCGCGGGGAGGGGACGGGTTTCAATCCGTTCCAGCTCGACCCGACGGAAGAGAATATTCAATTTTGTGAACGGCTGGTCCGGCTGCTGGTTGGCGGCGATGTCAACGCCCGCGACGAAAATGAGATTTCACATGCGGTGCGGACCGTCATGGGCGCGCATGTCTCGCGCTCCGTGCGCAGCCTGACCACGGTCGCGCAAAACCTTTCTGCCGTTGGCGACAACTCCCTGGCGGAACGCTTGCGCAAATGGCTCCGGGGCCAGACGCTCGGATGGGTTTTCGACAACGAAGTCGATCAGCTCGACTTCACCAGTCACCAGATCTACGGGTTCGACTACACGGCGTTCCTCGACGATCCCGAGGTCCGCACGCCGGTGATGGCGTACCTCCTTCACGTCACCGAAAGCCTGATAGACGGCCGGCCTTTCATCTACGTGATGGAAGAGTTCTGGCGGCCGTTGATGGACCCGTATTTCAGCGATTTCGCCTTGAACAAACAGAAAACCATTCGCAAGCAGAACGGCCTCGGCGTCTTCGTGACGCAGTCCCCGTCCGACGTGCTGACGCATTTGATCGGCAAGACCATGGTCGAGCAATCGGTAACTCAACTGTATTTGCCGAATCCGCGTGCCGACCGCGCCGATTATGTGGACGGTTTTAAACTGACCGAGGCGGAGTTCGACGTCATCCGACACCTCGGCGAAACGTCACGTACCTTCCTGGTCAAGCAGGGCATGCGCAGCGCGATCTGCCGGTTTGACCTCGCCGGCATGGACGACGTCCTCAGCGTCATTTCCGGCACGACCGAAAGTGTCACGGCGCTGGACGCCATCCGCGCGCAGGTCGGCGACGACCCAAACGCCTGGATGCCCTTGTTCCTCGATCGTCAGCATACCCGCCAACTGAAAAGGAAGTCGGCATGATACGCATGCTCCTGCCCGTCGCGGCCTTGACCTGCTTGATTTCATCCAGTGTCACAGCCGCCCCAAAGTCAGCGCTCGACGGCTTCCAATTTGACGGCGTCGCGGCAGACGCAGTCCTGAAAGACGCACACCAAACACGCCGGCAGTGGATGGAGGCGACGCCTGTGCAAGCCAAGGAATATTGGCGGGCGTGGGACTGCAAGGGAAAGCCCTGCGACTCGAAGTGGCAGGCTAATATTCGCGCCAAAGCCGCACTGATCCCTCGCACGGAAAAGGATCCGCCGCCGTCTGACACGTCGACCAAGTCTGATCGTTGAGGTGGCGACGTGGATTTCTTTCAATCCCTCGAACAGGGTATGGACCAGCAGTTGGCCAAATTCCTGAGCAATACCGCAGCGAACCTGTGTGCCATCATCGCGCCTGCGGTAGCGGCAGGCGTGGTCATCTACATCATGCTCATCGGCTACGCGATCATGCGTGGCGAAGCGTCCGACAGCCTCCATTCGGCGCTGTGGAAGGCCGTCAAGTGGTCGATGGTCGCCGCCGTCGCGCTGAGTGCCGGCGGTTTCAACGCCTACATCGTCGGCTCGCTGAATGGCATTGAAGCTGCCTTGTTTCAGGCAACGACCGGTGCCGTGAGCGGCGGTCAACTGCTGGACCAATGCCTGACCCAGTACATCAATCTGTTCAACCAGCTGGTTCAAAACGTGCAGACGAATGGAATGGGCCTTGTCCCCAATGTCGCGGTCTGCTTCGCGATCCTCCTCCTAGCATTAGCGTCGCTGATTTTCTTCGGGTTGGCCGTTTGCGTTTTCATGCTGGCCAAGGTGGCTGAGGTCCTGGTTATCGCGCTTGGGCCCGCATTCATTGCGACGCTGATTTTTCCTCCTGTGCAACGGTTCGCTGACGCGTGGCTCAGCGCGGCACTAAACACCGTCATCATCAAAGTACTGGCCGGCATTATCCTGGCGATAAGCTGCACGTTCCTTGAGGGCATGGTGAAAGCCGTCTCCAGTTCATTCAATACGACGGCCGTCCTCATGGACTGTTTGAAAATCCTGCTTCTGTCCGTCTCGTTCGGCGCCATTTTCGGCTATTTGCCGATGTTATCGGCCCAACTGGTCGGGGGCGCTCCGCTTCCCCATGTCACCCTGCCGCGCTTCGGCCGCAGCGGCGGGCGAGCTCAGGCCAGTGCCAAAGCCGCCGCCTCGGGGTCGGGCGGATCGCTCCAGCCCAGCCGCAACCTGCCTTACACGAGCCGCACACCCGCCTACCGCGCCAACAGCATCGGTAACCTGAACCGATAGGAGTCTCTCATGCGTTTCCGCCTGCCATTCTCTCGCAGAAATGCTGCACTTGCCGGCGCAGCATTTATCCTTGCCGCGCCCGCGTCCTCAGCCTTTGCCATCGGCGGACTCGGCGACATTGTCTACGACCCGTCCAATTACGCCGAGGCTATCAAGCAAGTCCAGTCGTGGGAACAGCAGTACCAGCAGATGTCGCAAGCCTTGGCCAAGGCCGACGCCAGCCTAACTCAACTGCAAACCGCTGTGGCGTCGACGACGGGCCATCGGGGTTTCGGTGACCTTCTAAACAACCCATTGCTCAAGGCGATTGTGCCGTCTGACATCTCTGGCACGCTGTCGAGTTTGAACAGCACGGGCACACTCTCGGGAAACGCCGCGACCATTCGTAGTTCGACGGCCGTCTACGACTGCGGCGACATCACGGAGACGGCGGCGAAGATCGCGTGCCAAGCGCTGCTCGGCCAAAACGCCGAGACCCAGGCGGTGCAGCAGAACACCCTGGCGCTCCTCAATCAGCGCACGACCCAGATCGAGGCCCTGCGGGGCCAAATCGATGCCACCTCCGATCCCAAGTCGATCGCCGAATTGCAGGCTCGTCTGCAGGCCGAGACCGCGCAGGTCGCCAACGACCAGAGCAAGGTCGCGCTGACCAATGCCATGCTCGCGGCTAACCAGCAGGCGGCTGCCCAGGCCCAGGCGGAGCGCGTTAACGCCTTGATGGCGACGAACAAGACGTCTGTCCTCGACACTTTTTCCTTCACCTCGCTCGGCGATCAGCCGGACGCGCAGATAGCGGCCGTGGACCAATAAACCCATGCCTTTGGATTCAGTCAGCCCAGGTCAGGCAGCGACGTTTTTCGCCGAGGCCCAAAACTGGGAAGCGGATAGAATGTTCCGCATCGAACGCAGTGAGCGGCGCGCCTGGCAGATCGCCGGCTGCGCCTGCTTGCTCACGGCGATCTCGCTGGTCGCCCTTGTATCGCTTTTGCCATTGAAGCGCGTCGTCCCGTATGTCTACGCGGTCGACCGCCAGACGGGGGAGCTGACGCTTATGGATGCGGCGGGCCAACGCCAGATCGCCGGCCGGCAGGATCTGCTCGATAAGCACTTTGCCAACGCCTACGTCCTTGGCCGGGAGTCGTACGACTGGAAGCTTCTCCAGACCGACTACAACGACACGATCGCCTTTTCGTCGCCGTTGGTTGCCCGCGATTACGCGGCTCGGTTCGACGGGCCTCGCGCGGTCAACAAGATCTGGGGCGCGAACACGCAGCGAACCGTGACGGTAACGTCGATACAGCTGGCCCCCGACGCTATCAGCAAGAAGGCGGTCGTCCGGTACACCGTGCAGCAGCGCAATCTTCAAGCCAATACACTTGAGCCACTTGAGCATTATATCGCGACGGTCGCGTTCGAGTACCATCCCGATCGGACCGGCAAGGAACAGGATCTGATCCGCAATCCGCTTGGATTCACCGTGACCAGCTTTCGGGCCGATCCGGAAATCGGCGGCGTCCCAGGTGCACTGCCGGGGAGCGAAGGGCAGGTCCAGCCAGTGGAAGCGCAACCATGATCGGGATGTTTGTCATTGCTTTTGCGGCGGTCGCACCGATGTCGAGCGTCGGTACCGCCCTGGCTCACGGCGCCGATGGACGCATCCGAACCATCGACTTCGTCCAGGACGAGGTGATTACGGTGCCGGTGTCGAAAGGCGTGGTGACGCGGATCACGCTGGAACGGGGCGAGAAGATCATTGCCGCGGCGACGGGCATTCCAAGCAAATGCGATAGCGATCAGAACGTTTGGTGTGTGGTCGCGGACGCTGATGCCAATGAGATTTGGGTCAAACCTAAGTCCGGGGCGACGCACAACAATCTCGAACTCAAGACGGATCGGCGTGACTACAGTTTCGATCTGGAGGTCGGCGCGGCGACCACTTATCGCGTCGTTGTGCACTATGCCATACCGAACGTGGCGCGGAGCGCTGGACCTTCGGAGCAGGAGGTGCTGGCCGCCCGCATGGCGCAATCGCAGCCGACAGCCAAAAACCTGAACTACAGCCTGGAAGGCAACAAGAAGGGCGCGGACATTATTCCGAAGGCGGTCTTCGACGACGGCAACTTCACCTACTTCAAATTTCCAGAGAACTCTGAGCTGCCGACGATCTTCGTGATCGGTTCGGATGGCAAGGAGGCGCGGACAAACTTCAGCATGTCGGGCGACTACATGGTCGTGCAGCGCCTTGGTCGGCAGTTCGTGCTCCGGCTGGGCAAGTCCGTCGTCAGTGTCTGGAACGACGCTTTCGACGCGCAGGGTGTGGCGCCCAAGGGCGGCACGACCGTCGCGGGCGTCGAGCGGGAAACGATAGGGGGCGATCATGCCAATTGACGAGTCGCCAAAGACCCACCCTTCTCGGTCGCTCGATGGCGCAGGCGGCAGGCCGGCCGAGGCGATCGTTAGCGTCAACGATGTCGGCCGCCGGCAGAGTGACCGCGCCGGGCCTTTCCTGGTGATGGGCGGCATCGCCGCGGTCGTCCTCATAGGCGGTCTCCTGACGGTCAATGTAATCAGGTCTAAACTGTCGGGACCGAAACCACTCGTCGCCTCACCGACGGCGTCGGCCGCGGGGCTCAGCAAGAGCTTCGATACCGATGACCAGCCGCCGCCACTGCCAGGTTCGGCCGCCGCTTCCGAGTCGGGCGCAGCGGCGGGTGCAGCGCCAGCCTGTTCGGACGGCTCGGCAGGCAATGAGTTGCGCGGCCGCGATGATGTCGTGGTCCGCAATGCTGAGGGTGAGGGGGTTCGTGTCTGTCCGAACGGGCAGGTGGTTGGCACCATGACGTCCGCAGCGCCCTCCACACGGCCAATCCCTGTCCAGCCAACATCGGGTCGTGGAATGGCTTCATCGGCCTCCACGGTGCGTTCCACAGGCATGGCCGTGGCTCCGGTCGGCCAGATGATGTTGAATGACGGCAAGTATGGCGCGGCGCCCCTGGTTCCGGATCCAGGAAACCCGCAATCCGTCTTGGGTTCGATCGCCCAAGCGGCAACGGAGGTGCAGCCCAAGACCGAAGGCCTGCTGACCTCCGCGCCGCAGGGATCCATGGAGGCTGAACTTATTCCGTCAAAGACACCGTTGGTTCAGGCCGCGCGGATCGGCGACCTAAACCTTCTGCTGCCGAAGGGCCATACTATCGACTGTGGGATGTCGATGCGCATCATCTCGACTCTGGCCGGCCAGGCCAGTTGTGTGGTCACCTCGAGCGTTTATTCCGCCAACGGGAAGGTTGTGCTGATCGAGCGGGGCAGCGAGGCTGTCGGCGAATACCGCTCGGGCGTGTCCGTCGGTCAGCGTCGATTGTTCGTGCTGTGGGACCGGATCATTACGCCGTCCGGGGTGGTCATCAATCTCGATAGTCCTGGCGCCGACGAGTTGGGCTCGACGGGCCTGACCGGCAAGGTCGACAATCACTGGTTCGAACGGATCGGTTCGGCTTTTCTGCTGTCGACCATTCAGGATGCGCTTCAGTACGAGATCACCGAAGAGCAATCGAAAAACGGCAGTGGCACGCTGGTGCTGTCGAACACGGCGCAAACCAGCGACAGCATGGCGCAGAAGGTGCTGGAAGCGACCATCAACATTCCGCCGACAATCTACAAGAACCAGGGTGACCGCGCGGTCATTTACGTCGCCCGTGACCTGGATTTTTCCAATGTCTACCGCCTCCGTCCCCGCTAAGATCGGGCGCGATACGTCCGTCCGCGAGCTGCTGCGCCCGCTTGAGCCCTTCTTCGCGATGGAAGGCGTAACGGAAGTCGTCATCAACCGCCCCGGCGAGGTCATGTTCGAGCAGGGTGCGGTTTGGACGGCTCAAGCCGTTGGCGACCTGCCTTACACCCGCCTCTGGGCGCTTGTGCGGGCCATCGCCACGTTCACCGACCAGGACGTGGGCCCGAAGACACCGATCCTTTCGGCGATCCTGCCCGACGGCCAGCGCGTCCAGGTAGTGGTACCGCCCGCCGTACCTCCCGAGACGATCAGCCTGTCGATTCGCCTGCCCGCGCAGCGCATCCGCGCCCTGGACGACTATGTGGCCGAGGGAGCCTTCGATCGGTTTGTCTGGGCCGCGCCCCGAGCGGCCCACCAACAGGCGGGAGCGTTGGATTCGACGGACGAGTCGCTGATGGAGGCGCTGCGGGCCCGTGATCTCCCGACCTTTTTCGCCGGGGCCATCAAGGCGCGCCGCAACATCGCCGTTGTGGGCGATACTGGCAGCGGCAAAACCACCCTGATGAAGACCTTGTGCCAGCACATCCCGGCGGCGGAGCGGATCATCACCATCGAGGATGTCCAGGAGCTGTCGCTACCGAGCCATGGCAACCTCGTCAACCTGATCTATAGCAAGGGCGGACAGGGCGTCGCCGAGGTGACTCCTGCCGACCTGATTGCCGCCTGCATGCGGATGCGGCCGGATCGCGTGCTTCTGGCCGAGCTTCGCGGTAGCGAGGCATTCGATTTCCTGAAGCTGCTGACCACGGGTCATAGCGGCTCCGTCACGTCGTTCCACGCCGAGAGCTGCGCGCTCGCCTTGGAAAGATATGTGCTGATGGCGAAGGAGCATACGGACGCGACCATTTTCGACGCTGAAGGCTTGAAGCGACTGGTTCGCCTGACGATCGATATCATCGTCCACATGCGCGCAGAGGTGTCGTCTGGCGGAAAATTCAAGGCGCGGTATGTCAGCGAGGTCCATTTCGATCCCGTCGCCAAACTTGAAGACCAGTTCGCCGGCCGCGAATTGGTCGGGGCAGGCTCATGACCAATCGCTCGCCGTATCGTCCTTGGATCATAGCGGGTGCCATTGTGGCCTATCTTGGTGTCGCCCTGACTTTGGCATCTTGGGCCTCAGGCGCTTTGTTCTACGCGATGCACAAGGCCATCCCGCACGCGGTGACCCCGCTGACATGGCCGACATACGCCCGCTTTTACTGGGGGAACGGGCATCAACGGCAGCTGCTTCTTCTGTCGGCGCTTTTGCCGGGCGCGCTTGCGCTGTTTCCATTGGGACCGATCCTCGGGCGGCTTGGCCGTCCCGAGCCCGAACTGCATGGCTCGGCGCGGTTCGCTACGGCCAAGGACATCCGCGACGCCGGCCTGACGGGGAGCTCGGGAATTATCGTCGGCAAGCTGGGCAACCGCTTCCTCCACTTCCCCGGTCAGCAGTTCGTCTTGCTGGCGGCGCCGACCCGGTCGGGAAAAGGGGTCGGCTTCGTGATACCCAACCTGTTGAATTGGCCGCATTCGTGTGTGGTTCTGGACATCAAGCTGGAGAATTTCCTGCTGACCTCGGGCTTTCGTGCCCGGCATGGTCAAAAGGTCTATTTGTTCGCGCCCTATGCCGAAGACGGTCAAACCCACCGGTGGAACCCGTTGGACGGCATTAGCCGCGATCCCAATCAGCGGGTGGGCGATCTGCTTACATTGGCTGGCACGCTCTACCCTGCCAACCCAGGCGACAAGGATGCCTTCTGGGCCGACAGCGCCAGGAACCTCTTCCTCGGCCTTGCGCTTATGTTGCTGGAGAGCCCAGACCTTCCGGTGACGCTTGGCGAGATTTTGCGGCAGTCGTCGGGAAAGGGGCGCGCGCTCAAGGACTATCTGATCGAGCGGATCAATGCCCGTGTCCAGGCTGGCACGCCCTACTCGGGCGATTGTATTGATGCGCTGAACCGTTTCCTGAGCGCGTCAGAAAATACGCTCGCCAACATCATCAGTTCGTTCACGGCGCCGCTGGTTCCGTTCGCCAATCCCATCATCGACGCGGCGACCGCAGTCAGCGACTTCGATATAAGCCGTGTGCGGGACGAGCGTATGACGGTTTATATCGGCATTCAGCCCAACCGGTTGGCGGATGCGGCGCTATTGATCAATGTGCTCTTCAGCCAGCTGATAAACCTCAATACCCGCGCGCTGCCGTCGGCCGAGGCGCATTCGCTACAGTGCTTGCTGATCCTCGACGAATTTCCCGCGCTCGGAAAGATCGGCGTGCTCGCGCGTGCCAACGCTTTCATCGCGGGCTACGGCCTGAGACTCCTGACGATTATCCAAAGCGTTGCTCAGCTGGAAGGGGTTTACGGCCACCATGATGCCAGAACCCTGGTGACAAACCATGCCATGCAAGTCCTGTTCACGCCGCGAGAGCAGCGTGATGCCAATGCCTACAGCGAGATGCTCGGCTTCTACACGGTCAAGAGCACCTCGAAGGGCACGTCCTTCAACCGGGGGTTCGCCAGCGGTGGCTCCCGCAGCGAAAATGTTTCGGACCAGCGCCGGGCGCTTCTGCTGCCGCAAGAGCTGAAGGCCTTGCCGGACGACGAGCAGATCATCGTGGTCGAGGCGACGAAGCCCATTCGATGCGAGAGGACACGGTTCTACCGTGAGCCGGTCTTTACCGACCGCCTGAAGACCGTGAGTTCGGGCTTGGCAATGGTGAGGGGTTTGCCGACCCGGAGTCAGCTCGACCTGGCTGCGTTCGCCCACCGGGAGCTGGCGTGCGCTGTTCCGACACTCGACATCGATGGGCACGTCGCCAGGGTTGAGGGCCGGACCCGGCCCCTTGGGCCCGAGGAGGCGGTCGATGTCAGCAAACTGGACTGCGACATCGCGGCCTTGCCCAGCTTCGATAACCCCGACGAGCCGACGGAGACCGAGGTTCAGGATTTCGTCACCGCCTACCAGCAGCTTGCCAAGCTTGGGATGGAGCGGCTCGACTTGGACCTGGAAGACGCATCCCTGTTTGCAAATGCGCTGGAGGATTAGCATGAGGTATTTGGTGATGCCGTGTTTGGTTCTGCTGGTCGCTCTTGTTGTCGGGTGCAGCTCGGCCGCACCCCATGCCCCGCTGGGCTTTGACAGACACCCCGCGAACAGTCCCGCCACCGTTGCCGGCTTAGCGCGTCCGCCGGCCGATCAAACGGCGACGGCGATCGCGCTAAGCCGGGCTGTGCCGCAAATCGAGCGCGTGCCACGTCCGGGCACGCTACGGGCGAGCTTTTACACGGCCGAGACCGTTCTTTCGGATCAGAATGCGCCTCGTGGAATTGCGTCCCTGACGGCGGACCAACAGGTTGCCCTGGTCGCCGCAGCAAAGTCGGCCAGTTCGATTCGCATTTTCTGTCGTGGCGATCGAACGCGGCGATCGGCCGCGGTGAGGGTGCGTTTGCTCCACCGTGGCGCGGCGGTTAAGCGGTTCCTTGAAGCGCAGGGTGTCGAACCCGCCAGGATCCGCATTTTCGTCCGTTCGACGGGCGCCTTTGTCGCCGACAACTCCACCCCTTCCGGTCGCGCGCAAAACCGCCGCGTCGAGATTCACTTCGCATAGGTGCGCCATGGCTGAACCTGAACCGGTAAGGTTCGATCCCGAGGTCGTCGCGCTGAGTTTCGACCTCGGTGAACGCTTCGATGCCGTCAAGTGGAACCAGTTCAATGACCGCGACCTTGGGCGGCGTAACGCGACGCGGAAGGCGGTGCTCGCCATTCGCGAGGATCTGATGAAAGTGGCGGAAACCGAGCCGAAGCTTGCCGCCATCGTATGGGACAATCATGTGCCCGCCTATGTGCCGCGGCCGCTCGAGCTTCCAGAATCGGAAAAGGAGCCACCGATGGTCAATTCGATCGAGCCCGGACGCCGCCGGCGAAAAGAGACCGCACAGCCGTTTCTCGATCCATCGCTGGTCGCCGCCCCGGATATCGAACGTTTCGCCGGAAGGCGAGCACTCAATGAGGAACCTGAAGCTGTCAAGCCAGACGCGAAGGCAGATCGCTCCAATCCAAGGGAGGCGCTGGCCGCTGGGATCGAAGATCCGAGAGCCGACCGGATCCGCATGTTGTTGGAGGGGTTGGAGCGACAGTATTTGAAGGCCGACGAGAAATATCACTTCCGCGATCGCGGCCGCGAGGTGGCCTTCGAAGCGCAGGACAAAAAGTTGGTGACCCAACACGACGCGCCGATGGTGGTCGGTTCGATGATCGATCTGGCAGAAGCGAAAGGCTGGTCGTCCTTGAAGTTGAATGGCACCAATGACTTCAAGCGGGAGGCGTGGCTTCAGGCCAGCCTGCGCGATTTCGAGGTTTCCGGTTTTCGCCCGAGCGCTGTCGACAAGGCCCGGCTGGAGGAGCTGAAGGCGGAACGGAGAGGGCAGGGGGCACCGGAGCGGCCCAATACTATGGCCGATGCTTCCCAGGATGGGGCCGGCCCTGGCAAGTCCCGGGGATTTCAGGCGCTTGCCGCGACCGAGGCGCACGAGCCACCTCTGGCCCTAACGAAGCCTCAGGACCAAGCCGTCGGCGCGATGGAAGTGATGATGCGGTCACGCGGCGACTCGCCACGGGCCATTTCCATGGCGCGGGCGGAGCTTACCGATCGTTTGCGCAGCGATCGGGTCTATGTCGGCAAGTTGGTCGAGGTCGGGACCGCGGCATACCAGGACCGGCCGGGCGAGAAACCGAGCCATTTCGTTACCTTGGAAGACGATAACGGCCGGCGCAACAAGGTTTGGGGCGTGGATCTGCCGCGTGCCCTGGCACAGTCTGGCGCCGTGACCGGCGAGAAGGTTGCCGTGGCGTTCAAGGGTCGTCAGACGGTGACGGTCGATGAACCTGTAAAAGACCTGGCGGGGAAGACCGTCGCCTTCGAAAAGAAGGAGGTCGACCGCAACACTTGGGAGATCGTCGGGTTCGACCGCCTGCGTGGCAACGCCAAAACCCGGGTTGAGCAGGCGGCGAATCGGGCAAACCAACCGGCGGACCTACGCGTCTACGACCGGCGGGCACCGGCGCTTACGCCAGAGCCCAAGATTGCTGTCGATCGGCCGAGGGCTCGGGAGCGGGC
>OUNJ010965636.1_pt1 | contig 18044 bp, 14 predicted proteins | sample 1755361 | NCBI WGS metagenome assembly OUNJ01 (sample SAMEA3914825, study PRJEB12502) | metagenome | biome: forest; material: soil | place: USA | collected 2012-03-12 | depth 0.1 m
TGCGGCTGGATTACCTCCTTTCTAAGGATCAGGTCGGATCAAGCATGGCAATTATGCCATCCTTTCCAACCCTCATACCTTACATATTCTTTCACACTCATCTGCGCTTAAACGCTCCTCACAGTATCCGTCACGACGGTACGAAAAATAAAAAAAGTAACCTTCAAGGTTAGCAACCGAAAAAGCCCCGAACGCAAGTCCGGGGCTTTTTTGTTGTTTTGCTGCACGCTGCTGGGCCGGAAATCTTGGGAATTGCGTCATCCGGCGGTTTGCTCATGCAATCTTAACGCAGGCGCGTTACCATACGAAAAGAAAAACAAAAGGGGATGGTATGCCGGGTTCCTATGGCGTGTTCGACGATGTGGTCGAAGCGATTATTGCTGAAATCAAACCGCAAACCTTGCTCGATATCGGCACGGGCGCGGGCAAATACGGCAAAATGCTGCGCAGTATCGCGCCCGATTGCCGCCGGGTCGGCGTGGAAATGGAGCCATCCTACATCCGCGATTACCAGCTGGCGGAACTCTACCACGAGATCCGCCCCATCGACGCCGCGACCCTGATGACCACCACGCATGATGAATTCCACGACCTCGTCATCCTTGGCGATTGCATCGAGCATATGCCCAAATCCACCGGGCTCGACCTGCTCAATTTCCTGACCTACCGCGCGAAATATGTCCTCGTGCTGGTGCCGGAATTCTGCATCCAGGGCTCAGTCAATGGCGTCGGGTCGGAATCGCATGTTTCGGTCTGGAGCGAAGCGGACTTCGCCTGGCACGATGCATGGGCGTTCGAGAACGCGATGACCGTGAGCCTTTTCCTGCTACGCGGCTACCAGCCGAACGCCGTGCCGCTCACCAGCGTGATCGATGCGGTGAACAAGAAAAACGCCGCCGTAATGGATTTCAACCGCGAGCGCTTCCACCGCCCCGCGCACCTCACCGCCCATATCCGCCGCCGGGTGGAGATGGTGAACGGTCAGGAATATTGCTTCCGGGTGAAGTAGGGGGCTTTTTTGTTTTTGTCGTTCTCTTGACACATTCGCAGTGCCTTCTTATATGCCCCTCCTCATAATAATAAAAGGGGGTGTTGTGAAACATAAAAAACAAGAAAATCGGCTAATTAAAGCCTTTGATTGGTTTGCTCGATATGATTTAGTGCGAACTCTAATCACGGCGAAATATCCAACAATCCTAGCCCTAGCCACAGCAGGTTTAGGATTTGCTACAAATCAATCCTACATGTGGATAGCAATGGCATCATCGCTTGTTTTTATGGCTGTGACAGTAGGCTATGTGTATGCAAGAGCGTGGAAGGATAGCAAAAATCCTCAACATAAATTGATTTATGTCTGCACAGCTGTAAATTACGATTTGTTACCGCTAAATCGTCATCAAAATAGGCAGTCACCAAAATCAACTGTAGTACGTAAACTAGACAAAACCCAAATTGGCGTTGCATTAAGAAATAATGCTGGGTTCCCAATTTCTGTAATTTTGCATAGCGCAGATACGGAAATGGAAGAATTAAAACCCGCCCGGACTCCGTATCCCAAAAGCCCAACAATTGTACTGCCGGGCAATACCATGCATATCATGGATACCCCGATTCCTATGAATGCTTTGCCATGCGCAAAATTAGAGGGAAAAATGAAACTAGAAATTAAATACGGCCTGCCTGGAAATGAAGTATACGATTTGAATTTTAACGCCAGAGTAGAAGCATTAATGCAGCCAGTTGGATTTATTAATGGAATCTACACGCATTGGGAATCCGATACCGAATAACTCTATAGCTTGCCACCCCCAAAAATCCCGCTATAGTCCCCTCAACGGTGTTGAAACCACCATGCAATAGGCGTTCGCCGCTCACGTCAGAGCGTTTTTTTGTGCCCGCAATCCGGGCGCAAAAGCTCCTCTGTCGGGAGTGCGGTGAATACAACACCCGCAAGGGGAATAAGCCCACACGATCTATTGCGTGGTTTCAACTCCCGACACCATCGAGGGGTGGTTCTCTTTTCAATGGATGCTGAAACGAGTTCAGCATGACGGAGTGTGTGGCGCCAGCCGGGCCACATCGTCACCCTGAATTTATTTCAGGGTCCATCTTCTTGAAAATCTCCTCCCGACACCAGAGGAGAAAACCATGCACCCAACCACTCCACACCTGCGCGCGTTGCGCGCGACGATCGGCCGTAATATCCGCGCGGAACGAAGCTGGCAGCGCATGACATTGCGCAAACTCGCGCGGCTGTCCGGCGTGGCGGAGGGGCGTATCGACCAGTTCGAGCTGGGCAAAAGCGAAATCGGCTGGATGAACTGCTGAAAATCGGCACGGTGCTCGGCGTTACGCTGGCTGAAATGCTTGCGGAAACTCGCTAAGCGGTCAATATTGCCCCTTTATTAACGATTGAAGCTTATACTCGCGCCATGGCGACCATCGAAAGCATCCATATTTTTCCCATCAAATCCTTCGATGGCGTAGCGGTCGAAAGCGCGCAGTTGCGCGAGAACGGTAGCCTGCATCATGATCGCGAATATGTTTTTCGCACGGAAAGCGGCGCGCCGGTCGATAGTTTGAAGGACAAGCGCCTCTACCAGGTGCGTGTCAGTTTCGACCAGGATTTCAGGTACGCAGAATTTTCAATGCCAGGCATCGCCCATGCCCCTCGCACCACCGTTTTTGATTTGCACCATCAGGTCGCACAAGTAAATACGTGGATGAGCGCAGCGCTGGGCCAGCCCGTCCACCTCACGCGCGATGACGCGCGCGGGTTTTGCGACGACCAGGAACTCAGCGGCCCGACCATCATCAGCCGCGCGACGCTCGATCGCGTCGCCGAAGTGACGGGCCAGCCAGATGTCCCGCGGCGCCTGCGCACCAACATCGTGCTCGCGGGGATGAAGCCGTTCGGCGAGGAAATGCTGCGCGACCAGCCCTTCACCCTTGGTGATTTGCGCGTCAATAATAGTGCGCCGGTCCTGCGCTGTGCCGTCATCAAGCGCGACCCGGAAAGCGGCGAACCAACCGCGAAATTCGCCGAGAATTATCGCCATTTTCGCCAGCAGGCTTTCGCGGCGGATCCGTCGCTGAACCAAGAGGACGCAGGCAATTATTTCGCCGCCATCAACACCGCCGTCGATGGCGCGCAGCGGGGCGCCATCAACATCGGCGATACGCTGGAAATGGCGAAGCGGGTCGCGGCGGATACAAGGCGGGAACGGTAGGCGCGTTTCGCCCTAAGCATCCCGCTCGAAAAAATGCCGGTAGGCCAGCGAAAGGAACGTCAGCGTCAGTGGGATGGTGATGAGGATGCCCGCCAGTTCACCGAGTGTATAGACCGCAATGTCGAACAGTTTGTCGTGGCATGCCGGGCGCAGGATGAAATACAGCAGACCCGCGGGCAGCGTGCAAAGCAACGTGCCGAGAAACAGCCGCCACCAATTGCCGTAAGTGCGGTGCCAGACGTGCCTAAGGGTAACCTCGCGCTTCTCGATCGCGACGGCGGGCAGGACCGGTGTCAGGCGGATGCAGGCGATCAGCGTCACGATGAGCAGCACGAAAAACACGAGGCCCGTGAAGCGCGGCGAGTCGGAAACGAGTGTCGTCGCCGCAAAGGGCACCACGAGCGACAGGCGCAAGGCGAGCGCCATGCCGAAATAGGTGAACACCAGTTTGTCGAGCCGCAGGTAGGGGCGGGTTGGCACGGGCTCGCGGCGCAGGATGAACCGGTGCCACGCCACCGCGATCGAAGCGACGCACAACGCGAGGAAGATGGATGGCGGCAGGCTGAAGAAGAATTGCTGCGCCACGTTCGGTGGGCCCGCCATCCGCGTCGCGAGGCAGAGTAGCGCGCTGGTCTGCTCCCAGCTCAGCCAGTTATAAGCGAATAATATCGCGGCGCTAATGAGCAGCCAGAAACGCACGATGGTGAAATATTCGCGTTTGTTCGCCCACACGCCGCGGTAGGTCGCGCCGACGGTGGCCCAAAGCGGGAGTTTAGGGAGTGCGGTGGATGCCATGTCAGCCTCACGAAGAATGTTTGTGTGAAGCTACCAGCCGCGCGGGGCTTGTCAATTGCGGGATGGGTTAAGCGCTCAGTGCATTGTCGCCATAAAGCCGGGTGACGGGAATTTCAGCAAGCATCGCGGTAATGGCGTCGAGCGACGCGGGTTTGGTGATGTAGCCCGCCGCACCGAGCGTTTTGGCCATTTTCCGGTCGCGCTCATAGGTCGAGCCGGTGCACATATAGACGGGCAAATCTTTCAAGCCCGCATCCGCTTTCACGCGTTTCAGCAACTCGAACCCGTTCATACCGGGCATGTTGATGTCGAGCAGCATCATATCGACTTGCCCGCCCTTGAAGCGGTTTTTCAGCATGTCGAGCGCTTCAGTGCCGTCATGCGCGATATGCAGCGCGCATTGGCGCTTGGTGTCGTTGAAAATCAGCCGCGCGAGTTCGATATCGGCCTCCATGTCATCGACGAGGAGGATGTTGAGCAGCTCGCGATTCGCCGGCGTAACCGGTGCGATACGCGCATGCGGCGCGCTATGCGTTTTCGCGTGCGTTTGTGTTTTCGGCAGGGTGAAATAAAACACCGTGCCGTTGCCGGGCGCGGATTCGCACCAGATTTTGCCGCCATGGCTGCTCACGATTTTGTTGCAAATGGCGAGGCCCAGCCCGGTGCAATCTTTATGCGGCTGCAGGCGCTTGAACGGCTCGAATATCCGCGCGCAATCTTCTTGCGCGATGCCGACGCCGTTATCGCTCACGGAGAAAATCCAGTCGTCCTCGCACTCCACCGCATCCACATGGATCGCCACTTGCGGCTTGTTGTGGCGGATCGCGTTCGAGACGAGGTTTTGCAGCAGCTGCATCATCTGCACTTCGTTCGCGGGCAGCTCCGGCAACTTGCCGCTGGTGACGATCGCCCCGCGTTCATGGATCAGTTGCGCGAGGTTCGCCTCCACCGCGCGCATGACGGATTTTGTCGCGCAAGGGGCCTTCGCCGTGCTTTCCGGGTCGTCGAGTTGCGTATAAACGAACACGCTGTTGATGAGCAGGCCCATGCGCTGCGAGGCTTCGTCGATGAAGCGGGCATAGCGGCGCGGTTTTTCGGCGAGCGTTTCGTCCTCGTGCAAAATATGCGAGAAAGATTGCAGCGTGCGCACCGGTTCTTTCAGGTCATGGGCGAGGGCGCGCGTGAACACTTCGAGTGCCTCATGCTGGCTGCCGATGCGCTTTTGCTGCTGCTCGAGCGTGGTTACCTGCTGGCGCAAACGGTCATACAGCACCGCGTTTTCGAGCGCGACGGAAGTGGTGTCCGCGAGCGCTTGCAGGATGGAAATTTCTTCATCGGTTGGCACGTGGCTATGCGCCCAGTAATTGCCGATGGCGCCAATCGGTGCGTTACGGCGGATCGGCACCATTGCCATGCTTTTCACGAAAGTGGGGCGGTAGGCTTCCGTCGGCACGCGCGGATCGTCGTAAATATCGGGGATCACCGCCGGGGTGCCGTTCAGCATCACCCAGCCGCTGACACAGGTGCTAAGCGGGAAGCGCTTCCCTTTCCATAGCGGCGCGATGGCATTTTCATCGGCGTAGTAGCATTGCTCGCCGTCGCGCAGTACGAAGCTCGCCCCGTCCGCACCGGTGAGGTTCCGCGCCGCCTCGCGCACGATGGCGGTGACTTCATCCACCTCATGCGCCTGCGACAGCGCCTGCACCGCCTCGACGAGATGTTTCATCGCCTCGACATACCAGGCGGAATGTTTGGTGCCTTTTTTGCCTTGAGCTTTCGTCACGGGTGGCTGCATGGGAACCTGGAGTTTGATCGAAGCTGCCTGCATGGATACGCCTCCCGAAATGACGCTATATCATAGCAGATTGATATAATAATACAACTATTAGTATTTATTCTTTATTTTAAATAATATCATTAGTTGTTATTTGGCCCTAGTATAAAAAAAGGTTCGTAAGTAATTCATATGGTTTCCGGCGCGGTGCTCGATTTTTTACTTGGTCGGCGCTTTTATTATTGACCCAATAATCAAGCTGAACTAGCTTATCCGTACTAAAGTTAACAACGCGAAAATCCCCCGGAGCTTACCGTTCCGGGGGATTTTTGTTGGGTGATGGCCTGTTTTAGCCGCCCGTCACGCTTTTTCCCGCGATTGTCATCAAACTGTCATAAAGCTTTGGTAATGTAGAGCTTGGAAATCCTTGATTTCGCGCGCGCTGAGGCACCGCGAGGGCGAGGATAAGTTAAGGGTAAATTAACGCAGATTTGCTACGATAAGTAACATTTTGAGGCATTGAAAAGCTAGGCAATGGCAGGAATTTCGGGACAAACGAGCGAAGCACCGGAGCAGCAAGTGGCTGCGGGCACCGCTACGCCCGATGCCAAAGCGCAGGAGCAGGCCGCACTCGCGAGCGCTGAGGCGAACCTGCAATACCATGTCAGCCGGATCAGCGAAGATTATTCCATTCCCGCCAATATTCGCGCGCAGCTCGTCGCGAGTTTGCAGGGCCTGAGCGGAAAGAACTTGACGGCGGCGGAGATCGAGCAGGCTGTCAGCAATGCCGAAGCCATCGCCAGCGGCGCACGCACGACCGCGACATCGGATGCGGCCGAGCAGCATGCGGAAGCGGTGCATATGGCAATTGCATCGATGCAGGTCAGCGGTGAAGACCATATCCGCATCCATAGTTTTGCGCATGAGCAACTCGATATCCATAGTGCCAAAAGCGTCGATGCTTATGCGCGCAACATCGTTGCGCTGGAGGATGTTCCGGTACAAGAGCGCGCCGCCGTGGTCGATGCCACCAAGCGCATGCTTGCCGACCCGGAGCGGCAGGCGGAAAACGCAACGATCAATGCCGAAACGCCCGAACAGCGCGAAGCTTTCCTCACCGAGCAGAAGCAAAAGCAGCTGTACCTGAAGAAGGTAGAGCATGACGACGAATATGCACCGGTGCGCAATGACGTGATCGCGGCGGAAACGGTCGGAGTGGATGCGAGCGATATCGCCGACGATGTCGAAGGAATGAAGCACGGTGCGGTGACGATCGATCAGGCGAAAGCATCGCTGAACAAAAAATATGTCGCGCATACCGACGCTGCCGGTGCCGACATCAAAAAAGACGCGAAGTTTGTTTCTACTGAAGCCGTCAACGCGACGAAAAATTTGACTAACAGCCAAGTTGTCGAAAAGGCAGTGCAGGCGCGCGTCAAGCAAGCGAGCGGCCAGCAACTGACGCATAGCGACGACGTCATGCTCGAGGTCTGGCACACTGCGCAAATCGGCTGGGATCGTACGAAAGAAGCGACGCAAAAAGCGGTCCAGCAGGCAGCCGAACTCGCCGCTGCGCAAAGCGCCGTGTACAGCTTCGACACGGGCAAGCTCAACGAATCGCCCGACGCGCGCCTGAATGAGGCGGTCGCTGCGCTCAAGCGCGATAGCAACAAATACAGCCATCTCGACGAGAATGCATTGCGCGCTGCGGCGCAAATCGGCCTGATGAACGCGCAGAATACACGCAACGACATCCGCAATAACCAGCGCGATGCGATCGTCGCGCTTGCGGCGAATACGGATGCCGCGATTCCCGATGAGAGCGACACGAACCGCGCGAGCCGCATCGCGCGTATCGAGGCCGCGCTCGAGAAATCGAAATTGCCGAACGACCATCTCTCGCAAGCGGATAAGGACGCAGCGATCCAAAAGGCACTGGCCGAGGCGCAGCGCCGCCGCAATGATGAAAGCTACCGCGAGCAGCTAGCAGTTATCAAGGAAGCAACCAAAGTTGATGTTGCGGTAACGGACATTGAGGATACGAGCCCCGCCAGCCGCATTGCACGCATTCAAAAAGCGCTGGAACAGGATCATGTCGCGACAAAATTCATCCACCAAAGCGACCTGAACGCCGCCATCCAGGCGGGCATGGAGAAGGCCAAAGAGCGGCGCGCGGAAACGAAAGCGCAGCACCTCAGCAAGATTGATAGCAAAATTGTGGATGTGGCCGATGAAACCAAAGCCAACGGCCTCAGCGCTGAGGCGCGCATCCAGCACATCGTCGATGCGTATCACGCCGAGCACGATACGAAAAAAATGGGCCTCGGCTGGAAGAACACGCCGAACGGGGCAGGGTATAATGACATCAGCGATACGGATCTGCGCAAGGAAGTGGTGAAGGAACTCGCCACGATCGACACGAATAACGGCAAGTTGGCGACCGAGAACGGCATCCGTATGAAGCACCTCGCTGAGCTGGCGAGCAGTGGTGCGACATTGCATGCGGCGGCGAAAAGCGCGGGCGCACAGGCGGCGAAAAATGTCGCGGCGGTGTTCAATACGAAGGATCATACCATCGCCAACACGGTCGGCGCGGTGACGGAAGCAGCGTACACGCTCAACGGTACTATTCAACTGACGCTTGCCGATTTCAATTTCGGCCAAAAAGTGCATCTCACGCCAGAAAACGTGCATGACGAAGTGCGCGACATCCTGAAAGACCCGAAAGCGCTCGCCGCGCTGGTAAAAGACCTCAAAGCCAGCGGCATCGACCCCGAGCGCCTGCACCTCACCGGTAACACCGAACAGGACATCGCCAACGTGCAGACGCTGCTGCAAAAAGCGAACGTCAACCTCGCGACCATCGTGATGGCGGATGCGAAAAAAGGCGATGCGCATGATGGCAAGATCAATGAAAAAGACCTCGCCGAGGCCGTAACCGCAGCGTTCAAAGCGGGCGCCAGCGTGCCGGTAACGGTCGCGAGCGCAACACACACCGCTGCCACGGCCACCGCCGCGGCAGCGGCCCAAAAACCCGGTGCCCCCACGCGCCAGGCATGATTAACGAAGCTTTAACGATTTTTTGTTAATGCTGGTAAATGATGGAAAAGATTTTAGCTAAATGCGCAGTTTTTGCGTGAATTTGGGCCAAAATCGGAGTACATTGAAGGAAGAAAAAAGGTAAAGCGCGCATGTCGCAAACCGGGACCATAGCGTCAGAATTCCCCGCTGCCACCTCGGCGCTTAGCGGCGCTGCACCGGAAATCGGCAATGCTGGCCACACAATTTCCCAGGAGGCTGATCGCAGTGTTGCCGCTGCCGCACTTGCGGCCGCGCGCCTTGCCGTCGAGCATATGCCGCCTTCCGCCGAAAAAGAAGCACTGATGCGCAAGCTCTCGGGCCTTGGCAATGCCAGCGCCGCCGTGATCGAGCAGATCGCCGCTGAAGTGACGCTGAGTGCTGCAGCGGAACCGGCCGCGACCGCTACCGAAATCGACCTCCAGCATGCGGAAGTGATGAACGAGCATCATGCCGCGAAACCGGCTCACTTTTTCGCGCCGCCGAAAAGAACGCCGCATGTTGAACTCGCTGCCATCGATTGTGCGCCCGTTGGCCATGGCCATGGGAAAGACATGGAGCATGCAGCAGAAGCCACCGTTGCAGGCATCATGAAATCGGGAGCAGCCATCGGCAACCAAATTGCCAAGGCGGAAGCGATTCGCGACGAAGGTTTCACCAACCTCGCGAAGGGCAACATCGCCGCCGCGCGTGACGATGCGCATAAACTTGGCCTCGGCACGCAGAACGCCCTCGAGAAGTGGGGCATGGATAAAAATACGGCGCAGGCGGCTGGCCATGTCGTCACCAATGTCGGTAACGTCGGTGCGACGGCGGCCTCGAAAGGGCATGCGGCGGCAGATCTCGTGAGCAAAGCCGCGGATGCGGTGGCGCATCATGATGCGTCGGGCATCAGCAAAGTCGCGACGGTTGCGCTGAATGCCGCGAAACGAAACCTCGAAGGGATCGCGGATGGTATCGCCGCGCTCGCCGGGCAAAGCAAGCTGGCCAATGCGCTCAGCCCCAGCATGAAAGACAATAACCTCGCCGGTGCGCTCGCGGAATATGCGAATGTGAAGACCAAATCCGGTGCGCGCCTGTTCGACCATGACGGCGACGGCAAGGTAAACCTCAACGAACTGAGCACGGTGCTGCGCAATAACGGTTATGATGCGAACAATGCCGAACTGCTCAATAGCCCGGAAAAACTCCGCGCCGCGCTGGATAAAATTACCCATAAAATGGGTGGGCAGACGCCTGCGGAAATAAAAGCGGCAGCGGCTTCGGCCAATCAGCAGCAAGCGTTCATGAAGGAAGAACCCGCGCTCGAAGCCGACCTGAAGAAAGACCATCTGCGCGGACATATCGATGAGAAAACCCACGAATTCGTCAGTGTCGATGGCAAGAAGCACCTCAAACTTACTGGCGACGCGGCGAAGGATCTGATTGCCATTCAAGCCGCACTGCATGGCTCGAAAGTCAGCGTGGCCAGCAATGACAGCCACCCGCACGCCGCGCCGACCACGCCGAACGTCGCCGTTAAAGCCGCAGGTCAAATTTCCCACGGCTAGCCTTGCTTCCTGCCTGTTTCCGTGCTAGCTAGCTGCGCATGAACCAGGCGGAACACGCATCCGAAATCGTGAAACATGTCGATCTCACCGTCCCCGGTGGGAACGGCAACAAAGTGCTCATGCATAGCTGCTGCGCGCCGTGTGCGGGCGAGTTGATGGAGCAAATGGTCGTGAACGGCATCGACCTCACCATCTTTTTCTACAACCCGAACATCCATCCGCTGCGCGAATACGACATCCGCAAAAACGAGAACATCCGCTTCGCCGAGAAAATGGGCATCCCGTTCATCGACGCGGATTACGACGTGCAGGACTGGTTCGCCCGCGCCAAAGGCATGGAGCGCGATCCCGAGCGCGGCCGCCGTTGCACCATGTGCTTCGACATGCGCTTCGCCCGCACCGCGCTTTACGCGCACGAGCACGGCTTTCCCGTCATCACCAGTTCGCTGGGCATTTCGCGCTGGAAAAACCTCGACCAGATCAATGATTGTGGCGTGCGCATGGCGCAAGCCTATGACGGCGTTGAATACTGGACCTATAACTGGCGCAAAGAGGGCGGCGGCGCGCGCATGTACGAAATCGCCAAGCGCGAGGAATTCTATGCCCAGCAATATTGCGGCTGCATTTATTCCCTGCGCGACAGCAACGAATGGCGCGAGAAAAACGGCCGCGAGAAGATTGCTATCGGCGAGACGTGGTACGAGGAAAAGCTGAATTAAGCTTGGCTAACTGCGGCCTTTGAATTTGTTATCCTTGGCCTGAATGCAGGCGCTGTTCAGCGGGCTGGTGCCGAAATCATGCTGCTCGCCACCAAAAGGGAAGCCTTGCTTGAGGTCACCTGTGACTTGTTCAGCTACGCTTTTTGGAAGGACTGCGCCATTATGGCACGTAACGTAATCGGTTTTTTCGGCAGGCGCAAAATTGGCTAAACCACCCTGTTCCATATGAGTCGCCACATTCCCGTGATGGTCGCTATAGCGCTCCGTTTTATTTGTGGTTGCACCGAAAGAATTGCTGAATGCTTCGCGCGTCACCTGATCGACTGGGTGTGGCATCGGCGTGCCCTGAGCGGGCAATGCCATATCGATATAGCCGGGATTTTTCGGGGGCGTGGTCATAGGTTGCTCCTTGATTCTTTCGTTCAATTAATGCTTCCAGCCACCACTTTTGTGGGTGCTGGATTTTTCCGGTACGAAATTGTGCATTTTGTCGTTGATGTCAAATGTGCCGTCCGTATTGCAATGCGTGTCGATCTGTACGCCATCCTTGCGCCAGGCTTTGGCAGCGGCAAAGCAGCGCGCCTTATCCTCATCCGACAGATGCGCCTGTACCTGATCGGCGTGCGCCGCGGGCGCTACATCGAGCACCATCGGCGGGTTTTTCGGAGGTTGTTGCATACGCGACCTGTGGTTCTATTTCCTAAAATCATAGCAAATAGAACTTAAGATTGCGTAAACGCGCCGATCCGCTTGGAAACCACAAGAGACTGATTTTATTATTTTTTCTCTTTAACGGTCTTGCGGATCGGCGTCACTTTCGCCTTTTTCTCGGCTTTCACCTCGGCGAGCGGTGTTTTCTGCGCAATCGCGTCGATGCAGCCGATGGCGGCGAGGTTGATGATATCCGCCACGTTCGCGTTCATGTTCACGATCTGCACCGGCTTCTCAAGCCCGATCAGCACGGGGCCGACGACGGTGCCCACACCGAGTTCTTCCAGCATGTTCGCTGAAATATGCGCCGAGTGAAGCGCGGGCATGACGAGCACGTTCGCCGGGCCGGAGAGGCGGCAGAACGGGTAGAGCGCCATCAGTTCCTTGTTGAGCGCGACATCCGCCGACATTTCACCGTCATACTCAAAATCGATATCGTTGCGGTGATTCAGGATATTCACCGCATCGCGGATGCGCTTAGATTTTTCCTTCATCGGGTTGCCGAAATTGGAATAGGAAAGCAACGCCACGCGCGGCTCATAGCCCATCTGCTGGATGAAGCGCGCCGTGCGCACGGCGATATCGGCAAGCTCGTGCTCGTTCGGCAATTCCTGCACGGCGGTGTCGGAAATGAACACCGTGCGGTTTTTGCTGACCAGCATCGACATGCCGAACAGGAACTGGCCCGGTTTAGTGTCGATCACGCGGCAGATATTTTCGAGCGCGCGGTAGTAATTGCGGGTCAAGCCCGTCACCACCACGTCACCATGGCCGCAGGCGATCATGCAACTGGCGAAAATATTTCGGTCGTTTTTCACCATGCGCTCGACATCGCGCTTGAGGAAGCCTTTGCGCTGCAATTTGCCGTAGAGATAGTCGATATATTCTTTGAGGTGGCTGGTGACGGCGGCATTCACCACTTCGAGATCGTCCGCACATTTGATGCCCAAACGGCTGATCGTCTGGCGGATGCGTTCCGGGCGACCCACCAAAATCGGGTGGCCGTAGCCATTGTCGCGCCAGTGGATGGCGGCGCGGATGACTTTTTCGTCTTCGCCTTCCGCGAAAATCACGCGCTGCGGGTTCTGGCGCACCGCGTCGAAAATATTCGCCATGCTGTTCGCCGCCGGGTCGAGGCGGGCGGAGAGTTCGCGACGGTAGGCCTCGAAATCCTTGATCGGCCGGCGTGCGACGCCGGAATCCATCGCCGCTTGTGCGACCGCGGTCGGGATGGTGGTGATGAGGCGCGGGTCGAACGGGGTGGGGATGATGTATTCCGGCCCGTATTTCAGTTCGCGGCCATAGGCGGCGAGCACTTCGTCCGGCACATCGGCACGCGCCAGTTCGGCGAGCGCTTCGGCGCAGGCAACTTTCATTTCCACGTTGATTTCACGCGCACGCACATCGAGCGCCCCGCGGAAAATATACGGGAAGCCCATGACGTTGTTGACCTGGTTGTGATAGTCTGAGCGGCCCGTCGCGATGATCGCATCGCTGCGCACTTCGAGCACTTCTTCCGGCATGATCTCCGGCACCGGGTTCGCCATCGCGAAAATGATCGGGCTTTTCGCCATGGATTTCACCATGTCTTTCGTCACCGCCCCGGCGCTGGACAGGCCGAGGAACACGTCCGCCCCCTCGAGCGCTTCGGCGAGCGTGCGGCGCTTGGTCGGCACGGCATGGGCTGACTTCCATTGGTTCATCGAACTGTCGTTGCGGCCCTCATAAATCACACCGGAACGGTCGCACAGCAGCACGTTTTCGTGCTTCACGCCCATATGTTTCAGCAGTTCGATGCAGGCGATGCCCGCCGAGCCTGCGCCGTTCGCCACCACTTTCAACTCGCCCATCTGGCGGCCGGTGATATGCGCAGCGTTGATGATGCCCGCCGCCGTCACGATCGCGGTGCCGTGCTGGTCGTCATGGAACACCGGAATATCGCACAGTGCCTTCAGCCGCTCCTCGATGATAAAACAATCCGGCGCGCCGATATCTTCGAGGTTGATGCCGCCGAAGGTCGGCGAAATCGCCCGCACGGTTTCGACGATTTTATCGACATCATTGGAATCGACTTCGATGTCGATGGAGTCAATATCTGCAAAGCGCTTGAACAGGATGGATTTGCCCTCCATCACCGGTTTGCTCGCCAGCGCGCCGAGATTGCCCAAACCCAGCACCGCCGTGCCGTTGCTCACCACTGCGACGAGGTTGCCCTTGCTGGTGTAGTCATACGCCGCGTCTTTATTCTCATGAATTTTAATGCAGGGAACGGCCACCCCCGGCGAATAGCCAAGCGCGAGGTCGCGCTGCGTAATCAGCGGTTTCGTCGGCGTGATGGAGATTTTACCGGGCTGCCCCTGGCTGTGGTACAGCAGTGCTTCTTCGTCGGTAATCTTCATGTTTTCACTGGCCATTGAGGGGTCCTTACATTAATTCTTACGGTTCAAAATCTGGGAAAACCTATGTCATCTTCCGCGAACGTCGCAAGCATAGACAGCAAAATCGAACCGACAAGCGCTAATGCTGTGTGCGCTGCGTCAATTCCGCACGCCGTCACGCCCGCGATGCGCCAATACCACGAGGTGAAAGCGCGCCACCCGGAATGCATCCTGTTTTACCGCATGGGCGATTTCTACGAGTTGTTTTTCGACGATGCGGTGAAAGCCAGCGCCATCCTCGACATCGCGCTCACCAAGCGCGGCAAGCATGCGGGCGAGGACATCCCGATGTGCGGCGTGCCGGTGCATGCGGCGGAAGCGTATTTACCGAAACTGATCGCCAGCGGCCTCAAAATTGCCATTTGCGAACAGATGGAAACGCCTGAGGAAGCGAAGAAACGCGGGGGTTACAAGGAAGTCGTCCGGCGGGATGTGGTGCGCATCGTCACTCCGGGGACGATCACGGAAGAAACATTGCTGACGCCCGGAAGCGCGCAGTATTTGGTGGCGTTGGCGCTTCAGGGCGAGGCTACGGCCGTCGCTTGGCTCGATATGACAACCGGCGAATTCATCACGGCGAGCTTCACGCTCGCGCAACTGCCCGCGCAACTCGCGCGTTTGCAGCCCAAGGAAATCCTGCTCACGCAAGCGGCCTACGAGCAATTGAACGCGCAAAGCTGGTTCCTCGAATGGCGCAACAGCACCACCATCCGCCCCGAAGTGCAATTCACGCCGCAATCCGGTGAGCGGCGGCTGGCGGCGCATTTCAATGTGCAATCGAGCGAGGGGTTCGGCGAATTCACGCCTGCCGAAAGCGCAGCCTGCGGCGCGCTGATCGATTACGTACAACTTACCCAGCTTGAAGCCAGTGCACGGCTCGACGCCCCGAAACGCGAGCAGGCGGGCGAGTTTTTGCAGATGGATGGCGCGACCCGCCGCAACCTCGAACTGGTGACGACACTCACCGGCCAGCGTCGCGGCAGCTTGCTCCATTGCATCGACGAAACCGTGACAGCCAGCGGCAGCCGCGCGCTGGCGCAATGGCTTGCAGCGCCGTCTTGTGACCTTGCGCTTATCACCGCACGGCAGGACGGCGTGCAGTGGGCGCTTAGCAACGACAAACTCCGCGAAGGCCTGCGCGCGAATTTGAAAGCCATCGCCGATATGGAACGCGCCATCGGTCGCCTCGCGCTCGGTCGCGGTGGCCCGCGCGATTTGCTGCTGCTTGCCACCAGCCTCACGCAAACCAATGCGCTTAATGAACAACTCCGCACGCTCGATATTCCGAGCATTTTGCGGGATGCGCGCAATGCGCTCACTGGCCATCACGCACTCGCCGAGCACCTCGAAGCGGCACTGAAAAAAGAAGTCGGCCTGTTCGCGCGCGACGGTAATTTCATCGCCGATGGGTTCCGCGCCGACCTCGATGAAAACCGCCGTTTGCGGGATGAAAGTAAGCGCGTCATCGCCGCGATGGAAACGAAACTGAAAGATGGCACGGGCATTCCGTCGCTCAAAATCAAGCACAACAATGTGCTCGGTTATTTCATCGAAATCACGCCGATCCACGAGAAAAAAGTTCCCGTCGAATTCATCCACCGCCAAGGGCTCGCGGGCGCGCTGCGCTACAGCACGCCGGAGCTGGCCGACACGGCACGCAAAATCGATGAGGCCGCCGACAAAGCCCTCAAGCTCGAATTGATGTTGTTCGACGAACTGCGCGCCATGGTGCTCGAACGCGGCAAGGAAATCGTCGCGGCGGCGCGGGCGCTTGCTGTGATCGATTGTATCACGGCGCTCGCCGAACTCGCCCATGGCGGCCAATGGGTACGCCCGAGCATGAACACTTCCCGCGAATTCCGCGTGAAAGCGGGCCGCCACCCGGTGGTCGAAGCCGCGCTGCGCCGCGCGCATGAGGAGTTCATCGCGAATGATTGCGCTATGGCGGAGGGCGAGGGGGCGGGCATGCTACACCTTATCACCGGCCCGAACATGGGCGGCAAATCGACCTTTTTGCGCCAGCAGGCGGTGCTCACCATCCTCGCGCAGATCGGCAGTTTCGTACCTGCGGAGGCCGCGATCATTGGCCTCGTCGATAAGCTGTTCTGCCGTGTCGGCGCGGCGGATGACCTTGCGCGTGGGCAATCCACCTTCATGGTCGAAATGGTCGAAACCGCGAGCATCCTGCATCAGGCGACCGCCGCTTCGCTCGTCGTGCTCGATGAAATCGGCCGCGGCACGGCGACGTATGACGGTGTTTCCATCGCCTGGGCGGTTGCCGAGCATTTGCACAATCACACCCGTTGCCGCGCTTTGTTCGCGACGCATTACCACGAACTCACTGCGCTCGCCGCCACGCTGCCCCGCTTAAAGAACTACCACGCGACGGCCAAGGAATATCAAGGCAAACTCATTTTCCTGCATACGATCCGCGAGGGCTTTGCGGATAAATCCTACGGCATCCATGTCGCGGCGCTGGCGGGCTTGCCGAAGCCCGTCCTCACCCGTGCGAAAGAGCTGCTCCACACCCTCGAATCCGGCCATAGTTTGACGGAGCGGGACGATAAAAATGAATTACCTCTCTTTGCCTCGGTAAAAGCGGATAGCCATTTAAAATCAGATGAATATGATGTTCTGGTTAAACGTATAACAAATATTGATGTGGATGGAATTACCCCCCGGGAAGCCCTCGACCTGCTCGCGCAATTGAAGCGCGAATGTGCGGGAGAATAGCGCGCTGCCGTCGTGCCCCAAAAGCCAGGCATCGCATTAAATCCCTACTTCCCGCAATTTCGCGCTTTATTTCCTGAAAACCATCGCTATAGTGCGCGGCCAAAGCTTAGGGGTGCGCCATGCATCCTACGAGCGTAACCGATCATTATAAGGATATTCATCATGGCTGTTCCTAAGCGGAAAACCTCGCCCTCGCGCCGTGGCATGCGTCAGTCGCACCTCGCGCTCGAAACCAAATCGTCGATCGTCGAAGACAAAACCACCGGCGAACTCAAGCGCTCGCACCATGTGTCGCCCGACGGCATGTACAATGGCCGCAAAGTGACGACGAAAAAGGTCAAAAGATAGCTGTTAGCCGTTAGCGGTTAGGTTTTAGCTCCGCTTGCGTGCAGGGCAAGATCGTGCCACAAATGCAAGAGAGCTAACTGCTAAAACCTAACCGCTAACGGCTATCTCTCTATGGCTCTTTCCCTACCAATCGCAATCGATGCCATGGGCGGCGACAAAGCGCCCGAGGCGATCATTCAAGGCGCGCGCCGCGTGCTCAAAGAATTCCCCGCCACCCGCTTCATTTTTTACGGACGCGCACCGGTCATCGCGCCGCTGATCGCACGTAACCGCGTGCTCGCCCGTGCTTCGGAAGTGGTGCATGCCGCGACTGTCATCGCGATGGATGAAAAACCCTCCGTTGCCCTCCGCCAGGGAAAAGATTCTTCCATGCGCGCAGCGGTGGATGCGGTGGCCAAGGGCAAAGCCTGTGCGATGGTTTCCGCGGGCAACACCGGCGCGCTGATGGCGACGGCGAAAATCGTGCTGAAAACGCTGCCCGGCATTTACCGCCCGGCGATTACCGCGACGGTGCCCTCGAAGCACCGCCCCGTCGTGCTGCTCGATATGGGCGCGAACCTCGAATGCACGGCGGATTACCTCGTGCAATTCGCTGTGATGGGCGACGCCTATGCCCGCGCCGTAATGGGCCATGCCGCCCCGCGTATCGGCCTGCTCAATGTCGGCTC
>OUNJ010000319.1_pt2 | contig 17980 bp, 13 predicted proteins | sample 1755361 | NCBI WGS metagenome assembly OUNJ01 (sample SAMEA3914825, study PRJEB12502) | metagenome | biome: forest; material: soil | place: USA | collected 2012-03-12 | depth 0.1 m
GCCGATCACCGGCTGGCCGGAAAGCCTGCGTACCGCCACCGGCATCCTGCTGCGTTCGCCGCTGCCCATCGTCATGCTGTGGGGCGAAGACGGCATCATGATCTATAATGACGCCTATTCGGGCTTCGCCGGCGGCCGCCACCCGCAATTGCTGGGCTCGCGCGTCCGCGAAGGCTGGGCCGAGGTCGCCGACTTCAACGACAACGTCATGAAGGTCGGCCTGGCCGGCGGCACGCTGGCCTACACCAACCAGGAACTGACCCTGCACCGCAATGGCGCGCCGGAACAGGTGTGGATGAACCTCGACTACTCGCCGGTGCCGGACGAGAACGGCCGCCCCGCCGGCGTCATCGCCATCGTTATAGAAACGACGCAGCAGGTGCTGGCCGAACGCGAACTGCAGCACGAGCGCGAGCGCTTCGTGAAGCTGTTCCAGGACACGCCGACCTTCATGGCGGTCATGCGCGGTCCCGACCACGTCTTTGAGTATTCCAACCCCGCCTATCAACAGTTGATCGGACACCGCGACATCATCGGCCGCGCGGCGCGCGATGCCGTACCCGAGGCCGAGAGCCAGGGCTATATCAACCTGCTCGATGAGGTCTACCGAACCGGAAAACCGTTCCGCGCCAATGGCTTGGGCGTCGATCTTCAACGAACACCGGGCGACGCGCCGGAGCGGCGTTACCTCGATCTGCTTTATCAGGCGATCGTCGATCCCGACGGCACGGTGACCGGCGTCTTTGCCGAGGGTTCGGACGTCACCGAACGCGAACGCGCCCTGCAGGAGGTCATCACCGCGCGCAATGCCGCCGAGGCCGCCAACGTCGCCAAGTCGGAATTCCTGGCCAATATGAGCCACGAGATCCGCACGCCGATGAACGTCGTCATCGGCCTGTCGAACCTGCTGGCCATGAGCCAGCCGCTGACGGCCCGGCAGAGCGATTTCATCAACACCCTGCGCACCAGCGCCAACGGTCTGCTCGACCTGATCAACGATCTGCTCGACGTCGCCAGGATCGAGGCCGCGGCCGCCGTGCTGCAACACGTCCCCTTCCGCATGTCCGATCTGGTCTCCGAGGTCGTCGCCATGATGGACGTCAAGGCGCGTGAAAAGGCGCTCGACATCGTTACCGACATCGACTGCGTCGGCGAGCGCACCTTCCTCGGCGACAGCGGGCGTATCCGCCAGATCGCGCTCAACCTGATCAGTAATGCCATCAAGTTTACCGAAAGCGGCCGTATCGACATCGCCATTGCCTGCGCGCCGGGCGAGCCGCCGGGCACCGAAAACCTGACGCTCAGCGTGTCGGATACCGGCATCGGTATTCCGCCGGACAAGATCGCCACCATCTTCGACAAGTTCGTCCAGGCCGACAGCAGCATCAACCGGCGCTATGGCGGCACGGGCCTGGGTCTGGCCATCACCCGCACCCTGGTCGAGGCGATGAAGGGCACGGTCAGCGTCGACAGCCGCATGGGCCAGGGTTCGACCTTTATCGTCACCCTGCCGCTGCAGGTGACAACCGCCGAGCTTCTCCACGACGACGGTACTGGCGACGGCCGCCAGGGACCACCGGACGTGCGCGAACTGCCCGTCCTGCTGGTCGAGGACCATGAACCCAATATCCTGGTGGCGCGCAGCCTGCTCGAAGAGTTCGGCTACCGCGTTATCGTGGCGCGCAACGGGCTGGAAGCCTTCGATCGCTTCAAGGCCGGGCGTTTCGGTGTCGTGCTGATGGACGTGCAGATGCCGGGATTGAGCGGACTGGAAACCACCCATCTGATCCGCCAGTACGAACGCCAGGGCGATCTGCCACCGGTGCCGATCATCGGCGTCACCGCCCACGCCACCACCGCCGACCGCGTCCTGTGCCTGCAGGCCGGCATGGACGACTATCTGTCGAAGCCCTTCGACTTCAACGTCATGCGCTCGAAAGTCCGCCAATATCTCGACGCGCGTTAAGGCGGCAAATCACCGTCACGCTAGCGTTATTATTCGGCGCTAGGCCTTGGCACGCCGGGGCCGTCCCGGCGACGCCCCGACCGGGACCGCCATGCTCGCCTGCCGCGCCCTGCTCTGCTGCACAGCCTTCGCCGCGGCGATCCTGCCCGTCAGCGCCCGTGCCGACGGCGTCTTCACCTTCGCCCCCGTGCTCACGATCGACGCGCTCGACAACACCCAGGGCGGGCTGCGACGCGGCGAACGCACGCTCACCAATATCGACCTCACTGCCGACTGGCAGGGCGACAAGGGCTGGGAACTGTGGGGCTATGTCCTCGTCGACGGCCATGGTGGCTTTTCCAGCCGCTACAGCGGCGACCTGCAGACCGTGTCGAACATCGACGCTATCCCGGCGACGCGGCTATTCGAAGCCTGGGCGCGCTATACTTCGGCCGACGGGCGGCTGAAGACGACGTTCGGCGTCATGAACCTCAACTGCATTTTCGACGTCCAGGGCGTGGGTGCCCCCTTTCTCAACTCGTCGGACGGCATCGGCCCCGACATTTCGCAATCGGGGCCGTCGATCTTTCCGGTGACGGGTCTGGGCGCGGTCGGTGAATGGCGTCTGACCTATCACGCCACCATCCGCGCCGGCCTGTTCGACGCCGTGCCGGGTGATCCCAACCATCCCGAAGTGTTCACCGACCTCGACCTGCATCATCGCGACGGCCTGGAGGCGATCGTCGAATACGAGCAGCACTTCGACTACGGCCTGATCAAGCTTGGCCACTGGGACTATACCGTCGCGGGCCCGCGCTGGGACGGCACAGGCACCGGCGCGCGCCAGGGCGTCTATGGCCAGCTGGTGTGGCGCTTCCTCGACGAGGACGCCGACGCCAGCCAGGGCCTGCAGGGCTGGGTGCGCGTGGGCGCCGCCAGTGCGGCGACGCAAAAGCTCGGCCGCTATACGGGCGCCGGTCTGAACTATACCGGCCTGTTCGACGGTCACGACAACGATCAGGTCGGCATATCCGTCATGCAGGCGCGGCTCGGCGCCCCCTACCGCCTCAGCATCGCCGCCCGGCGTTCGACCGAAACGACGACCGAACTGACCTACAAGGCGGTGCTTACCGGCCACCTGACGATCCAGCCCGATGTGCAATATATCCGCAATCCCGGCGGCGACGGCCGGCTGAAGGACGCCCTGGTCATCGGCACGCGGCTGCGTCTGCAGTAGCTACTTCCAGGCGCCCGTGGCGTCGATGGCCTTGATCAGGTCGTCGGAGATGGTCTTGTCATCAACCGTTGACGGGTGCCAGTGGCAGCCCGTCATGGTCAGCCCGTTGACGGGCACGAAGCTGATCCGGGTCTCGCCGGCCTGTTTCAACTGGGCGACAACCCTGGTGACTTCGGCCTGGATTTCGCCGTTCGCCAGGTCGGTCGCCCACAGCACGAACGTCGTCTGCGGGTAACGCTTCCGCAGCGACTGGACGAAGGCGACATAGGTCTTTTCATAGTCGGCATGGAGCGCGTCGCGGTCCTTCCACGGCTCGCCCGCCTTGAGCGGCGTCGAGAAGTCGTTGGTGCCGAGCGCAATAACCACGACCTGCGGCTGCCAGTGCGTATCGGTGTCCATCTGGGCCTTGTCGAACAGCAGATAGGGATAGACCTCGGGCAAATGGTCTGCCGGGAAGTTGTCGTAGTTGCGCACGATGCCGCGCCCGGAAATGGCATTGATGCGGTAGTCGGCACTGTAGTGCCGCGCGGTCAGCGCGCCGAAGGCCTGGGTGTCGTCGGTCGTCGCCCATACCTGATCGGTGGTGCAGTCGCGGCTGGGCGAAATATTGCCATAGCCGACCGTGTGCGAGTCGCCGATGAACTCGATTGAGCGCGAACGCTCGGCGACAATGCCGGGCGTGTCATTCGAGGTGAGGAAAAAACCGTCGAAACGGTCGGGGCCGGCCTGGCTTTCGCTGGCGACCTCGATGCGCACCGTGTGGGGGCCCGCCGCCAGCCCCGAGAGGCGGTACGTGCCCGCCGCCGGCTTGACCATCGGCGTCAGGGCTTCACCGTCGACATTGACGTGTAGGATGACGTCACCGGAGCCGAGCCTGAAGTAAAGCTCGGTGCCGGTGAAGGCCGTCTCGAAATAGGTGCCCGGCCATTGGTAGGTGAAGCTGCCGCTATCGGCGCGCACGACGCGGCCGCCGACATAGACGGCCGCCGGTGTCAGTCCGGCCGGGGCCTGAACCGGCGCCAGGGTGGGCGCCGCAAACGCCGACGTGGCGGCCACGGCCATAATGGCCAAGGGGGCGGCCAGACTAACGGCGAGTCTAGCGGAAAATAGCGTCATGTCCCTGTCCTGGTTTGTGTTTTTTCCTTGCCAGCCATGAATGCCGCGCTTCATAATTTAATCAACTTAAAAAAATCATCCGGAAACGCTCATGAGTTTCAGCCGCCGCCTGTTCACCCTGTCCGTGGCCGCCATAGGGCTTTCCGCGACGCCTGCGCTCGCCGCCAAACGCGCAACCAAACCGGCCGATGCCCCGTCCGAGGTGCCGGCGCTAAGCCCCTTCCTGTCGTTCGAGGGCCGCACGGCGAAGATGGTTTCAGGCGTTGTCCGCGCCGGTTTTCCGGGTGTCGTACTACGCGCCCGCATCGACGGCCCGCGCCTGGTGCTGCACACCACCGCCTCGACCGAAAACCTCTATCTCGATATCCGTATCGATGGCGCAGCACCGAAGAGGGTCCATCTCGCCAAGGGCGCCCTGGACCTCGTCGTCTACGATGGTCCGGCCGGCGAACACTCAGTCGAGATCGCCCGGCGCAACGAAAGCTGGGAAGGCGTGTGGGATCTGACGGGCGCTTCAACCCCCGGCGGCCGTTTCCTCCCTCCGCCGCCCCTGCCCCCCAAGCGCCTGATGTTCATCGGCGACTCGATCACTTGCGGCGCGGCCTGCGACGTTGCCCGCGACGATCCGCGCGAGGACATGACCGTCAACGATGCGCAAAAGACTTATGCCAAGCTGCTGTCCGGGCGGCTGAACGCCCAGTGCCACCTCGTCGCCTATGGCGGACGCGGCGTCATCCGCGACTGGCAGGGTATCCGTGATACCCGCAACGCCCCGCAATTCTACGAACTGGCGGCGCCCGACGAGCCGACCATGATCTGGAACCCGGCCGACTATGTGCCCGATGCCATCGTCGTCATGCTCGGCACCAACGACTTCAACCAGGGCATCCCGGATGAGAACGAATTCATCAACGCCTATGTCGAATTCGTCGACAAGGTCCGCCGCGATGCGCCCAGGGCCATGATCCTCCTCACCGACTCGCCGATCGTCAGCGATGGCGACCTGCCCAAGCGCACCGTGCTGACCGCCTATGTCAACGAGGTCGTGCGCCGGGCAAACAGCCCGCTCGTCGCCCATGCCCCGGTCAGTCATTACCCCGGCCGGCCGGGCAATGGCCACCCCATCGCCGAGGATCACGTCGCCATCGCCACCGAACTCGAACCGCTGTTGCGCAAGGCCCTGGCTTGACAGCCGGGCGGCGGCGTCCGAAGCATGGCGGCGACATCCTGAGGGGGACAATCATGACACAGTTTATAGCCCATGGCGGCGCCCTGTTCGCCGCGCTTCTGCTCGCCACGGCAGCCACCGGCGCGACCGCCGGCACGACCACCTATACAACCAGCCTCGCCAAGGCGCCGCTCGATCAGGTGCAAAAGCAGGCCGAGGCCGGCGATGGCACGGCGCAGCTCGAACTCGGCCACCGCTACTATTACGACAAGGCGCTGAAGGACGACAAAAAGGCGCTTGAGTGGTTCCAGAAGGCCGCCGATCAGCACGTCGGCTGGGCTGAATACGAAGCCGCCACCATGTACGAAAACGGCGAAGGCACCGCGCCCGATCCGCAAAAGGCGCTGGGCCTCTATCAGGCCGCCGCCACCGACGGCGTTGTCCGCGCCGACGCCGATCTCGGCCTGATGTATCTGGAGGGCGACGGCGCCCCCAAGGACATCGTCCAGGCGGTCAAATGGCTGCAGGCCGGTGCCGCGGCCGATGAGCCGCGCGCCGAATACCTGCTGGCGATACTCTATCGCGACGGCCAGGGCGTCGATCAGGATTACGGCAAGGCCCGGACGCTGTTTCGTGCCTCCGCCGCCCAGCGTTTCGCCCCCGCGGCCTATGTGCTGGGTGATTTGATCAAGCAGGGCAAGGGCGGCGACAAGGACCTGGTCGAAGGCCAGGCCTGGCGCATCATGGGCAAGTATCTCGAAGCACCGCGCATGCCGAACGGCGGCCAGGTCGTCGGCGCCGTGCTGGTCTCGCCCGACCTGACCAAGGCGCAGAACGACGCCGCCGAAACGCGCTATTTCCAGCTAATGGACGAACTCGGCTTCAGCAAGACCGGCCGCTAGGCTGGCACCGGATCAGGGCAGAGACATCTCATGACAAAGACATCGCGGCGTGGCGTATTCAAGGCTCTGATCGCCGGAGCGGCGGTGGCGCCCCTGCCCACTGCCGCCGCGACATGCCCCGCGATCAAGGCGCCGCGCTGGGGCCAGGGCGTCGAGGGCCAGCGCACAGCCGATCTCGGTGACGGCACCTATCTCAATCCGATCATTGCCGGCGACCATCCAGACCCGACCATCCTGAAGGATGGCGCCGATTACTACATGACGTTTTCGTCGTTCTTCTCCTATCCGGGTCTGGTCATCTGGCACTCGACCGACCTGGTCAACTGGGCGCCGATCGGCCCGGCCCTGCACAAACCGCTTGGCACCATCTGGGCCGTCGATCTGTGCAAGCATAACGATCGCTATTTCATCTACATCCCGGCGGCGCCGAACGGCAGCGAATGGTCGATCTACGCCATCTGGGCCGACGATATTAAAGGCCCGTGGAGCGAGCCGATCGATCTGAAGATTTCCGGCTGTATCGACCCGGGCCACGTCGTCGGCGAGGACGGTAAGCGCTATCTGTTCGTCAACGGCATCCGCCGCGTGCGCTTGACGGACGACGGCCTGGCGCGCGACGGCGCGGTCGAACCGGCCTATTCGCCGTGGCACTATCCCGACAGCTGGGTCACCGAGAATTTCGCGCCCGAGGGGCCGAAACTGCTACGTCACAACGGCTATTTCTACCTCGTCACCGCGGTGGGCGGTACCGCCGGGCCGGTCACCGGCCACATGGTCATCGCCGCGCGCTCAAAGTCGATCAACGGCCCGTGGGAACATTGCCCGCACAACCCGATCGTGCGCACCTTGAGCCCGTCTGAGCCGTGGTGGTCGCGCGGCCATGCCACCCCGGTCGAAGGGCCCAATGGGGACTGGTGGCTGGTCTATCACGGCTATGAAAACGGCTTTCGCACGCTCGGGCGGCAGGCCCTGCTCGAGCCCATCGAATGGACCAAGGACGGCTGGTTTCGCGCTTTGGGCGGCGACCTGTCGCGCCCGCTGGCCAAGCCGAAGGGCGGCAAAAAAGGGCCGTCAGGCTTTGCCCTGTCGGACGATTTCGCGTCCAACCGTTTCGGCGTGCAGTGGTGCTTTCACGATCCCAAACCCGACGAGATGTCACGCGTGGCGTTTGAGGCCAATGCGCTGCGCCTGGCGGCGCACGGCACCTCGCCCATCGATGCCTCGGTCCTGACCTGCGCCATGCGCGACCGCTCCTACGAGATCGAGGTCACGCTCGACGCGGATCCCGGCGCCGAGGCCGGTTTGCTGCTGTTCTACAACCCCAAGGCCTTTGTCGGCCTGGGTTTTACCGGCGGCACGGTCAAGACGTGGCAATATGCCGAGGAACAGAGCTGGGCGCGGCAGACGATAGCGACAGGCCCCGTCCGCGTGCGGCTGAACAATCAGGATAACGTCCTGACCTGGTTCTATTCGACGGATGAGGGTGCGAGCTGGCATCAGCATCCGACGCGGATGGAGGTGTCGGGTATCCACCACAATGTCTTCGGCGGCTTCCTCAGCCTCAAGGCCGGGATCTACTGTGCCGGGACGGGCAATGCGCGCCTGAGCCGCTTTACCTATCGGGCTTTGACGGTTTAGATCGGTATAGAAGCCGATCCACAGATGACACAGATTCAGGGGCTTACCCACTCGCGCCTTCTATCGAAGCGCACCGCCCTCGCCGATAGCGTTCTGAAAAATCCGTGTCATCTGTGGCCCACCTTCCTTTCTTTCCCGCCGGAAACAGAGGCGGCCGACACCTTGCACCTCGCCCGCCGCCAGCCTAAGCTGCACCCAACGGCCCAGGGGGGGGACAGATGCGCGCCATAGTCACCGGATTGGCAATGATCGGCCTTTTCGCCTCACCGTCGCTGGCTTTTGCGCAGACCGAGGCGTCCTCCGCCGCCACAGCACCCTCCGGGCCGCTGCAAACCGCCGATCAGTGGTCGGACACGGTCGTCGTCATCACCGCCGCCAAGCCACCGACAGAAGTCACCGTCAAGGGCCGGCTGTGCCCGGCGATGTGGCGCGTCACGAAAGGCGCATCGACGCTGTGGGTCATGCCGGTACTCACCGAGGCCCATACCTTCCAGGAATGGGATTCAAGCTGCTTCAGAAAGGCCCTCGCCGGTGCGCGCGAGGCCGTCGTTCTGGAACCCTTCTACGGCGTGCAGGCCGACATGCGTTACCTCTACCCGAAGCGGTTGAAGGACGTCGTCTCGCCCGAGGCCTATGCGCGCTTTTTGCGTGTCGCCAAACGCACCGGCACGCCCGTCCACCAAATCGACGATCTGACGCCGCAATGGGCCGCCTATCCGATCATCGGCAAGGCCCTCGAACACGAAGGGCTGTCGCGCCAATCCTACCCCTACGATTTGCCAGGCATCGTCCGTAATGCCGGCGTGCCGCAGATCGTCGTGCCGCTCTATACCGGCGGTTTCGAGTTCCGCAATGTCCGCAACGACATTACCGATCCGGCGGGAGCGGAAGCCTGCCTCAACGGTGAACTCGATCGCGCCGAAGGCATACTCGACGTCATGCCCAAGGTCATCGACGCCTGGAAAAAGGCCGATATGCGCACCTTGCTGACGCTGTTTCCGCACGAAGACGACCGCTGTTTCCCGCCCGACAGCCCCGACGGCCATGACAACGACCTGATCGACCGCCAGGACATGGCCAACTGGACAGCGGCGATGAGCGCGGCGCTGGAAAAACCCGGCAAGGCGGTGGTGGTCATTCCGCTGGAATGGTGGCTGCACAAGGGCGGCGCCCTCGATCAGCTTCAGGCCGGCGGCGCGAATATCACCTTGCCGCGCGACGTCGATGCCGACCTGCAAAGCGAGGCGCAATAGAGCGGCGTCAGAACCGAGCGATCTCAAGAAAGTGGATCCACAGATTACACAGATTACACAGATTTTTCAGAGCTCCACCGCCTTTGGCTGGAGGGCGTAAATCCCAAAATGGCGCTTCGCGCCCTTCACATTGGGCCTTCAACCGTCGCCACTAACACTCTGAAAAATCTGTGTAATCTGTGTAATCTGTGGATCGATTTAAACCTAAACCAGCCGCAAACGCCTCAGTCGCGAGAGGCACATCAACCCACCGCCGCCAGCCACCCCGCCAGGGCCGCAAGCTTCTGTTCCTTGCGCCACGGCTTGAGGCCGCTGCCCAGCGTCTTCAACTGCGCCTCGATGGCATCGACGGACAGGCCGAGTGCTGCCTCCGCCCGCTCGACCAGCGACTTCTCGTCGTATTCAGTGGCTGCAATGCCGCATTGGCGCAGGCCGAAGCGCAGCGCCTCGCGCACGGCCAGCCCTTCGGCCACCGGCACGTGCTCAGCCCATTCGAGGCTGTAGGCCACAAGATCGCGGATCCACCCGGCCCGATTGACCAGCAGGCCTGCCGCGACCGGCGCGTCCAGTTGGGCCGCAAGCTGTTCGAGATGCTGCTGTGCCGCCGCGTCCTGGCGTTTGCGGCCTTCGGCGGCGGCGGCCGCCGGATCGCCTCCGGCCTGAGCCATTTCGTAAGCCACGCGACAGGGCTCCAGCGCCAGCCGGTCGCCTTCGCTGGCGGTCGCGACAAAACCCGCATAACGGATGACGGGCGCACCGGCTTCGATGGCAACGGCGGCCGCCACCGCTCCGCCCTTTTGCGCGCGCAGCCCAAGCCCGATCCGCGACATCATCTCAGTTCTCCATGACGACTCTCGCACGATACGCCACTGACAGTATTCAGGAAAATAAAATTGGTCTTCTTGACTCGGCCTGACGCAACCGTAAGGCTGACCATGTCCAAAATGGGGGGCACAGATGACAGCGCTCAATCGGCGATCGATATTGGCCATGACAGGCGCCGCGGCTTTCGCGGCCGGGACGGCGCGGGCGCAGGCTCCCGCCGGCGATCCGCCGCCGCTCAGCCTCTATGCCGAGCCGCCGATGATCGAGCACATCGCCCTGTCGCCCGACGGCACACATGTCGCCTTCGTCACCCACAAGGGCGACGACAAGATGCTCGGTTTTTTTGCCGTCGCCGACAAGAAGATAACCACGCTGGGCCTCGGCGCGCAAAAAGTCCGCGGCCTGATGTGGGGGGACAACAGCCACATTGTGCTGATCGATTCCAGCGTGTTGCGGCTGCCTGAATTCGCCCAGGCGCGGGACGAATTCTCGCAAGCGCAGATCATCGACATTACCACCTCGAAGATCACTCAGGTCTATGGCGGTATGGAGGATTTTTACAGCATCGTTCTCGGCATGCCGCAACGCATCAAGGTCAATGGCGAATACCGCGTCGCTGCCATGAATTACCGTATGCCCGGCCTGCGCGACGGCCAAACCTCGCTCCATGGCGACCATAATCTGTGCCTGTACAGCTTCAGCCTGACCCATGCCGCCCTGCCGCACCTGATCTACGAAGCCACATCACACACCCGCGATTTCGTACTCACGCCCGAAGGTACCTGCCTGGCTTACGCCGACTTCAACGACGAAGGCGCCGCGAACGAAAAGGAGTGGTCGCTGTTCTACAATACCGGCACGGCGGCCGCACCGAGTTTCAAGAAAATCCACTCCGTGCGCGGCGCCAAGGAATTCCCGGACATGGAAGGCCTCGGCCGCGATGGCAAGTCGATCGTCATTGCCGAGAAGCTCCCTGACGATAACGGCTTCAGCTATCACGAAATCACGGCCGACGGCACACTGGGACCGGAGCTCGATCCCGAAGGCGCCGACCACGCGCATACGCCGCTCTTCCACCCGACGACCGCCGTTCTGGCCGGCTTCACCCGGCGCGACGACTGGTTCAGCTATCACTACGACGATCCGTTGCTGAAAAAGCTGGCCGAGGCCCTGCCCCAGGCCTTGGGCGAGGACTACCGCTTCAGCATTGCCGACATGGCCGAGGATCCGCGCAAGATGCTGGTCTACGTCGAGAGCGCCGAAGATGCCGGCTCCTACGTCTTCATCGATTTCGAGACCGGCGCCACCGCGGTCCTGGCCAGCAACTATGCCGCCTTGCCGGCGCCATGGGTGACACAGAAACAACCCATTATCTACAAGGCCGGCGACGGGCTCGATATTCACGCCTATCTGACCCTGCCACCCGGCAAGCCGGCCAAGGGCTTGCCGCTGATCGTCTTTCCGCACGGCGGCCCGGGCGTGCGCGACTATATCGATTTCGACGCCGAAACCCAGGCCTTCGCCTCGCGCGGCTATGCGGTGCTGCAGCCCAATTTTCGCGGCTCTACGGGTTATGGCGCCCGCTTCCACGAGGCCGGCTACGGCGAATGGGGCGGCAAGATGCAAACCGACCTCAGCGACGGCGTCAAATGGCTGGCGGCCAGAGGCACGATCGATGCGTCGCGCGTGGCGATCTATGGCGCCTCTTATGGCGGCTATGCCGCCCTGGCCGGAGCGACGATCGATCCACCGGGGACTTATCGCTGCGCCGTGGCCATTGCCGGCGTATCGGATATCCCATCCTTCCTCGACGGCCTGGCCACGGACAGCGACAGCCGCTCGCACCTCGTGGAAAGTGAAAAGCGCTGGTTCGGCGCGCCGTCAACCTATGCGTCGGTGTCCCCGGCGCGGCAGGCCGCCCGCGCCTATTGTCCGGTACTCATCATCCACGGGACGGACGACACCGTGGTGCCGATTTCGCAGAGCCATCGCATGGTTGACGCGCTGAAAGCGGCCGGCAAGAGCGTGCAATTCATCACCTATAGCGGCCAGGATCACTGGGAAACCATGGGTTCGTCGCGCGTCGCCATGCTGCAGGCGGCCATGGACTTTATCGCCAAGGCCAACCCAGCCTGAATCCCGAGACCGCCAATGCCAGGCTTACAGACCGGAGCTACTGACGGATAATGGTTTTGAGGCTCTGGCGGCGCGGTTCATCGATATCGAGATGATGCACCCGGCACTTGCCATCCATGTAGGAGGCGATGGTCAGGCCGCGATTGAAAACGAGCTGCCAGGTGTCCGGCGGCAGGTTCAGGGCATGCTTGATGCCCGGTGAAATTTGACCGCCCGTCAGCAGAAGGTTCGACATGGGTGCGCCCGAATTTTTCGTTCACAAATCCTTAACACAGCCGTTAAGAACCGCAACCGGAAAGCAGCGCTGTTTTTCACGAATCACGCGAACGGACTCACAATGTGGGATGAGTCACGCGCTTTTTACCCCACATATCGGTCCGGGCTTAACATGGGGCTTAACCGTCACCTGAGGATTTCTCGCTTTTCGGCGCCCGTCGATCGCGCCATAACCGCCCTCCACCCAGCCGAGCTTTCAGCCGAGCCTTCCGCCGAGCCTTACCATGTGCGAACTTCTGGCGATGAGCGCCAATGTGCCGACCGATATCCGCTTCAGCTTCGCCGGCCTGGTGCAGCGTGGCGGCCGCACGGGCCAGCACACCGATGGCTGGGGCATATCCTTCTACGAAGGCAAGGGCTGTCGCACCCTGCTCGATCCGGCGCCCTCGGCCCATTCCGAACTGGCGCGCTTCGTCCGCGACTACCCGATCAAGAGCCGCACCGTGATCGCCCATATCCGCAAGGCCAATCGCGGCCGCGTGGCGCTGGAAAACACACATCCCTTCACGCGCGAACTGTGGGGGCGGCGCTGGACCTTCGCCCATAATGGCCAGCTCAAGGGCATCAAGACCTATCCGCTCGGCCAATCGACGCCGATCGGCTCCACGGACTCAGAACACGCCTTCTGCTGGCTGATGGGCCAGTTGCGCGACCGCTTCCCCAGGCGCCCCGCCGAAGCGCAACTGGCCAAAACCATCGCCGGGCTGTTCGCCCATCTGCGCACGCTCGGCGTCTTCAACGCCCTGCTCAGCGACGGCGAAACCCTGCACGTCAGTTGCTCGACCAAGCTGTGCTACGTCGAGCGCCACGCCCCTTTCGGTCAGGCGGCCCTGATCGACGAGGACTGGGAGGTCGACTTTTCCAAGGAAACCACGCCCGACGATCGCGTGCTGATCCTGGCGTCGCAGCCCCTCACCCGCAACGAGACCTGGACCATCGTCACGCCCGGCACCTCGCTGGTGCTGAAGGATGGCAAGGTCGTCAAACGCTACGGTTGACCGTTGACATTGGCGCTCCGCCGCGCTTCGCTGCGGCAGGGTCTCGGGGGATATTTTTGGGGGCTTTTTGGGGGAGAATATCATGCGATTGCCGTTGTCGGGCTTTGCCGCCTTGTGCCTGCTGCTGGCCGCGCCGCCGGCGCATGCCACCAAGCTGATGTCTAAGACCTTCGTCTGCCCCATCGGCGGGCAAAAATTCACGGCGGACGTCTATGGCTCCTATTTCGGCTATGGCGGCCGCCCCGACGGAAGACCGATCGGCACCATGCGCGGCTATGTTCCGCCGCCGGAATGCCCCGGCAATCACCTGATCCTTTACCGTGACTTTTCGCCCGCCGAGATCGCGGCGCTGAAACCCCTGATCGCTTCGCCGGCCTATCGCGGCCTGCTCGAGACGGATACAGTGTTTTACCGCATCGCCTGGCTTGAACACGCCCTGAATCCGCACGCCCCGGACTATGTCTGGGATCTGTTGCGCGCCACCTGGTACGTCGACAGGGACCCGGAGAAAAAGGCCCGCTATCGCGCCCACTTCCTGGCCGTGGCCGAGGGCATGCCCGCCTCCCCCGCCGACATGCGGTCGATGATGCTGCGCCTGCGCGTACTCAACGTCTATCGCGAAACCGGCCAGTTCGACCGCGCCCTGAAGGGGCTGCACGCCCTGCCCATCGACGATCTGGCGCAAGGCCTGCCCGACACCACGTCCGACGACAATGACGACGTCTATAAGCTCAGCGCCGCCGATCAGGCCCGATGGAGCTTCGTCCATGCGGCGCGCGTACTGGAGCGGCTGATCCAGCGTCAGGATATCTCGCCCGATCCGATCGACGTGCTGCCGAACTGGAGGCAGTGGGAAGAATGCTATTTCCGCCAGCCAAAGACCGCGTTCGAGACGGCCTTCTGCGCGACACCCGACATGCGCGCCCAGGTCGACGACCAAAAGGACTATTTCGAGGCGGAACGCGCCACCTGGGACTACGACGGCCCGATCCTGGCGCCACCGCCACCCCCCAAGCGCAAGCCAGCCAGGTAGCGGCGCCCCGTCAGGCGACCAACCGTTCGACGTTCTGCTTCACCTGCTCCGACGCATTGGCAACGTTGGAGAAGGTGGTGGCGATATGGCCCAGGCTTTCCTCGATCTGATGCACGGCCGTCACCGCGGCCTGCATGTTGCCCGAAATTTCACCGGTCACGGCGTGCTGCTGCTCGATCGCCGAGGCGACGCTGGCGACGTTGTCGAGCACCTTGGTCATCGAGCCCGAAATCAAGCCCAAAGCGTCGACAACCTCGGCGCTGACCATCTGCATGCGCGCGATTTCGTCGGCGATCGACTTGGTCGAGGCCGCCGCCTGATTGGCCAGCGACTTGACCTCCGAGGCCACGACCGCAAACCCCTTGCCGGCCTCGCCGGCGCGGGCGGATTCGATGGTAGCGTTCAGCGCCAGGAGGTTGATTTGCGAGGCGATGCCCTGGATCAGGGCGACGACATTGGTCATCGCCGCCGCCGAGTCATTGAGCGAATTGGCTGACGCGTTGGCGTTTTCGGCGTGGCGGAACACCCCTTCCGCGCCCGACTTGGCGTGCAGCATGTTCTCGGCGATTTCGCGCACGCTCTGGCTCAGTTCTTCGGACGCCGCGGCGACCGAATTGACGATCGAGCCGGTTTCGGTCGAGGCGCTGGACGCGCTCGACGTCATCTGCGTGGCGGTAATCATCTGGTCGAGCACACTGCCGAGCTCGGTATTGATGTCATGGCTGAGACCGTCGTTGCGCAGCCGGCGTTCGACGGCTTGGGTGACGTCGGTGGCGAATTTGACCACCTTGACGATGGCGCCGGTGTCGTCGAACACGGGATTGTACGAGGCCTGGATGTAGACCGCCCGTCCATCCTTGGCGACGCGGCGGAATTCACCCGTCTGATACTCGCCGGCGGCCAGGGCCTGCCAGAAGCGCTGATAGTCGCCGGAGCGCGTATAGTCGGGCTCGCAGAACATCCGGTGATGCTGGCCGCGGATCTCGTCGAGGCGATAGCCCAGCGTCGTCAGGAAGTTGTTATTGGCCCACAGGATGTCGCCACCCGGCGTAAATTCGATGACTGCCTGGGCGCGGTCGATGGCGGTGATCTTGCCGGCGTGGTCGATGGCGCGCAGCTTGGTGTCGGTTATGTCGGCGGCGAACTTGACGACCTTGATGACTCGGCCTGAGCGGTTCCGGATCGGATTATAGGTCGCCTGCAGCCAGATCGGCCGCCCGCCCTTGGCCAGGCGTTTGAACTCGCCGCTCTTGAACTGCCCGGCCATCAGGTCGCGCCAGAATTGGTGATAATCGTCGCTTTGCGCATAGACGGGGTCGCAGAACAGGCGGTGATGCCGGTCCATGACCTCTGTTAGCCCGTAATCGACGGCCGCCAGGAAGTTGGCATTGGCCGTCAAAATCCGGCCATCGGGCGTGAATTCGATAACCGCCTGCGACGCATTCAGCGCCGCGACGATGGAGCGGTCGGTGGTTGTGGTGTCCTGGAAAAGCATGAAGCTCGCCTCTGGCCGGGGTGGAGAAAACACGCTGTACGGGTTGGGCTGTGGTCGGGCCGGCACGGTTCAGCCCCCCGCCGGCCCGACCTTTTCACCGGCTAACTTGCGGAAAACGCAAAACATTCCGCAAACGCATAGGCGATGACGTGAAAAGCAATGCTTCCGCAGAGTTAACCAGCGGTAAATGACAATTCCACGGGCAGAGGCAGCGGCATTTTCACGCGCCGACCAGACTTTCGCTTACTGTCTCAAGTGCAGCGAAAATGGATAAGAGTATTAAGGCCGCATTTCACGAATTGGGATTATGCACAACTTTTACTGGTTTTGGGGAATGCTTTTGTGCCATTTTCGCCAATAGGATGAATTTTGCAATGATTTGCAGTTTTCTGCGTATTGCGACCTAGGCCCGTGGTTAATGGATAATGCGTCTCTTTATCAGCTTGGGCATTTACGCTAGTCCGTACCCGGGCGAAAAACGACGGTATCCATTTACGGGCTTCTGGGGGGCCCTTGCCATGGCGCGCGAGGACAGTGACGGCATCGGCAGTTGGTCGTTCGGCGGCGATAGTTTCGCCACCTGTCACACGACGCTCAACACCTATTTCGACTGGCAGGCGACGCCGTCAGATCCCGAAGCGGCCTTTACCTGGAAGATGGAAGTGGTGCGTTTCAGCGGGCTGGAAGACACCGCCGGCCACATGACGGTCGGCCGTTTTCGCACCAGCGGCGGCTATACCCAGGTCCGCCTGCCCGACGATTGCGACTTCCTCATCATCCTGCCCATCCATGGACGGGTCACGCTGCACTATCCGTCCGGCGCCGTCACCGTCGACGCCGGTCAGGCGGCAGTCTATCAATCCCTGGCGCTCGACGCCTTCGAGGCCCAGCCGCGCGACGGGATATTCGAGATCGGCTTCATCCAGCTCAGCTTCGCCTTCGCCCAGCAGTTCCTGTCCGAGACCCTGCACCACCCGGTCGAGCGCGATCTCAACCTGCCGCCGCTGATCGACGCCTCGGGCGGCAACAGCCGGCTGATCCTCAGCCTGATCGGCATGATCTGCAGCGGCGATTTCTACGCTGTCGGGCTGACGATTTCGCCCAATCTGCGCAACCGCATCGTCAAGACCTTCAGTCAGATGCTGCTGGAGCTGCTGCCGCACCGCTATACGGTCAGGCTGCAGTCGCAGCAGGCGGCCCCCGTGCCCAACCATGTCCGTCTGGCGCAACGCTATCTGGAGCGCCACATCGCCGATTCCCCGCGCATGTCGGAGGTGGCGCGCTCGGCCCGGGTGAGCGTACGCACGCTGGAGGCCAATTTCCGCACCTATCTCGACATGACGCCACGGACCTATCAGCGCGTCATCCGCTTGCGCCGGGCGCGCCAGGCCCTGTTGTCGAGCGGCGAGGCGCGCTCGATCGCCCAGATCGCGCTGAGTTTGGGCTTCACCCATATGAGCCGGTTTTCGAAGTACTACGCCGACCTGTTCGGCGAAACGCCGTCGGCGACGCGCAAACGCGGCGAACGGGCCGTGGCGGGCGTGGAGGACATGACCGCGCCCTAGGGAGCGCCTCTCTAAGAGAAGGCCCCCACCACCATTTCGTGCGCTGACGCGCACTCATGGTCCCCCTCCCCGCGTGGCGGGGAGGTACAAGAACTAAGTAGCCACTCCCTTCTCTCACGAGCTCGAGTTTTCAGAAGCAAATCTTTTTTTGAATCGAGCTTCTCTATTCTTGTACCTCCCCGCCACGCGGGGAGGGGGACCGAACGAGCGACAGCGAGTTTGGTGGTGGGGGCCTTTCTTACTTCCGAAGATGCAGCGCACCGCCGCCCCTTGCCTCTCCGTCCACTTTGCCGCACGCTCAGCCCCTCACAGGAGCCCCTCAATGCTCGAAGGACGGTGCCATTGCGGCCTATGCCATTGGACGCTCAGCGGCGATCCAGGCCCGGCGACGGC